>Ga0335082_10002524_pt1 | contig 19715 bp, 19 predicted proteins | sample Lox_Sample_41_FD_206718 | JGI IMG/M metagenome (GOLD analysis project Ga0335082, IMG submission 206718) | Soil microbial communities from Loxahatchee National Wildlife Refuge, Florida, United States - Lox_Sample_4.1 | ecosystem: Environmental > Terrestrial > Soil > Wetlands | place: USA...
TGACTTCCGCGCCGCTCTGTCATCTCCAGGTTCGCAGATCCAGCAAAGCATGGGCGCAGTTGCTTCCCGGCGCGGCGGCGGTGTCTATAGCGGCGGCGATTATGGCGTTGGACCAGGAGGATCAGCGCGAACCCTCGGCAATCTGGAGATACTGAGCGACACCCAGGGAGTTGATTTCGGCCCGTATCTCAACCGCGTTCTGGATGCAGTGCGTAGAAACTGGTACATCCTGATCCCGGAAGAAGCGCGCGCTCCGCTGATGAAGCGCGGCAAGCTGGCCATCGAATTCGCCATCATGCCTGACGGCAAGACCGTGGGCATGCGGCTCGTCGCGCCTTCCGGTGACGTTGCGCTGGATCGCGCGGCTTGGGGCGGAATTACCGCCTCCAATCCGTTTGCTCCCTTGCCCGCCGAGTTTCACGGACCCTACCTTGCGCTGCGCTTCCGCTTCTACTACAACCCGCAAAAGGGAGATTTGGATTAGTTTCAACGCGTAGAATTGGCTTGTGGAGCAAGGTCAGCAGCACCATCCGTATGTTCATTCCGAAGCCTGCAAAACGCAGGCGGAATGGGTAGTCCGCCAGCGAGCACGCGAGCGGCGCAAGCTGATCGGCGTCGTGGTCATTGTCGTGTTCATCCTCGCGCTCGCGTTCTTCCGTTTCGGCCGGACAATTCCCTGGGGCGCGCGATGAGCCTGCCAATATACGGATGACCGCCAATCCTTGCCCACAACCTGAGCCGCTGCTGGTCGTGGTTCTCGGGCCAACCGCATCGGGAAAGTCCGCTCTCGCCGTCCATTTAGCGAAACGGTTGGCGGGGGAAGTCGTGAGCTGCGATTCGGTGGCGCTCTACCGTCACTTCGAAATCGGAACAGCCAAGCCGTCACCGGAGCAGCGCGCGTTGGTGCCACATCACCTTCTCGACGTAGCAGAGCCGAATGAGCTCTGGACCGCCGGCGAGTATGCGCGGCGCGCGCGGGTTGTGATATGGGAGATTGTAGGCCGCGGACATCTGCCGATTGTAGTTGGAGGAACGGGCCTTTACCTGCGCGCGCTGCTGGAAGGACTTTTTCCAGGACCGCCGCGCTCCGAGGAACTGCGGGAGCGTCTGCGTTCGCGCGCGGCTGAGCGCGGCGCCTCCTACATTCACCGTTTGCTGATGAAGCTCGACCCACAGGCGGCGACGAAGATTCACGCCAACGACTTGCCGAAGATGGTCCGCGCTATTGAGGTTTGTCTGGCCTCGCGGACGCCCATGACCGAATTGTGGAAGGAACGAGGGCGCGATCCGCTACGGGGTTTTCGCATCCTCCGTATCGGACTCAACCCGCTGCGCGAGAACCTGTACGAGCGTATCAACCTGCGGGCCCGGCAAATGTTCGAGGATGGGCTCATTGAGGAGACGGAAGCTCTCCTCGCACGCTACGGGAAACCGCGGAAGTCCACGCCACTGGCGTCACTTGGCTATCAGCAGGCGGGGCAGTTTCTGGCTGGATTGTTCACCCGAGATCAGGCGATTGCGGCAGCCCAACAGGGTCACCGGAATTACGCCAAGCGGCAGATGACGTGGTTTCGCCGCGAGCCGGATGTGCTGTGGCTCGAAGGTTTCGGCGACGATCCTGCCATCGCCGGCCGAGCGGTTGAGCTGATCTCGGCAAGCGATCTAACAAAGCATGCGATGTAGGACCAGCAGCCTCAGCAAGCTCGTATTCATCTAAACTGCTATATCCTCGTGCGAACGTTCCTCATATGCGTAATTTTGGCTCTGCTGGGAGTCGCCGCCTGGTTTACGTGGGCGGCAATGATGCGTGTGAGGCCGGCGGAAACCACATTCGTTCTGCTGCGCCCCGGTTGGAGCACACGACATATCGCCAACGAATTGCATCGTGCAGGCATCATTCGCAGTCCATTTGCGTTTCTCCTACTGCAATATGCCGAAGGTGAGAGAACGCTGAAGGCCGGCGAATACAAGTTTGATGAGCCGGCCAACGCTCTGGACGTTTGGCACAGACTGGCCCGAGGTGATGTCTATGCGCGCACTGTGGTTGTGCCCGAAGGCTACAACATCTATGACATCGGCGCTGCTGTCGAACAGGCCGGACTCGGTCCAGCCGCCGACTTCATCGCCGTTGCCAGAGAAGACACGTCCTTGGTTCGCGACCTTGATCCCCAGGCGACGACGCTGGAGGGCTACCTTTTTCCCGATACTTATCAGTTCACTCGGATCGACAGCGCGCGCGATATCGCGGCCACCATGGTGCGCCGATTTCGGCAGGAGGCGCAAAAGATAGGGCTATTGGGCAATCCCGACATGCACCGCATCGTGACGATGGCGTCGATTGTGGAGAAAGAAACCGCCGCGCCGGAGGAGCGGCCTCTGGTGGCAAGCGTATATTACAACCGGCTGGCGAGAAACATGCCCCTCGCGGCTGATCCCAGCATTATCTATGCCGCCCTTCTGGCGGGACGCTACCGCGGAACCATCTACCAGTCGGACCTGATGTTCGATTCGCCCTATAACACATACAAATACAAGGGTTTACCACCCGGTCCAATCGCCAGTCCGGGAATCGCGTCTCTGGAAGCCGCCCTGCAGCCGGCAAGGAGCGATTTCCTCTACTTCGTTAGCGATAACAACGGCCATCATCGATTCGCGCGCAATTCGGATGAACACTCCCGCAATGTGGCTTCCTATCGCCGGGCGGTTGCTGCCTCCCGGTAGAAGGGAGTTTCACAGATGCCCGCTGGCAAGTCGGATATACTGAATAATTAAGCCAATCGCCCCTTTTATCCAGCATGAGACGTTCAGCAATTCTCACGACATTCTTGCTTCCCGCGCTTCTCCTTGGTGAGACCGGATGCCTGTTTCACACCCGTGTCGTGGAACCTCGCACCAGTACGGCAAAGCTGAAGACTGCGACCAAGCAGGAACTGATCGCCCGCATCAATCAGCAGGCATTGGGCCTGAAGACCCTTAATGCCACAGTGAACATAGATACCTCTGTGGGAGGAGAAAAGAAAGGCAAGGTTACTGACTACGAGCAGATCCGGGGTTACATTCTGGTGCGCAAACCAGACATGCTGCGCATGATTGGGCTGTTTCCGCTGGTCCGCAACACGGCTTTCGACATGGTAAGTGATGGCGATCGCTTCAAGCTTTCCATCCCGGCAAAAAACAAGTTCTATGTGGGCAGCTCTGAAGTGAGCCGGTCGTCCAGCAATCCGCTGGAAAACCTGCGGCCGCAGGTGATTTACAACGCGCTGTTTCTTCCAGAGATTGACGGCACTGATGAGATTGCCGTGCTGGAAAATGATACCGAGACGGTTGTGGATCCCAAGACCAAGAAGCTGGCTGAACAGCCCGATTATGTCATCAACATAATTCGGCGCGAAGGCGGCGATTGGTACATCGCGCGCAAGGTCATCTTTGAACGCGTCCATCTGGAGCCGCACCGCCAGATTATTTTCAATACCAAAGGTGATGTCATCACCCAGGCAACCTACCAGGTCTACCAGAATTACAACGGAGTCAACTTTCCGGATGTGATCGAGATCGAACGTCCGCAGGAAGAATACTCGATTAGGCTGTCGATCCAGAAGATCACCATCAACGAGCCCTTACGCGACGATCAGTTCGCCCTCCAGCAGCCACCCGGGTCCCAACTGGTGAACCTCGATGAGCCCAGCCAGAATGCGGCAGCCAAGGGGACGTCCACCGCGCACCCGTCGGGTAACGGTCCAACGCCACAGTGAGGCCCCAGCCACTGCAGGGAGACTGGGGCCTGGCGAAGTTGCGATTTCATCAGCGCTTGGACTGGCCGCGCGCCATCTTCTTCACTTTGCGCTTTTGCGAGCCGCGCGCGTAGGTGCGAGGCGCCTTGGGAGCCGCCTTCTTGCGGGCTGCCCGCTTAAGCTTCTTGCGTTCCAACTTGTCGGTGATCGTTGTCGTATCCATGAATTCCGCGTTCCTTTGTCGGCGGGTTACGCCTTTTCCAATTGAGCGAATCTCTCAACCAGCTTCTTCAAACCGAACCTGGGAAATTGTACAAGAATCTTTGCGTCCGCCCCATCGCCTTCCCGCTTGTATACGGTTCCTTCCCCGTACTTGGGATGGCGCACTCGCTGTCCGGCGCGGAATCCGGCGCCGCCGGTCGGCGCCTCAACCTGCATCTTCGGCCGCTCAAACTTCTTGCCTCTTGAGGCGAAGAACTCCGCAATGTTGTCAATGGAGTTATACGTTTGGCCGGTGTAGGAACCACGCTGCGTCGTGCGTGAGTATTGCGGGCGCTGGTCTTCGTCCTCGTAGGGATAATGACGGTTCCCACCGAAATCGTCGCGCTCCGAATAAGACGAGCGGCGCGGCGAACCCAAGTCCTGTAATAGCTCGTGTGGGATCTCCTCCAGGAATCGCGAGGGAATGCCCGGCTCGGGCATGTTTGTGGCATAACGGCGGCGATACCGGGCGCGCGTCAGGATCAGCTTATCCATCGCGCGGGTCATTCCGACATAACACAGGCGCCGCTCCTCCTCGATGTCGTCAGGCGCGAGCAGCGTCCGCGAATGAGGGAATAGGCCTTCTTCCAGGCCGACCAGAAACACCAGCGGGAACTCCAGTCCTTTTGCAGCGTGAAGGGTCATCAGCGTAATGCGTGCATTCTCGTCGTAGTCATCAGCTTCGCTTACGAGAGCAGCGTGATCAAGGAATTCGTTAAGTGTCTCGCCACGGTCGCGGGAATCCATCGCAGCGTTCACCAGTTCGCGCAAGTTTTCGATACGCGCCAACGCTTCGGGCGTATCTTCCTGTTCGAGTTGTTTGATGTAGCCGGTGCGATCGAAGAGAAACTTCAGCAGCTCGGCAGTGGATGCCGGATCGCCAGGAGCGCGAAAGCCTTCCACGCGTTCTTCGTTAGGGTCGGTGTTGGCGCCTGTTGCCTCCGGATTTTCAGCCGCAAAACCTGTAGCGTCCTCGTCCGAGAACTGCTCAGGAGAAAACTCGATATCGTGCTGTAAATCATCTCCTCCGGAGGATGGAGGACTCTCCACGTTCGCCGTCTCTTCCACCCGCTCCCGAAAGGTGCCCAGGTGCATGGCACGAGCATCGTCCATTAACTCCTTAAAGCTCTTCAGGGCCGCTACAGCCCGCCCCGAGAGCAACGGCCGCTGGATGGTCTGCTCAATTGCGCTCCACAGCGACAACCCCGTCTCAAGGGCGATGCGCTCCACGGTCTCCATGGTCGTCTTACCGATGCCGCGCGTGGGGCTGTTGATGATCCGCTGCAAGGAGATCGAGTCATCCGGGTTATGGATGACCTTGAGATACGAGATCATGTCCTTGATCTCGGCGCGCTCGTAAAAGCTGAAGCCCCCTACAACGTGGTACTTAATCTGGTAACGCCGCATGGCTTCTTCGAAGAGGCGCGACTGGGAGTTCGTGCGGTAAAGGATGGCGGCGCGCGCCGTCTCGCCGTTGTCGCTGTGCGCCTGCCGCACGTAACGGGCGATGAAGTCGGCCGCGAACAGCGCTTCGTTTTCTCCATCCGGCGCTTCGTAATAGCCAACCTGCGCACCGCCGCTGCGGCTGGTCCACAATGTTTTGCCCTTGCGCCTCAGGTTGCGAGAAACTACCGACGAGGCAGCTTGCAGGATATTCTGCGTCGAGCGGTAGTTCTGCTCCAGTCGAATGATGCGGGCCTCAGGAAAATCCTTCTCGAACTCCAGAATGTTTCGGATGTCGGCTCCGCGCCAGGAGTAAATGCTCTGGTCCTCGTCGCCTACCGCGCAGACGTTGTGCTCCCTGCCGGCCAGCATCCGCATCAGTTCGTACTGCGGCCGGTTCGTGTCCTGATACTCGTCTACCAGCAGGTAGCGGTAGCGGCGGTTGTAGCGCTCGCCCGTCTCGCCGGAGGCCTTCAGCAACCGCACGGTAAACAGCAGAAGATCGTCAAAGTCGAGGGCATTGGAGCGCGCCAACTCCTGCCGGTAAACCTCGTAGAGATGTGCCACCCGCTCGGTCTTGGGATCGGCCGACTGCAGATAGACCTCCTGCGGGTCGAGCATATGGTTCTTCGCCCAGGAGATGTGCGACAAAACGCTTCGCGGAGTGGTCTGTTTGTCGTCAATCCCGAGACGGCGCATGACGGCCTTCACCACGTTTTGCTGGTCGGCCTCATCGTAGATGACGAAGTCCTTGCGATACCCCCCGCCGTTGATTTGCAGGAGCTCGATGTCACGCCGCAAAACGCGCACACAGAAGGAATGAAACGTCGAGATAAAAGGCTTGGTCACCGAGCGTGTGCCAACCAGCGACTCGACGCGCCCGGCCATCTCACCTGCCGCCTTGTTGGTGAAGGTCATCGCCAGGATTGAGTCGGGCTGAATACCGACGGCGTCAATCAGGTGAGCGATGCGGTAAGTGATGACCCGCGTCTTGCCGCTCCCTGCGCCCGCCAGGATGAGCACCGGTCCATCCACGGCCTCCACGGCTTCACGCTGTTGCGGATTCAGATCGTTCAGATAGGATGGCAACGTAGCGATACTCACGATCAATTAGGTCTGCCGCTGGCCAGGGGCGCTTCCATTGCACGGCGCGCCCTGCACTCGGCACAGGGACAATGCTCGCGCAGAAATTCCCACGAGTAGATACCATGCTGGTGGCCGTCATTCCAGGTGAATCGGATGGCATACTTGCCCACCGGCTCCACCTGTGTAGGCCGCGCTGCCGCCTTGAACATGGGCAACGCCCCAGCGATGGGTTTCAGCGGGTCGCCGGGCTGACGACCGTCCTTCTCACGTTCCTCGTTGCAAAGAGCGCACGGACAGGCATCGCGCAGGAAGGGAAAGGTATAAACACTGCGGTGACCGTCCTTCCACTCGATCTCCATGCCGGTGCCTGTGGAGACATTCACTTTGACCGATTTCGGATCAGCGACCAGAGACATAATGACCGGCCCGCAAATCGCGAGCCTGCGTCTAGTATCGCAGAAAAGTGTGCCGCCACCGAGACATGAGGAAGCATCATAGTGGCCTTCCACTGGATGACCTGGTTGGTTGCGAGGTTGTTCTTAGAGCAGGAGCCTATAATGGCACCCACCCAGCGAGGCTCTGTCCTCTGAGCCTGCCCTGGATCTGCCGATATGAACCGACGAACTCTGTTGAAGCAGTTAGCCGCGCTGCCCCTGATGCAAGGTCTGAGGACCGACTGGCCTTTTCTGTCGTCCAACCTTTCAAGCAAGACCTCCGGTTCTCGCGTGCGGCCCTCTGATCCGTCGTGGCCGACGGCCGCAAGCTGGGAAAGGCTGAAACAGCAGGTCGGCGGACGGCTTATTCCCGTGGAATCTCCATTGGCCGCATGTCGAACTTCATCCGACAGCGCCACTTGCCAGACTCTCTTCAAGAACCTGGACAACCCCTTCTACATCGGCGACCAGCCCGGCCTGACGCAGACGCTTGGTTGGGTTGACGGCTGGACGAGCGCTCCCAGCGTGTACGCCGTTGCCGCAAGCAACGCCGAGGATATCGCGGCAGCCGTGAACTTCGCTCGGGAGAACCGATTGCGACTGGTCGTCAAGGGCGGCGGCCATAGTTATCAGGGTACCTCGAATGCGCCGGACTCGCTGCTCATCTGGACCCGCCACATGAATGAGATCTCGATGTATTCGGCTTTTGTTCCGCACGGATGCGTCGGCACGGTAAAGCCACAGCAGGCGGTAACGCTAGGCGCCGGCGTCATATGGCTCCATGCCTATGACACCGTCACCACTACGGGCGGCCAGTACGTGCAGGGCGGAGGTTGCACAACAGTCGGCGTGGCCGGTCTTATTCAGAGCGGTGGCTTCGGCAGCTTCTCCAAACATTACGGTACTGCGGCGTCGAACTTGTTGGAAGCCGAGGTGGTCACGGCCGACGGCAAGATAAACATCGCCAATGCATGCACGAACCCGGACCTGTTCTGGGCACTCAAGGGCGGAGGCGGTGGGAGCTTTGGTGTTGTCACGAAACTCACCGTGCGCGTGCACGAAATTCCCGAATTCTTCGGCGGCGCGTTCTTCACCGTCAAGGCTTCGTCGGACGAAGCCTATCGTCGCCTTGTTCGCCAATTTGTCGGCTTTTACCGCGATGCACTGTTTAACGATCACTGGGGCGAGCAGGCCCACATCCAGCCCGACAATTCACTCGAGATCTCCATGGTCTCGTACGGACTGGGTGCGGAGGAGTCCAAGAAACTCTGGCAGCCGTTTCTGGATTGGGTGGCAGGGTCACGAGCTTATACGCTGGAGAAGCCACCGATTGTCGCAAGCATACCCGCGCGAGTGTGGTGGAGCCCAAACTGGTGGGAAGAGCACGGATATCACGTTTTCGTCGCCGACTCCCGGCCGGATGCGCGTCCGGGCGATGTGTGGTGGACGGGAGATGGCGGCCAGGTAGGGCAAGTGCTTTACGCGTTCGACTCGCAATGGTTACCCGGCTCGCTGCTCGACAGCCACTCGCAGGAAAGCTTGGCCAACGCCTTGTTTGCCGCGTCGCGGCATTGGCAGGTCGAACTGCATTTCAACAAGGGACTGGCCGGTGCTCCTGCCGACGCGATCGCCGGCGCCCGAGACTCAGCGACGAATCCGGCCGTGCTCGACGCCTTCGCTCTCGCCATTATCGCCTCGGGGACGCAGCACGCCTACCCGGGCGTTCCCGGGCATGAGCCCGCTGTCGCTGCCGCGCGCAAGGAGGCTGCCGCGGTTGCCAGGTCGATGGCAGAGCTGCGCAAGGTGGCGCCCATGCCAGGATCCTATGTTTCGGAAAGCAACTTCTTCGACCCCAAGTGGCAGCAGTCTTACTGGGGTTCAAACTATCCGAGGCTGCTGGCAGTCAAGGCGAAATACGATCCCGAGGGCCTGTTCTTCGTGCATAACGGAGTCGGCAGCGAACATTGGAGCGCTGACGGCTTTACGCGGTTGAAGGCAAGGTGAAGAAGTCCAGTAGGAGCCGGAATTGGCTGTAAGTCTTGTTGTTGCAGGATTTTATGTGTAACTCCTTTCATTGCAATATTTTGCGTCGCACCTCTCGATTCTAGATCTTTGTTTTCAATGTTTTGCAGACAAATTGGGAGGGGGGGTGTGTCCTTGCGGGAATCCGAGAGTCGTCGGCGAATGCCTTTCGCAGAGGGGAAAACAGACGCGGAATTACATCACGATCTGCTTTGCGTGTCGCGTGATGGGATGTTGCATCTCGTCAAGGTCACCCTTGACCAGGTTGAGCCCGTACACGCAGGACTCGAACTCGTGCGATAGCTTGCCGAACAGCGGAGCCAGGCGCGCATATTCGAACTGGTCGAACTTGGAGACGATGTAATAGCTCTCTTTTCCTGCCCTCATGAAATCCACGAAGTTCTCCAACCGCTGCCGCCGCAAGCGGAAGTGGTTGATGCTCTCGGGAAACAGGCCCGAGAAGAACAGGATGTAGTCGCCAATGTGTTTGCGCACTTGGCGCTCGCGATCAAATGACGGCGCGGCGCCGTAAATAGGATCGGCCTCGAGCAGCATCTCGCCCACATCGCTGAGCGGCCTCTGCTCGGCATTTCCGATCTTGAAGAGCTGCTCGGTTTCGCAGAACTCCGTTAGGATGTTGGCGATGTAATCCTGCATCTCGTTATCGCGCAAGCCGATGTCGCGATCGAAATGATGGTGGATCAGTTCGCTGAAAAGTTCCTGCAACGGGTGCGATTCCGGAACCATGGTGTTGTGCTCGTCTCCTTTGAGTCACTCACTGCCATATTGATGCGATTTCTTAATGCACTTCTTCGCAAAAGGCAAGTGTTTCCTTCGTGCAGGCAGTTGTCGTTACGGGTTCGCCGGCAACGCGCGCGGCGGTGATTGACTGCTGGTCGCCTGATATACATATCAAGTTGGAGCAGTGTTTATGCGGGTTCGTTGCTAAGGCGATTTCCGTAATCGGCGCATCCAGGTGCCTTAGTAGCAGAGCCGTTCGTTGACTGACAAAATGCGCGGCATTCCTGGGAGGTGCGTTTTGGCGGCAGCTTATGGCACAATGCCGCCTTCGATGGAGGTGCGACTTGGAACGCCGGAACATCTCAGGCAATTCCCCGTATGAGCCGATTGTCGGCTTCTCGCGCGCTGTGAAGATCGGCCCATTCGTCTGGGTGAGTGGAACAGTTGCAACCGGCGACGACGGCAGGATCGTGGGTGAATCCGACATGTATGCGCAAGCGGTGCAGACGTGGAAGAACATCGGACGCGCCCTGGAGCAGGTGGGCGCGAGCTTTCGTGACGTGGTGCGCACGCGCACATTTGTGACGGACATCAGTCGTTGGGAGCAGGCGGCCAAGGCTCACGGAGAGATTTTTCATGACATCCGGCCGGCAGCTTCAATGATCGGGGTCACGGCGCTGGTCGCGCCTGAGATGCTGGTGGAAATCGAGGTGGACGCCATTATCGCATCGGAGATCACGTGAGTTTCGAGCCATTGGCAACTGAGGGCACGATTTTAAGGAGTGCGATGAAACGACTCTTGCGCATGACCACCATTCTCCTGCTGTCGGCGCCAGTGCCGGCGCAGTCGAACCCCGCAAAGGCTCCGACCGCACCACAAGTCACCATCATCCGCGCCGGCACACTTATCGATCCCCGCGCCAATGAGCCCTTACACAATCAGGTGATCGTGATTCGCGGCGACAAAATCGAGAGCCTGGGCGATGCTACTTCGACTCAAATTCCGGCAGGCGCGATGGTCATTGATCTGTCGAATGCCACAGTTCTGCCTGGCCTGATCGAGTCGCACACGCACATCTTCCTGCAGGGCGAAGATCCCGCCCTCGGCGGCTACGACATTCAATTGCTGAAGTTTCCGCTGGCCTACCGCGCGGCACGTGCAACCGTCTCTGCCCGGCGCGCACTGGAGCAGGGATTCACCACCATTCGCGACATGGAGACGGAAGGCGCGGGCTACGGCGACGTGGGCATAAGGATGGCGATGAATGAGGGCAGGATTCCGGGACCGCGCATCTTCACCACTACGCGCGCCATTTCCACAACTGGCGGTTATCCGCTGGAGGGCTACGCGCCCGAGATCGAAGTGCCCAAGGGTGTGCAGATCATTGACGGGCCGGTCGAAGCACGCAAGGCCGCCCGTGAGCAGATGGACCACGGCGCTGACTGGATCAAGGTGTACATGACGCATCGCTCGTGGAGCGACAAGAGTGGCAAACTGGTGTCGCAGCCCACGCTCACGCTGGAAGAGATAAAAGCCATTACCAGCGAAGTGCATGGCTGGGGACGCAAGGTGGCCTGCCACGCTTACAACGGCGAAGGACTGCAGCGGGCGCTGGACGGAGGCTGCGACTCAATCGAACACGGGCTGGGGCTAACGGATGCGAACATCGCCCAGATGAAACGCCAGGGCACATGGTACTGTCCCACGATCGCCATCTACTACAAGGAGTGGGCGCCCGAGAATACGCCGGCGGGGCGACGAGATCGCGCGCGCACCTCCGAACATGAGCAGTCATTCAAGAAGGCGTTACAGGCGGGTGTCAAGATTGTATTCGGCACCGATGTGGGTGGCTTCTCGTGGGAAGAGCCCATCGCGCAGGAGTTTCCGTACATGGTGAAGTTCGGCATGTCGCCGATGGAGGCCATTCGCTCGGCGACCATCGCTCCGGCCGAGATGCTCGACATGCCGGGCCAAATTGGCGTTATCGCGCCCGGCGCCTTTGCTGACGTCATTGCCGTGCAAGGCGATCCGCTGAAGGACATCACTGAGTTGGGCCGCGTGAAGTTCGTGATGCACAACGGGCAGGTGTTCAAGAGCGAGTAAACAAGCTTTTCATCCTGAGCGGAGTGAGATCGCAGCGGCGATCGAACGCACTCGAAGGAACTTATACTTCGAGAAACTCCCGGCTACAATCGACTGATACATGCTTGGACCTCTTCTCGGCGGACTTGGCGCCATTGGACTCGCCACGGTGGCCGGCTACAACACCATGTCGCCGACGTCGCAGCTCTACGGCCGAACATTCATTGGTTTGCCGCGCGGCTCGCGCCTGATGGCACTCACCTATGACGACGGCCCCAACGATCCCTACACCTGGCACATGTTGGAAGTTCTTGAGCGCCACCGCGTGAAGGCGACATTCTTCCTCATCGGTCAGTTCGCGCGCCAGAAGCCGGAGATCGCGCGCGCCATCGTCGAGGCGGGCCACGTCATCGGCAGTCACACGTGGAACCATCCCAACCTCATCTTCTGCTCCAACTCCGAAGTGCACCGCCAGCTTGATGAGGCACAGAAGGCTATCGTCGACGCGACCGGCGTTGAGGCTAAACTCTTTCGGCCGCCCTTCGGCGGACGCCGTCCGGCGACGCTGCGCACAGTGCGCGCCTTTGGTCTGCTGCCCATCATGTGGAATGTCACCTGTTATGACTGGAGGGCGGAATCTGCCGAGAAGATTGTCAACCACGCTGTGCGGCAAGTGCGCGGCGGCGATGTCATCCTGCTACACGATGGCGGCTATGGCCGCATGGGCGCAGATCGTAGTCGTACGGTAGCAGCTAGCGGGGAGATTCTGACTAACTACCGCAATGAAGGTTATCACTTCGTGACGGTTCCGCAGATGCTGGACCAGTCCCGCTGCGCAGAAGCGAAGGCTTTGACCGGGCGTTCGATCTAGCTCCGCTCTCCTGCTGCTTTCTTTGTCTCTTCCCGGAAGAAATAAATCATGTCCAGCGAGACCGTTGCCGCTCCAAGCTGCCGCAGCATGGTCGTCACCTGCCCGCGATGATAGCTTCCGTGATTGACAACATGCTGCATCAGCTGCACCAACGGCTCGGCATAGGGCGTCCCAGCCATGTCGCTGAAGTGCAGGGGAGCATGAAGAGCATCCTCGCCGAGGCCGAGAAGGAATTCGTTCCGTTCTTGTTCGATGGAGTCGGCGAAGGCCTTCAGCCCTGGCATCGTCGTTAGTTCTGTTGCGCTCGGACCTCCACCCGGCGTCAGCGTGCTCCATGTGGCAAGGGAGGCGTCCGGATCAGATAGCGTTGAGCGCGGCGAGTTACCCTGCCATCGCTTAAGCCACAACCATTCAGCGAAGAGGATGTGGAAGACGGTTTCGCGAATTGAAGGAAAACTGTTCTGCACCGGAGCCGCAAATTGCCTCGGGCCCAGTTTGTTCAGAACGCCGAACAGGCGCTCATTTGCCCACCGGTTGTAGCTGTACAGAGTCCCAATGTCGCTGACGTTCATGAGAAGCGGTGCGACCTACTGGCGCATTGCGTGCCGACCCGGCGCGGCGGCCACCGTATCGTACCCTTCGCTAAAACTGGCAATGTAAGCGCTCCGGCGACCGTGCATGCTCCACGTGGATCCCAATCCTTCACCCTGAAATTCGTCGGTCAGTGCCACCGCCGAGGTCGCATGTTCAACCTTTGTCAGCGGCGGATAGAAATTGACCTCATTACCGCAGATATGGTCATGATGGTTCAGCGGACGAGTCATGATCGTAGCGAGATGCCCTGCACGCAGCAACGCATGACCCTCGTGTGGGTCCTGCGGAATATCCAGTACGACCGGTACGTACTCGACACGCACCGCATTCTCCAGCAGCCTGCCGCCCTCATGTCGGGCTAGCGCAATGAGTGCTTCCCGCTGCGCCGCGGTGGCTGCATCGTCGACCATCAGCACTGCTTCAGCCGGGTAAGGGTCGCCGTAAGGATCCCCCAGCGTGGCACGGGCGCGCACCGCAGCAGCCACCGTTAAGCCATCAAGCTGGACTCCATTCCACGCACCACGTTGCACATGCCACGCCATCAGAGCGTAGTTTCCTGTGAGGCCGACTTCGCCATTGGCAAAACATTGCGCTACGTACACATCGGTCGAGCGCGACTCGATGTAATCGCCGCGGAGCTGTTGCGCATACAGGGAAACAGCAGACAAAAGAAGGGCGGAAAGTAACAGAACAGTTTTGCGCATGATAAAACTCCTCAACCCGCGGTTACAGGTATTCTAGATGACCCGGCCTCACTGTGAGCACCGGAATTTCTGTAATTTGGCTCGAGGAAGAACTCGCTGGTCACACACATCCGTCCAGTCGCAATCCGACCAGCGGTCCGATTCAGGCTAGTTGGGACATTCCGTCAACGGAGCGAGGTTCTCGCCCCATTCATTCAGGGCAGCGTTCAGGCCCGCTGCGGTTTGCTGCCACGACTTGGGATTGCGTGGTCGTGTAGATCGATGAGACCGGGATAGATAAAACCCTCGGTGTCGATGGTCTTCACACCAACTGGAACGTTAAGGTCCTGGCCGACGGCCTCAATCTTGTCGCCCGTGATCAGGATTGTGCCGTTCCGGATGACTTCCGTCGGTGTGGCCACGTTCCGCGCAAGGCGTATTCGTTCTGCTGTGTCCACAATGGCAAACAGCCCAGCGCTAAAGCAATGACCAGCCCAATGCAAACCTTCGGGCACGAGGTTTTCATCGTCGAGTTCCGTGAAGCTGTATTGTGTCACAGGATGCGTCGAACTCGAAGCCGCAGCCAATTCCCCCAACCACATGCAGGCGTTATGCGGTATGCTCTTCGCCAGCATTTGTGACGCAGACTGTGAAATTGTGGGGGAGATTATGAAATGCATCGCAACAGCAACTTTGATGCTGGCGCTCACCGCGGCCATGCTCGGGCAAAGCAGCACGCCGGCGGCAACGACGAGCAATCCCGTGGTAAGTACCGTCCGCCAGCTCGAAGAGCGGCAGTCAAAGAACCTTATCGGCGCAGCCGACGAAATGCCTGCCGACAAGTACAGCTACCATCCCACGGCTGAGCAGATGAGCTTCGCTCACCTGGTTATCCATGTGATCGAATCCAACAACAGCAATTGCGCGCGCATCGGCGGGGAGCAGCCGCATGAAGTGAAGCTAGCCGAAAGCGATTCCAAAGATGTCCTGACCAAGGCGCTGAAGGACTCGTTCGCTGATTGCGAGCAGGTACTGGCGAAGGCGGACGACTCCGGACTCGGAACACCCGTTGCCCTTTCCGGAGGGCGAACAGCGACGCGCGCCGCCGCTCTTATCTATCTGGCAACCGGTTGGGCTGACCACTATGCCGCTGCAGCGATGTATCTGCGGTTGAACGGTCTGCTGCCACCCAGCGCCCAGCGCGCGGGGCATTAAATCATTCGGCTTTCACCACGATCAGCTCGAAGGTGCCCGGGATCATCGCCGGCCTCTGGCCGGGAGCCGGCGGTTTGGGGTCGCGCTGTGCGGTGACGAGGTATGCGATGTTGCCGTCGTAGTTCATGGCCATCGTTCGCGCGCCCCTGGCGGTCGGAACGTTCTGCGTGACTGTGTACTTGTCTGGACTCTCCTCATGAATCACCGTCAGCACCCCCTCACCGCAGGACATGAATACTTCCTGTGTGTTGGGATTGAAGCGTCCAGCATCCACCCCTGCACCTATCGGCACCGTGGTTACGACCTTGCCGCTGTTTGAATCCACCACCGCCATCATCTTGTTGCCGCAACCAGCGAACAGGCGATGATGCGCCTTGTCGAACGCCAATGCGCTGGGTTCCTCACACAATGCTATCGGCCACGTGTTCAGCAAGGTGAGCTTGGCTGCGTCGATCTCGGCGATCTGGTTCTTGTCTTCGATATTCACAAACACCTTTCCGGCGCCATCGGTCGCCGCGAACTCCGGCTTGCCACCCAGCGGAACGGTACCGACTACCTTTCCGCTGGCTGCGTCCACAACGGTTGAATCCTTACTGCGCGCGTTGAAGGTAAACACATGCTTGGTGAAGGGGTCGTACAGGATGGCGTCCGGCCGTTCGCCGACTTTCACGCTGTCCAGTTTCTTCAAAGTCTTGAGGTCGAAAACGGTAACAGTATTGTCGCCGCCATTGCTGATGAATCCGCGGCCCAGATCCGGCGCAAGCGCTACTCCATGGATTCCGGAGAGGTCAGGGATGTCGCCGCTGACCTTGAGGGTGTCGGTATCAACCACCATCACGTGGCTGCCACGGGTAATGAACAGGCGATGGCCGTCCTTGTCATAAGTAAGGTAATCCCATCCGCCCTCGCCGCCCAGCGTGACCCGATTGGCAACTTTGTACTGCTTCTGAGCCAGCGCCGGCATAGCGGCAACGATCATAACGACAATCACTAACGTGAGAACTCGCGTCATAGGTCTCTCCTGATTGCATTCGGTATGAATTGTTGATAAGGGCCATGGGCTGCCGTCTGGGGCGGTGAACACCACGAGTCTATCCCACTCACAGCCCAGCTGCGAGCGCCCCAGCGAAAGGTTTTTTTGTACCATTGCAACGTGACCCACGTCACCGACTGCCCTGGCGAAATTCTCTAAGCTGAGTCTAGATGGTGGTTTTCAATGGGAATACTCCGCGCCGTGAGGCCAGAGCCGTTGCAGACTGGAAACGAAGTAATCCTTGAGCCGGAGCAGTTAGAAGACGTCCTTCAAGCGCTGGTCCAACGGGGCTATGAAGTCATGGGACCAACTCTTCGCGAGGGCGCAATCGTTTATGAACGCCTGAGCTCCATCGAGGACCTGCCTTGCGGATGGACGGACGAACAAGCCGGAGGCAAGTACCGGCTGAAGCGTCGCGATGACGGCGCGATGTTCGGCTATGTCGTGGGTCCACACTCCTGGAAGAAGTTTCTGTATCCACCCCTTCAACAGTTGTGTCGGGCTGAGCGAAATGGAAAAGGCATGCAGATTCTGCCGCAGGAATGCCTGACCAGGACCAAATACGCCTTCGTTGGCGTACGCGCTTGCGAACTTCACGCCATCGCCATTCAGGACAAGGTTTTCCTCGACGGACGATTTGTTGATCCCGGTTATAAGTCGCGTCGTGAGGACCTGTTTCTGCTGGCGGCCAATTGCACGCTGGCGGGCGGCAACTGCTTTTGTGCTTCGATGAATACCGGCCCAAAGGCGACCGGCGGATTTGATCTTGCGCTCACCGAGCTGTTGCAGGATGGGCATCATCGATTTCTTGTCGAGGTGGGAAATGCGCGCGGCGCCGAAGTACTTTCAGGAATCCCATATCAATCAGCGGAAGATGCCGACAAACAGTGCGCTGAGCGCCTTCTGCAGGAAACCACACGCCATATGGGCCGCCGCCTCGATACAAGCGAGATCAAGGATTTGCTTTACCGCAACTACGAGCATCCGCAGTGGGACAAGGTAGCCGAGCGATGCCTGTCGTGCGCCAACTGCACCATGGTATGCCCGACTTGTTTCTGCACCACTGTTGAGGACGTTACCGACCTCACCGGCGAGCATGCCGAACGACATCGGCTCTGGGACTCATGTTTCACGGTGGACTTTTCCTACATTCACGGCGGAAGCGTCCGCGCCACACCGCGGTCGCGCTACCGCCAATGGATGACACACAAACTAGCCACCTGGATTGACCAGTTCGGCGTTTCCGGCTGCGTAGGTTGCGGCCGCTGCATCACATGGTGTCCCGTCGGGATAGACATTACGGTCGAAGCTGCAGCCATCCGGGCAAGCGGCTCGGTCAAGGCGGTGACCGAACCAGAGCAGGGGTTTGCATGATACACACACTGGAACCGATTCTGCGCGAGCATCCCTTCTTTCAGGGCATGGAAGAGCGGCACATACAGTTGATCGCCGGATGTTCCATGAACGTGCGCTTCAACGCCGGGGATGTCATCTTCCACGAAGGCGACCCCGCCGACCAGTTCTACCTCATACGCGAAGGGCTGGTGTCGGTGCAGTTCGTCATTCCACATCGCGGACTCACCACCATCACCACCTACGGGAACGGCGAAGTTCTGGGTTGGTCGTGGCTGTTCCCGCCCTATCGCTGGCATTTTGACGCGAGAGCGCAGCAGCTTACGCACGCCCTGGCCTTCGACGGCAAGTGCCTCCGCGGCAAATGCGATGAGGACCACGACCTCGGCTATGAGATCTACAAGCGGTTCATGCAGATCGTGACCGAGCGCCTGGAGTCAACCCGGCTGCTGTTGTTGGATATGTATGGCGACAACCGTTGAAGTACCCGAATCCTTGACTGCGGGTCTCGTTCCCGATCCGATGCTGCCCACGCCGCACCGTATCCAGCGCGTGAAGCAGGAGACCGATGACACCTTCACACTCGAACTTCTGCCCGTGGATTCGACTACCCGGTTCTCCTTCGCACCGGGCCAGTTCAACATGCTCTACGTGTTTGGAGTGGGAGAGGTGCCGATCTCGATCAGCAGCAACCCTGACGATGCGCCTGTGCTCAAGCACACGACCCGGGTTGTCGGCACCGTGACCAAGGCCATGCGGAAGCTCAAGCGCGGCGATGTTATAGGAATTCGCGGCCCATTCGGAACTCACTGGCCGGTGGAGGAGGCCTCCAGCCGCGACGTCGTAATTATCGCCGGCGGAATCGGACTGGCCCCGTTGCGCCCGGCGCTCTACCGTCTCATGGCCGAACGGCCCAGGTATCACAAGATCGTCTTGCTTTACGGCACGCGGACCCCCGAGGACATGCTCTACCGCCACGAACTGGAGCAGTGGCGTGGCAAGTTCGATCTGGAGATCCAGGTCACGGTGGACCGCGCGGCCAGCACCTGGCGCGGAAACGTAGGAGTGGTGAGCACCATGATCCCGCGCGCTCCCTTCGACCCTTCGAATACGTTGGCGATGATCTGCGGGCCGGAGGTCATGATGCGCTTCACCGTGATGGAACTGCTGAAGCGTGGCGTGGCAGCGGAGCGTATTTATTTGTCCAGCGAACGCAATATGAAATGCGGCATCGGCTTTTGTGGTCACTGCCAGTTTGGCCCGACGTTCGTCTGCAAGGACGGTCCAGTATTCGCCTATTCGCGGATTGCGCCCATTCTAGGAAAATCGGAGGTGTGAGCTGACATTAGCGTCTCTTAGTCCGTTGTAGAGCGGGCCCAATTCATAGGAGCTAAACCATTGCGAATCAAGACTTTACGTATAAGTCAAGCGTAATGAATAACTTGCAAGATAATTTTATGTAAGTTGTTGATTTTGGCTGCGAGAACAGCCTAAATTTGCTAATAAGTCCTTTCAAATTAAGAACTTGGCGATAGCATACATGAAATCAAGAGCTTGCGCAGAAATTGTGCACAACTTACAGATTCTAAAGACCAACATACAGAAAGAGAGTGCAGGTTGCCAAATCAGAGACACAAGCCGAAGCTGGCCGTATGGAAGTTCTCGTCCTGCGACGGTTGCCAGTTGAGCCTGCTGGATGCCGAGGATGAACTGCTCGGGGTCGCCGCCGCGGTGGATATCGCCTACTTCCCTGAAGCTAGTCGCGCGATGTTGAAGGGTCCTTATGACATCGGACTGGTGGAAGGATCGATCACTACTCATGGCGACGCCCAGAGAATCCAGGAAGTGCGAAGGCAGTGCAAGACGTTGATCACGATTGGAGCATGCGCAACCGCAGGCGGCATCCAGGCACTGCGGAACTGGAAGGATGTGGATGAACTCATCAGAGTCGTGTACGCGACCCCGCAGTACATCAGCACTCTGAAGCTCTCCACGCCGATCGCCGAGCACGTGCCGGTGGATTTCGAACTCCGTGGCTGCCCCATCAACAAATACCAATTGATCGAACTGATTACAGCCACGCTGGCCGGCCGGAAGCCGAACATTGCTTCGTATAGTGTGTGCATCGAGTGCAAACGCAAGGGGAATGTCTGTATCGAGGTTGC
>Ga0335082_10002525_pt1 | contig 19713 bp, 13 predicted proteins | sample Lox_Sample_41_FD_206718 | JGI IMG/M metagenome (GOLD analysis project Ga0335082, IMG submission 206718) | Soil microbial communities from Loxahatchee National Wildlife Refuge, Florida, United States - Lox_Sample_4.1 | ecosystem: Environmental > Terrestrial > Soil > Wetlands | place: USA...
TTGCAGTAAGAAAACACAGACCCTCAACCTTCTCGTTTGGGAAGGCTATGCCGATCCCTCGTTCATCAAGGCATTTGAAGACGAGAATCACTGCAAGATTTCCGCCTCGTACATGGGAACCAGTGACGAGCTCACCGCAAAACTCCGGGCAAGCGGTGGAACCTACGACGTGATTTCTCCGTCGAGCGATGTCGCCACTTCCATTGTGGCCTCGGGATTAGCGGCCCCGCTTGACCTGACCAAGATTCCTGCGTATGGGCAGCTCTCTCCGCAACTTACTTCCCTTCCTTTGGTTCGTGCGAATGGCCAGGTGTATGGCGTTCCTTTTGTTTGGGGTCCCAATCCGATCATCTATGACACCACCGCATTTGCTCAGCCACCGGATTCCTGGAGCTTGTTTTGGGATCCAAAATACAAGGGCAAAGTCTCTGTATGGGACGACCTCTCCACCGTTTACATGGCGGCCCAGGTGCTCGGGTACGACAAGCCCGATCCAACTCATCTGTACAACCTGACCGATGAGCAACTCGAAGCCGTAAAGAAGAAGCTGCTCGAGTTGAAGCCGAACATCCGCAAGATGTGGGCAACGGGGGGCGAGCTTACAAATCTATTCCAAAGTCACGAAATCGTGATCGCCATGGGCTGGCCTTTGAACACTGCAGACTTGAAGAAGTCTGGATTCCCAGCGAGCGAAACGATACCTAAAGAAAACACGACGGGCTGGATCGATCACCTCATGATCACAGCAGGCAGCGAGAACAAGGAACTTGCGCATAAATTCCTGGAGTACATGGTCGAAGCGCAGACGCAGAAGCTTGTGAGCGCCAGAACGCACTATGTTCCAGCGAATCCGCAAACGGGCAAGCTGATGACTGCGGACGAAGCGAAGTCTCTGCATCTCGACGATGTGGATAACTATCAGAAGCGCATTTATTTCTGGCAGGACGTGCCGCGGCGCGCGAAGTACAACGAGATTTGGAACGATGTGAAGGCAGCTCAATAGAACAACTCCGTGAGCACGCTAACTGCGGTCAAGCCAAACCTGCTCAGCATTCGTAATGTGGCCAAAACCTTCGGCCGCAACGTCGTGCTGCGCGATGTGTCCCTGGAAACCGCAGAAGGAGAATTCCTTACGATCCTCGGCGAGAGTGGATCGGGCAAGACAACGCTCCTCAGGATCATTGCCGGCTTTGAAAATGCGACCTCTGGGGAAGTTTGGATGGGTGCCGAAAGGCTCGACCAGCAACCGCCGTACCGCCGGCGGGTCAACACAGTCTTCCAGCACTACGCGCTCTTTCCGCACCTGACCGTCGAGCAAAACGTCGGATACGGACTGCGCGTCGCCAAACGACCCGCCTCGGAGATCACGCAACGGGTCGCCGAAGCGCTGGATAAGGTAAAGATGACCGCGCACGCGACCAAGAAGCCTTCAAAGATCAGCGGAGGCCAACAGCAGCGCGTCGCCCTGGCACGTGCACTCGTGAACCGGCCAAAGCTCCTTCTGCTCGACGAGCCGCTCTCCGCTCTCGACGCCAACCTGCGCCGCCAGATGCAGGTCGAACTCAAATCTCTTCAGCGCGAAGTCGGCATCGCTTTCGTCTTTGTCACGCATGACCAGGAAGAGGCTATGGTCATGTCGGACCGCATTGCTCTTCTTCGCGCCGGCGAATTGGAGCAGGTTGCTGCGCCGCGCGAGATTTACAGCCGCCCTGCGACCGCTTACGTCGCGCAATTCATCGGACACACGAATTTGCTGAAAGGAGAGGTCCGCAGCGGCATCGCTCATTGTGGTGCCCTCTCATGGAAGGCATCGCTACCGGATGGACCCGCACTCTTCTCTCTACGCCCCGAGCAGCTTCGACTAGCAAACTCTGGCGTGACCGGAGCCGTGAGCGTCCAGGGACGAGTCGTGCAACAGGCATTTCATGGCGCCACAGAACTAGTCCGCGTCCGATGTGCGGACGGACTCGTCCTCGTCGTACGAATGGCGAGTGGGGGCGCTGTTCACGACCAACTGGATCTCGAGTTTTCTGCGGGTGACGCGATTCCCGTGCGCGAATCGCCGGAGCGAAACTGAATGTTCTCCCGCGCCTACAGAACAGCCGTCACCGTTCCGCCGCTCGCGTGGGTCGCAGTATTTCTGCTAGTGCCCTACTTGTTGATGTTCTGCTACAGCTTCTGGTCGGTTTCTTCGTCGCAGACGATTCTTCACTCGTGGGACCTGCACAACTACCAAGACCTCCTGCAGAAGCCGGTGTACTGGCAAACGCTGCTGCGCTCCATGTGGATCGCTGCTCGCGTGATGCTCTTCTCATTGCTGCTCGGCTATCCGCTCGCCTACTTCCTTTCTTTCTACGCGGGCACACGCAAGGACCTTCTTTATCAACTGGTGATCATCCCACTGTGGGTCAGCTATCTCGTGCGCGCCTACGCTTGGAAGACGATCCTCGGCTCCGACGGCGTGCTGAATACACTCCTGCAATACGTACATGTCACAAATCACCCGCTCGACTTCCTTCTTTATAGCCCGTTCGCAGTCGTTCTCACGCTGACCCACATCTATACCCCGTTCACGATCCTGCCGATCTACGCCTCGCTGGAACACATCCCTCGAAATCTAGTCGAGGCGTCGCACGATCTTGGCGCCACACCGGCACAGACTTTCTGGAAAGTCATCTTTCCGCTTTCGATTCCCGGAGTGGTCGCCGGCGCCACTTTTGCTTTCGTGCTGAGTCTGGGCGATTTCCTCGCCCCGCTTCTGCTGGGGGGCCCAAGCGGCATCATGATCTCGAACATTGTGGTCAGCTTGTTTGGCGCGGCTTACGACTGGCCCCTCGGCGCGGCAATTTCCCTCGGGATGCTCATCCTTGTAGTAAGCCTGCTGTTCCTGTCAGAGCGACTGGAAAAGAAGTGGAGCTTCTCATGAGCAATGGAACGGCTAAGGCCTCATCTGCAGGCTGGCTGCGATTCCATGCGCTGGCGGTCTTCGGATTTCTCTACCTCCCGATCGCAGTCCTCATTCTTTATTCCTTCAATGGACAAGGCGTCGGTGGATTTCCTCCGCACCATCTGACCTTTGACTGGTATCGCATCCTATTTGCCGACGAGGCAATCTGGGAATCCGTTCTCAATAGCCTTCAGGTAGCCTTCGCGGCGATGGCCATTTCGCTGGCCTTTGGCATCCCTGCGGCGCTCGCACTCGACCGCGCTCAGTTCCCCGGCAAAGCCATCTTCCGTCGCTTAGTGCTCCTCCCATTGATTCTGCCCGGGATCATCACCGGCCTCTCGTTGCTGATGCTTTTCAACCTGATGACGATGAAGCTGAGCCTTATGACGATCATTCTGGGACACGGGACGGCCCTGATCTCGGTCGCAACCACAGAAGTTTTCGCCGGACTACAAAAGCTGGATCGTGCGCAGGAGGAAGCCTCACTCGATCTGGGAGCAAATCACTGGCAGACATTCTGGCGCGTGACGGTGCCAAATCTGAAGCTGCCGATCATTGGCGCGGCACTGCTGATCTTCACACTCTCGATGGATGAGATTGCCGTCAGCTTCTTTCTTATCGGCCGCGACAACACGCTTCCCCTCGAAATCTGGGGACGCCTTCGCCGCGGCATCACGCCCGAGATCAACGCCGTGTCGACGATCATCTTTCTGTTTTCGCTGGTGACGATTGTGTTCTGGTATCGGTTACGGGCGCGAGCGGAAGGAACAGCGGAAGTCGGAATGGAGTTGCTCGAACCTTCCCATACGTCTCACGCCATGTAGGACGGATGCATTCGTCCTCCCGCGAAAGGCAAAGCCGAGCGCGCCGATTACGAATCTTGCCACTGGCTAGTCGTCCTCGAATTTGGCATCGGAAGATTGTGCTAATACGCGAACAAAAGTCGCAGTCTACTTCCCCGCCTCTTCCCCCACCAACCCTCTGAACTTCAGCATCGGCTCAATACTCGGCTCGCTTCCCGCCCAGTCTAAATACAATTTCCCAAGTTCCTCCGTATTCCCGCGAGAAAGAATCATCTGACGGAAGCGGTCCCCATTTTCCCGACTCATTCCGCCATGTTTCTCGAACCACTGAAACGCTGAATGATCCAGCATCTCAGCCCACAAGTATGCGTAGTAACCTGCTGCATAATCGTCTTGCCAGATGTGCGCGAAGTAGCTGCTGCGATACCGCGGAGGCACTGTGCTGAGAAAGAGATTCTTGTCCTTCAACGCCCGAACCTCGAATTCATCCACCTTCTCCAGGGGAGCATCGGCCGGCAGCGTGTGCCACTGCATATCCAGCTCCGCGGCCGCCAGGATTTCAGTAAACGCATAGCCTTGGTTAAACTTTGACGCCTTCTTCACTTTGGCCAGCAGCTCCGCGGGCATGGGCGCACCAGTCTGATAGTGCTTCGCGTAGTGATCAAACACCGCCGGATAGCTCGCCCAGTTCTCATTGAACTGCGACGGAAACTCCACAAAATCTCGAGCCACCTGGGATCCCGACAGAGACGGATAGTTCGTGTTGGCGAACATCCCGTGCAGGCCGTGTCCAAACTCGTGGAACATCGTCGTCACATCGCGAAAGCTCAGTAACGCTGGCTGCCCGGGAGCGGGTTTCGCAAAGTTCGCAACGTTGTACACCACCGGCAATGTACCCAGCAGCTTCGATTGATTGACGAAGACATCCATCCAGGCGCCGCCATTTTTGTTGTCACGCTTGAAATAGTCGCAATACCAGAGCGCGATCTGTTTTCCGTCTGTGTCGAAGACGTCAAAGACGCGCACATCCGGATGATAGACCGGGACATCGTGCCGCTCCTTGAGCGTGATTCCGTAGAGCTGGGTCGCGGCATAGAACACGCCATTCTGCAGCACATTGTTGAGTTCGAAATACGGTTTGATCTGATCTTCGTCCAGATCGTATTTCGCCTTCCGCACTTGCTGTGCGTAGAAATCCCAATCCCACGGCTGCAGGGTAAAACCGCCCTTTTGCGAATCGATCAACGCCTGGATGTCTTTGCCTTCGGCAACGGCCCTGGCAGTGGCTCCCGGCACCATACTGTCCATGAACTTCACCGCGGCTTCCGGAGTCTTCGCCATCTGGTCCTGCAACTTCCATGCCGCGAAGTCCGGGAATCCAAGCAGCTTTGCCTTCTGGGCGCGCACCTGTGCCATGCGAGCTACGACGTCGCGGGTATCATTCGCGCCGGCGTGTTCGGCACGATTCCACGAGCTCTCGAAAATCGCCTGGCGCGATCCCCGCTGGCTGAGCGATCCAAGATCGGGCTGCTGCGTGGTGTTCTGCAACGGAATCACGTAGCCGCTGACCTTGCGGTCCTTTGCAGCCTCGGCCGCACCTTTCAGCCGAGTATCACTTAGCCCGGCCAGTGCGCTCTTGTCGGTCGTGACATAAGCAGCCGCCTTGGTCGCCGCGAGCAATTTCGTACTGAACGCCGTCGACAGCGTGGATTCTTCCTCGTTCAGCTTCTTCAACTCAGCCTTGTCGGCTTCGGAAAGATTCGCCCCGGCATGTACGAATTCCTCGTAGTAGTACTCGACCAAGCGCAATGACTCGGCATCGAGTTTGAGCGATTCTCGCTCGTTGTAAATCGTCTCCACGCGATGAAATAACCTCCCATTCAGGAAGATTGCGTCCCTGTGCGCCGCGAATTTCGGAGCTTCAATCTCCTGCACCTTCTCAAGTTCCGGACTCAGATTGGCTCCGGTGACACCGCCAAACACCATCACCACGCGCTTGAACAACTGCCCCGACTTTTCCAGAGCGACAAGCGTGTTCTCGAAAGTTGGAGGATCAGGGTTCTCGGCAATCGCCTTCACCTCTTCCTGCTGCTGCGCCATGCCCGCTTCGAGCGCCGGCTGATAGTCGCTGTCTCTGATTTTGTCGAACGGCGGCGCTTGCAGCGGCAGAGTACTAGCCGCGTAAAACGGATTGCTCGGTCCAAACTCTACCGTCTTCGGCACAGCGGCATTCGTCGAAACTTGTGGAAGTGCGGCGGCGATTAGAATTCCTGTTTTCAAAAGTATCGTGGTTCCCTTCTTGGCAATCTTCATCTCTTAGATTCCTTTGTCCGAGCTAGTGATTGTAGCGAACGTGGGAATCGTCGTGCATCCCGCAAGCTCGGAATCCGAGGTCGCAGTTTTCTTTCCGCGCATAGTAAAGTGGTAGTACGCCCAAATTAAGGAAGGACGCCTTTTGAGTTCTGCCATTCGCAACATCGCCATCATCGCGCACGTCGACCACGGCAAGACCACCCTTGTCGACGCCATGCTCAACCAGTCCGGCACCTTCCGCGCCAACGAACATCACGCCGAGCGCGTCATGGATTCTAACGAGCTCGAACGCGAGCGCGGCATCACCATTCTGGCGAAGAACACCGCCATCTTCTACCACGATGTCAAAATCAACATCGTTGATACTCCCGGCCACAGCGATTTCGGTGGAGAAGTCGAGCGCGCCCTCAAGATGGTCGACGGTGTCATGCTGCTGGTCGACGCCAGCGAGGGTCCCCTCCCGCAAACACGCTACGTTCTTGGCAAGGCGCTTGAAGCGAAGCTTCCGCCGATCGTCGTTATTAATAAAATTGACCGCGCCGATGCCCGCCCACAGGAAGTCCTCAACGAGATCTATGACCTGTTCATCGATCTCGACGCCAAAGAAGAGCAACTCGATTTCCCCGTTCTCTATACCAACGCGAAGACCGGTACAGCGACGGCAGTGATGCAGGGCGGTGGTGCAGATCTCCGTCCACTGTTCGACGCAATCCTAAAGACGATCCCGCCGCCGAAAGGTGATCTCAACGGCCCTCTCCAGATTCTGGTCGCTAACCTCGATTACAGCGACTATCTTGGCCGGCTCGCTATCGCGCGGGTCTTCAACGGAAAGATGTTTACTGGGGAAGAAGTCGCTATCGCGAAGCTGGATGGCTCCCTGCAGAAGACGAAAATCACGAAACTTTTCTCCTTCTCCGGCCTGAAGCGAACTGACATCACCGAAACTGAACTTGGCGATATCGTCGCCGTCGCCGGAGTCGAAGGCATCACGATCGGCGAAACTATCACCGAAGTTGAGAATCCCGCGCCGCTGCCTCACATCGCCATCGACGAGCCCACGATCGCGATGCTGTTCACCGTCAACACGTCTCCGTTCGCCGGCAAGGATGGGCAGTACGTAACCAGCCGCAACCTGCGCGAGCGCCTGGAGAAGGAACTCCTCACCAACGTCTCTCTGCGCGTAGAAGACACGGGTACCACCGATTCCTTCAAAGTTCTCGGCCGCGGCGAGCTCCAGCTCTCTATCCTGATTGAAATGATGCGACGCGAAGGCTATGAGCTCATGGTCGGCAAGCCCGAGATCGTCACCCGGCGCGACAAAACCACCGGCAAGCTGATGGAGCCGGTCGAGCACCTCACCATCGACGTGCCTGAAGAATTCGTCGGGGTTGTAATGGAGCAGCTCGGCTCGCGCAAGGGTGAAGTCACCAACATGCACAATCATGGCTATGGGCGCGTGCGCATCGAATTCCGTGTCCCCAGCCGCGGACTAATCGGTCTCCGCAGCCAACTTCTTACCGACACGCGCGGAACGATCGTCATGAACTCGCTGTTTGATGGATACACCGAGTGGCAGGGCGAAATCCCTCATCGTCTGACCGGCGCACTCATCGCCGACAGGCCCGGCACTTCTACCGCGTATGCGCTTTGGGGGTTGCAGGAACGTGGCGAACTTTTCGTCGGTCCCGGCATCGATCTCTACGAAGGCATGATCATTGGGGAAAACGCGAAAGATACCGATCTCGACGTTAACGCCGTTCGCGAAAAGAAACTCACCAACATGCGCGCCTCCACCGCCGACGAGGCGATCCGCCTGGTTCCCTTCCGTCCGCTCAATCTTGAACAAGCCATCGAGTTCATCGCTGATGACGAATTCGTGGAGGTTACGCCGAAGTCGCTCCGCCTGCGCAAGAAAGTCCTGCAATCAAACAAGCGAAAGAAGAGTTCGCTGGCCGCTGTCGAAGAATTGTGAAAACCGCGCAAAAATCTAAAAAGGCTAAAGACAACGCACCTTTTCGCATGTTCCTGGTCCCGTGCAGTTGCGGCACCACCTTCGCCGTCGCCGAACATTATGATCGCCAGGGCACGGCCTGGAGCCGTTATCTTGCCTGCCCCAGTTGCGGCAAGCGTCACGATCCAAAAAACCGCCTCCTGCAAATGGGATTTCATCCGGAGGGCTACTGGAAGGTCGACGAATGCTAGCCTGCGCATAGCCCCGCAAGAACTCCGGTCAGACTATGCAAACCTCAGAAGTGCCAAATCTGGAAATCGGTTTTGAATTGACAAGCTGCGGCCGGAAACTCTGCTATACTTCCCGGCGCATTCGACTGTTGCCAGCTCCGGCCTCGATGTTCAGAGGCTCCCGACCTGCCTAGTTCGCGGAACTGAGCTCGCACTTCCGACAGCTCAATGCAGGGGACGAAGCGTGAAGAATATTTTTGTGGGGAATCTCAGCTTCAATACGAACGAAGATGAACTGCGCCAGATCTTTGAGGGGTACGGTCAGGTCGAGCGCGTCAGCATACTGACCGATCGTGAAACTGGACGCTCTCGCGGCTTTGGTTTCGTTGAAATGAACAGCGACGAGGATGGCGAAAAGGCAATTACAGCGCTCAACGGGTCGCAAGTCGGTGGACGCACGATCAATGTGAACGAAGCGCGACCCAAATCCGACCGCGGCGGCGGTGGTTTTGGCGGTGGCGGTGGCGGCGGCCGCGATCGCGGCGACCGCGGCGGCAGAGGCGGGCGGCAGCGTGAGCGCTGGTAGACAACGCTAATAAATGCCCAGCTTTGAAGGGTTCACGCAGGAACCTCAGACCCTGGCGTACTGATCACTGACAACCGGCCACCGGTAACTGTTCTCGGGCGATTGATGACCTCTCCGCGTCCATGTAGACTGGTAGCAATCTCGTGCGCCCGTAGCTCAGCTGGATAGAGCGGTTGCCTCCGGAGCAACAGGTCGGGAGTTCGAATCTCTCCGGGCGCACCAAATCCCCCCACCGTCAGCCAGCAAGAACCTTTGCGTTGAAATGGTGTCTAATTTTTCTGCGGACCGGAGCGAATACGTGCCTGCCAATTACCTGAGAATCGAAGCGCAAAAGCTACGGCCCATCATCACCGCAGTGACCTTGTTTATCATTGCAATTGCTTTCACTCTGCCGTCGCGTGCCGACGAAAACGCGCCTGAGCAGCAGCCGAAAGAGTCAGGACTCTACGTCAAAGTGCTCCTCTCGAGTCCGGTCAAGATGTCGAAAATCAAGCCAGGCGACTCCGTTGAGGGAACGCTCATTCGCGACGTGTACGGTTCGGACCGCAAGGTCTTCGCAGCTGGAACCCCCGTACGCCTCACCGTTGACCATCTCGAGCGCAGACGCCGTACCCCTAACGATCATTGGCCTTGGGTTATCAACGCATTCAAGCCGCGTCACGAGAATTATCCGGTCTTCGAGAAAGCAACCGTCCACGGCCCGGCTGGCGAAACTCCGCTTCAAGTCTCCATGATCTCCAATAACAAAATGCGCCAGGTCGTTGCGCAGGGAAAAAAAGGCAAGTCACCTCAGATAGCACCAGAAGAACCGGGCGCTGTTGAAACAAACCAACCGGCCAAAAAGAAACCAGCCAGCCCGACGCTAGTCCTCGAGGCATTCGGTCTTCAAGGATCTGACGCGAGCGCCAATTCGATTGCGGGGAACGAAATGACCGAAAATCGGGTTCAGAGTGTTCCCGCCGGAACACATTGCAGAATCGTCCTGCTGGGCGATGTCAGCGCCTCCCACAGCCGACCTGGCGATTTGGTCACCGCACGAATCCTCGAACCCGTCCTTCTGAACGAAAAGGTCGCAATTCCCGCCGGCAGCCTGGTGCACGGCAAGGTAGTGAAGCAAACTCCGCCGCGCATGCTCAGCCGCGCGGGATCGCTTTACCTTACATTCACGGAAATCACGTTACCCGAAGGCAGCCGGATGCAGATCGCCGCCTATCCCGCCGGCGCTGAACTCAATGAGCGGTCGCACACGCGCATTGATCGTGAAGGCGGATTGCACGGTGAACGCCCGGGCAAGGCCTGGATGGCAATCAATCTGGGGATGACGGCCGGCGTCGCAAAAGTCGCGGACGACGGAATTCAACTTATTATCGAAGCGGTCGTGTCGACGGCAACCGACGTCTCAACCGCCGGCACTGGCCGGATTGTGGCAGCGTGCGCCTCTGGCATTTTCCTGGCGACTCGCCACGGGCGCGACGTCATGCTACCCCGGTTCAGTGAGATGGAGATCACAATGGAGCGGGACGTGTCGATCGATAGGACACCGGTCACGGCAACGAACGTTGTTGCGGGATCAGAATAGCCTCGCGATGCAGCCGCCCATCCACACGCGACCGGCTACCGATGTTATTCCTCGGCTATAAAATCCAGGGCGGGGATGCATATGTCAGGATGGGCAAACAATACTCTGTGACCTGGGCACAGCTGAAAACGAGTGATCACTCTTTCCGACATCCGTAGCGCCCGCGCACGGCTCGACGGCGTCACCGCCCGCACCAAGCTGGTTCGATTCCCTCTTTGCGCCGAAGATCCGCGCCAATTGTTGCTCAAGCCAGAGAACCAGCAACCGATTGGCGCCTTCAAACTACGCGGAGCCTACAACAAGATCGCGTCGTTGCCAGAAGCTGAACGTCAACGCGGCGTCATCTCCTACTCAAGCGGCAACCATGCGCAAGGCGTCGCTTATGCCGCCCGTGCTCTAAAGACGAAGTCGGTCATCGTAATGCCTAACAACGCGCCGCAGATCAAGCGCGAAGCGACAGCCAAGCTTGGCGCCGAAATCGTCCTGGTCGGGCCCGGATCGGACGAGCGCAAGGAGAAAGCCGAACAACTCTCCGCAGAGCACGGATACCTGATCGTCCCGCCCTACAATGACCAACACATCATCGCCGGACAAGGTACTATCGGTCTGGAAATTCTCGAAGACTTTCCCGATGTTGAGGCCATCTATTCCCCCGTCGGCGGAGGAGGCCTCATCTCCGGCGTCGCAGCCGCCATCAAGCTGACGAATCCCAAAATCAAGGTCATTGGCGTGGAACCTGAACTCGCCGCAGATGCTCAGGCTAGCCTCCGCCAAGGCGGAATCGTCCAGCTCCCTGCCGACCAAGTCTCGCGCACCGTCGCCGACGGATTGCGTACGCAAAGCATCGGTCTGATAAACTTCGCCCACATTCACGCCTATGTCGACGACATCATCACCGTGAGCGAGGACGAAATTCGCCAGGCAATGAAATATCTCAGCGCAAACCCAGCCACAGTCGCCGAACCGAGCGGAGCCGTAGCCACCGCCGGATTCATCTTCCACTCCATGGAATGCCCCCGCACCGACCGTAATGTAGCCATCATCAGCGGCGGCAACATCGAACCTGAAATGCTCGCGGAACTCAGAAAATAACGCATGGTCGGCTCGGATCTACGAACTGTGTGGACCAGTCATTGACTGAGGCGTTGAGTGGTGTCGCTGGCGGCGCTTGCAAGAATCAGGTGACTGGTGCGTGAGCTAGAAAGGCCTGGAAGACTTCATTTGACAGCAATCGCCCACGTGCGGTCAGGCGAACATCTTCTCGATCGAGTTCGAGCAAACCTAGCGCTGTCAATTCCGTGACTGCCGGGCGAACATTTTCTACATCGAACTCGGTTGCAACCTCGCGCAAGTTCACGCCGCGATTTAGTCGTAGCCCGAGGAACAGTACTTCCTCAAAGGCGTTCGCGCGTGAGACAGCTATTCTCTGCCACGGCGCACCCGCCACATACTTCTTTAATGCGTCCGACGTCGCCAGCCGAACCGACTCTGCATCTGGCGAAGCGGAGGGCAGCATCGAATGCGCGTCGACACCGAAGCCCAGATATGGCTGCCGGGTCCAGTACTTGAGATTGTGCCGCGATTCAATTCCTTGGCGCGCGAAGTTGGAAATCTCGTACTGAGCGATCCCAACTGCTTCCAGCATCTCGCACGCCATCAAATAGAAGTCGGCGACGGATCCTTCGTCAGGAACAAAGTGCGCATGATAGCGAGTACCACCCGCAATCAACTCGCGACCCAGCCGTGAATCGTCGTCGACTTCGAGCATGTAAACGCTGACATGCGGAACTCCTGTCGCGATCGTCTCGCTTAGAGATTGCTTCCAGCTTTCCACCGTCTGATGAGGCAGACCGGCAATCAGATCGATGTTCATATTTGAAATTCCAGCTGCACGCAGTCTGGCAATGTCATCCAGCACAGTCGCGCAGTTATGCAAGCGCCCGACTGCGCCAGCTTCGCGGTCCACAAACGACTGCACGCCCAGGCTTACGCGATTTACTCCACATCGAAGCAGCGTATCCAGCATTTCGGGGGACAGCGTTCCGGGAGCGCATTCCACGGTGATCTCGGCGCTTGGCATAACCGAGAATTGCTCCCGCACCGCATTAAACATTCTTGTCAGCTGCCCTGCCTCGAGGACAGTCGGGGTTCCTCCACCCAGGTAAATCGAATCGACGGCTGGCTCGATCTTCCCGCCCATCTCTTCGGCAAGTCGCTCTGCAGCCGCGACGTCACCGCACACTCGATCCACATACTTTCCAAACACCGCTTTCGAAAACACGTCTGAGGCGAAATTGCAGTAGCTGCATTTCGTAGGGCAGAACGGCACGGAAATGTAGATCCCAAGGCTCACCGCTCCATTATCCCAAACCTTTTCCATCCTCTCCGCCGCTTCTGCCATCTATTTGAGGTACTCTGTTGATTGGCGTTCCACGCTTTTCGCCCGCTGATCAGGTACGCAACCCGAAATCGATGGCTCACGAAGAGGAAGTACTAGGCAAAGCGTATGACAGCCGCCTGATGCGTCGGCTGTTGACGTACCTGCGGCCGTATCGCAAGCAGGTGGCGATCGCACTCATCTCGATCGTGTTCAAGGCGTTCTGCGACGTACTCGGACCGTACCTGGTGAAAGTGGCCATCGATCGCTATCTGACGCCCGCCAAAAGTACTGCTTCCGGTCTGTGGAATTGGTTGAGCCCTCGGCCATTCACCGGGATCGCCCAGATTTCTTCCATTTACCTGGGCCTGCTGGTACTCACGTTCGCCTTCGAGTTTCTGCAGACCTATTTCATGCAATGGACCGGACAGAAGGTCATGTTCGATCTTCGCAGTCAGATCTTCCGGCATCTGCAGCGCATGCACGTCGCGTTCTACGACAAGAACCCTGTGGGACGGCTTGTCACCCGCGTCACCACTGATGTCGACGCGCTCAACGAAATGTTCACGTCGGGCGTAGTCTCGATCTTCGACGACTTCTTCTCGCTAGCCGGTATTCTCGCCATCATGCTTTGTATGAACTGGAAGCTGGCGCTGATTACCTTTGCCGTGCTGCCGGGTATCGTGATCGCGACGAAGATTTTCCGCGATAAAGTTCGCGACTCCTACCGTCGCATTCGCACCGCCATTGCCCGCATCAATTCCTACCTGCAGGAGCACGTCAGCGGCATGGTCGTGCTGCAGCTCTTCAACCGAGAACGCCGCGCTTACAACCGCTTCGCAGAGATTAATCGAAGCCACATGGATGCGTTCAAAGATGCAATCCTTGCCTACGCTGTCTATTACCCGGTGGTCGATCTCTTCTCGGCAGTCGCGATCGCATGCGTGATCTGGTGGGGTGGCCAGGATGTGATTCACGGCATCGTCTCGAACGCCGTTTCCCTCCAAATCAACAATGGTCGCTTGGCGCTGCATTTGGTGCCAGTCGCAGCATCGCTGGGAGTTCTCATCGCCTTCACGCAGTACGCGATGCGATTCTTCCGCCCGATCATGGATTTCAGCGAGAAGTACAACATCCTGCAGTCGGCCATGGCGGCCAGCGAGCGCATTTTCAAGCTGTTGGACACGCCGGCGGAAGTGATCTCCCCAGCGGCGACAAAGAAGCCACAAGGCCCCGGCCGGATCGAATTCGACCACGTCTGGTTCGCGTATCGGGAAGGTCAGCGGGAAAGTAAAGAACACGCTGAGACCGCCGCGGCCGCAGGCAACGGCTCTGCCCACCCTTCGAATACCTCGAAGGGTGTGGCACCCTCAGCCATTGGTGCACCCGACTGGGTGCTCCGCGACGTGTCCTTCGCCATTGAACCAGGCGAGACTGTCGCCGTTGTCGGCCATACGGGCGCCGGAAAAACGACACTCATCTCGCTGCTCCTTCGTTTCTACGACGTCCAGAAGGGCTCCGTACGCATTGACGGCGTCGACGTCACAGACATGGATCTCCCCGACCTCCGTGCCCGCTTCGGAGTCGTCCTGCAGGATCCTTTCCTGTTCACCGGCACAATCGGCGGCAATATCCGTCTGGGCACTGAGCGCATTCTGGATGAACATGTGCAACAAGCCGCCGAAGACGTCAACCTCGGCGACTTCATCCGATCACTGCCGAAAGGATTCGAGGAAGAAGTTCGCGAGCGCGGATCGACGCTCTCCACCGGACAAAAGCAGCTGATCTCTTTCGCCCGAGCGCTGGCGCATGATCCGAAAATACTGATCCTCGACGAGGCCACCTCAAGCGTCGATACCGAAACCGAATTCCGCGTGCGCGAGGCTCTTGCCCGCATGGTCGAAGGACGCACTTCATTGATCATCGCGCACCGACTCTCGACCATTCAGCGCGCCGACAAGATCATCGTGATGCACAAAGGCCAGCTGCGCGAAATGGGAACCCACCAGGAACTCCTCGCCCACCGCGGCATTTATTACAAGCTTTATCAGTTGCAGTACAAAGATCAGGAAATTGAGAATGTCGGGCGGGCGCCCGCGCCCGCTGGGGAATCCACGGTCAGTGCAGATGATTAGTTGTGTGGACAGGCGTCAGCAGAGCTATCGCACCGTCGCCAGCTGGGCCTTCTCTTCTGCAGCCGCCCGTAACCCTGCCAAGTATTCCCGCGCCATCTCCGTCTGACGGTGAACGTACTCAATCCCTACCGGCTTTCCGTTCTCTAGACCCGGATGGCAGAACTCCCAATTCATATACCCCTGGAATCGGTTCGCGACCAGCGCATCCACATATGCCGGGTATGCCACCTGCCGTCCCCAGAAGTTGTTGTCGAAGTATCCACCGGCCACGAGTTCTACCGTTCCATCCGCGCGACGCGCAAGCTCTCCGTTCATGTGCGAATGAACCTGTAGCGCACCGCTGGCATCGGCCATCTGCCGCGCGTGTTCGGGAGAATCCGCCTCGGGTTCTATGTTGATGTCCATACACGCCTTGAACGCGGGCGAGCCGATCTCTTCGATCAACGCCAGCACATCCTGGTACCGATTCACAATGTCTGGCCCGTGATTCTGCATCGCCAGTACGATCCCATGGTCCTCCGCTATCTTGCACAACTCTCGCATAGACTCGACGACAAAGCCGCGCCGGTCGCCTTTCCAGAACCCATACTGGTTGTAGCCGTAGGTATCGTTGTAAGTGGCCAGACCATCATGCAAAGTGATGCCGCGCCATGCCGCAAAGATCTTGCATATCGGTGAGCCGAGATCGTGCGCCAGCTTGATGCACTCGCGCACGTAGCAGATCATCGCTTCGCGCTGCACGGGCACCGGGCTCGATAGATCACAGTTCGGCGAAACGGCACACAATTCCAGCCCGGCCTCGCCGGCCAGATCACGCAGCCGCTTGCGATCGTCGGCCGAGAGATCCATCGGAGCGGCATGTGGACGCTCCGCATCCAGTTCCAACCCATCCCAGCCCTGCTGCTTGGCTAGACGCACCAGGCTGAATACATCCACCGCCTCGCCTCGATACCACACGCCGCGATATGTAATGCTGTAAAGGCCGATCTTCATGGGACTCTCCCACACCGCCGAATTACCCGTCTGAGCGGGGATGTTACTACAACCCCGACGCAATGTGGCGGACACCCGCCAGGCCATCTCCTCGGTGTTAGCACGACATTACCAAACCTCAGCGAGCTTCGCTCAGCCGGACAGCCGGGGCGGCTGTCCCTGCGTGAATTCATCACAGCCCGGAACTCTCACTGACACGATTCCGTATCTTGGAGTAGCATGTTCCGTTCTCATGGAGCAGACCTCTCCGCTTATGAAAAAAATCGATATTTTTCTACGCGCTCTTCTTTGCGTTGCCCTGCTGTTTTCGGTCTCCCTAAGCGCGCAAGACAAGACAGCCAAACCCATGCCGCAGGACAACACTCCGAAATATAAGCATCCCGGTCTCCCGATCGAGGATCGCGTCGCCGACCTGCTCTCGCGCATGACGCTCGAAGAGAAGATCGGCCAGATTGCGCCCCCTGCCGATCGCGGCGTCCACGTCATCGACCCGACCAATACTTTCACCGACGAGACAGCCAGCGAGATGATGCGACGCTGGTACGATCCCGACCTCGTCTTTCCAGCCCGAAAAGCAGCCATTCTGCGGAACGCAGTACAGCGCTATCTGAAAGAGAAAACGCGATTAGGCATCCCCGACCTTTTCATGGGTGAAGCCCTTCACGGATTTATGGAGTATGGCAGCACCAGCTTTCCGCAGGCGCTGAGCCTCGCCAGCACGTGGGACCCGGATCTCGTTCACCAGGTTTTCACGGCGGCAGGCGATGAGGCGGGATCGGCCGGAGTCGGTCAGGTTTTTTCGCCCGTGCTCGACATTGCCCGCGATCCGCGCTGGGGACGCACGGAAGAAACCTACGGGGAGGATCCATTCCTTGCCGCGCGTATGGGAGTTGCTGCCATCACAGGCCTGCAAGGCGATTCCTGGAACATCAACCGCCATCACGTGTCAGCCACGGCCAAGCACTTCGCCGTTCACGGGCAGCCCGAAGGTGGCACCAACACTGCTCCTGGCAACTACTCGGAGCGAATTATCCGCGAGAACTTCCTCGTGCCCTTCCAGGCTGCCATTCAGGAGGCGCATGCGGGTAGCGTGATGGCTTCGTACAACGAGATCGACGGCGTTCCGTCGCACATCAATCCATGGCTGCTCGACAAAGTTTTGCGCCAGGAGTGGGGATTCCGCGGCTACGTCGTTTCGGACGGCAATGGCCTACAGATGCTGACGGAAACACACCACATCGCATCGACAAACGCCGAGGCCGCCCGTATGGCGCTAGCTGCCGGCGTCGACTATGACCTTTCGGACGGTTCGGTCTATCGCACGCTGCTCTGGCAGGTAAAACAAGGAACGGTTTCAGAAGCGATGGTCAATCGAGCGGTCGCACGCGTGCTGGCAACTAAATTTCGCCTGGGCTTGTTCGACAATCCCTTCGTTGATCCCGACTATGCCGAAAAAAACACCAACAACGCCGAACATCGCGCCCTCGCACTGAAGGCTGCGCAAAAAACCGTCATCCTTCTCAAGAACGACAAGAACCTTCTTCCTCTCGACCTCACCAAGTTGAAGACAATCGCAGTCATCGGCCCGAACGCTGATGGAGTTCATCTCGGCGGTTACAGCCGCGACCCTCTGCATGGCGTCAGCATTCTGCAAGGAATCAAAGACCGCGTAGGCTCCAAGGCAAATGTCGTCTACTCCGAAGGATGCAAGATCACGGATCAGAACGACTGGCATGGCTGGTTTGCCAATGACGTGAAGCTCGTCGATCCGACGACGCAGCAAGACAGCGTGAAGGCCGCCGCCGAAGCTGCGAAGAAGGCGGATGTCGCCATCCTGGTGGTCGGTGAGAACGAATCCACCAACCGCGAAGCATGGTCCGAGAATCACCTTGGGGATCGTGACTCGCTCGACCTGCTTGGCGCGCAGAACGATTTGGTCAAAGCGGTCGTCGAAACCGGGACGCCTACCGTCGTCCTGCTCATCAACGGACGCCCGCTCTCCATCAACTACATCGCCGAGAAGGTTCCAGCCATTCTCGAAGGCTGGTATCTCGGCCAGGAAGGCGGCACCGCTGCTGCGGGCGTAATCTTTGGCGACGTCAATCCTGGCGGCAAACTGCCCATCACTTTCCCGCGTTCGGTAGGCGATCTTCCGGACTTCTACAACCACAAGCCATCGGCTAATCGCAGCTACGCCTTCAGCACACGCAAGCCGCTTTATCCGTTCGGCTACGGGCTGAGCTACACAACGTTCAAGTTCGATAACCTTCGCGTGGAACCGGCGCAGATCCTCTCCGATGGAACGGCGAAGGTCAGCGTTGATGTCACAAACTCCGGCTCGCGCGAAGGAGATGAGGTCCCGCAGCTGTACATTCACCAGCGCGTCGCCGAAGTCACCCAACCTGTCATGCAGCTCAGGGGATTTCAGCGCATCACGCTGAAGCCGGGGGAGAAAAAGACGGTTGATTTCACCATCACACCAGACTCGCTAAGCATGCTGAACATTGACATGCATCGCGTCGTGGAGCCCGGCGTGTTCGACATGATGGTCGGCCCCAGCTCCGATCAAACCAACACGGTTGCTCTGACGGTGCTCGGCCCGAAGGGTGAAACCGGCAAGCCGCTGCCTCCGCCTCCTCCTGCGGGATCGGAGTCAGGCGTTGTCAGCACGTTTGATGAAGGAAAAATTGCTGCGAACTACGGCTCATGGATTACCAGCACCGACGAAATGGCAGGGGGAAAATCGAAAGCATCGATCGAGATCACGCAGCCGGGCGCCAACAACTCGAAAGGTGCCCTTAAGGTTTCGGGTGAGATCATCCCCGGCGGCGGACAGTTCACCTGGGCCGGCGCCATGTTCTCGCCCGGCAGCGCCCCAATGGAGCCCGTGAATCTATCGGGCAAGAAGGAGATTACCTTCTGGGCCAAAGGCGATGGTGACGGCTACACGCTCGTTGTCTTGACGGCTAGCCGCTCCGGACAAAACGGCATGCCGGCCATGACGCAATTCGTCGCGGGCAAGGAATGGAAACAGTTCACGTTCCCGTTCACAACTTTCCAGACAGATGGCAGCGACTTATCCGCGCTTCTATTCGCCGCAACGCAACCGCCCGGAAAGTTTGAACTTCAGATTGACCAGGTGGAGATCAAATAAGAACATCCCCTCGGCATTCTCAGCGGAATGCTGTCTTACAATTGCAGCGTGCGAATCCTGATCTCGGCCGGGGAAGCCTCCGGTGAAATGTACGGCGCAGAGCTTATCGCGGCCCTGCGCCGCCGCGATCCCTCTCTGGAGTTCTTCGGCGTCGGCGGTGATCGCATGCGCGCAGCTGGATGTGACACCGTCATCGACGCTAAAGACCTCGCCGTAGTCGGCATCACGGAAATTCTCAGCCATCTGCCGAAGATTCTCGGACTCTACAAGAATCTGATCGCGGAAGCCGACCGCCGCAAGCCCGATCTCGCCATCGTGATCGACTCGCCCGCTTTCAACTGGCGTGTCGCCCGCCAGATGAAACGGCGCCGCGTTCCCACGGTTTACTACGTCGCTCCGCAATTCTGGGCATGGCGTCAGGGACGCGTCCGCCTGCTGCGCGACTACATCGACAAAGCTCTGGTCATTTTTCCATTCGAAGAAAAGTTCTATCGTGACCGCGGGGTCGATGCGACGTTTGTAGGCCATCCATTAGCAGAACTAGCCACGCCAGAAATTCCACGAGAGCAGTTCGCAATCCGCTACGGCCTCGACGCACGCAAGACTTGGATCGCGTTGCTTCCTGGGAGTCGCAGGAAGGAAGTG
>Ga0335082_10002526_pt1 | contig 19711 bp, 11 predicted proteins | sample Lox_Sample_41_FD_206718 | JGI IMG/M metagenome (GOLD analysis project Ga0335082, IMG submission 206718) | Soil microbial communities from Loxahatchee National Wildlife Refuge, Florida, United States - Lox_Sample_4.1 | ecosystem: Environmental > Terrestrial > Soil > Wetlands | place: USA...
ATGACCCGGGATCGCGCAGATCACCGATGACACGCTCAGAGGGAAGGTCGTCAATGTTGCCGGTTTGGCTGGTCGCGCGCACCAGCAGACGCAGGTCAGCACCTTTGGCCAGTAGTCGCCGCGCAATATGGCTGCCCAGAAACCCGGTTGCGCCTGTGACGAAGACCTTCATCTGAGTGATTGACTCGATCAGCCAGCCCGCCGGTTATCACGCGCCATTCTTGACTGCTCTTCCTGCGACGCTGCCGCCTTGGCGTAGGTCGTCAAGGCAAGCAGGGGGAAATACTGCCGGTACATGTAGTACATCAGGTAGAAGACGCGGGGAAATCCTGTACCGGTGTAGAGCGACTCACTCCACGAACCATCGCGTTGTTGGGTCTTAAGCAGGTAAGCGACGCCTCTCTGCAGCGAATCGCTGCGAGTGTCGTTGGCGGCCAGGAGTCCCATTACCGCCCACGCGGTTTGCGAAGCCGTGCTCGGGCCCAGACCTTTCGTGTTGGGATCGTCGTAAGAATCGCATCTTTCGCCCCAGCCGCCGTCCGGATTCTGCATCATGCGCAGCCACTCTGCCGCCTGTTGTACGAATGGCTCGTGATGGTCAACACCAATCGCTTCCAGTCCGCGCAAAACCAGCATCGTTCCGTAGATGTAGTTCACGCCCCAGCGTCCGAACCATGAGCCGTCAGGTTCCTGCTCGCGCTTGATGAACGTAATGGCGCGGCGCACAGCCTGGTCCTTGAGCGAGTAACCATAGCTGGCAAGGCACTCCAGCACGCGTCCGGTAATGTCCACGGTTGCCGGATCCAGCATGGCGTTGTGATCGGCAAAAGGAATCTGCTGGAAGACCATGCGATCGTTGTCCTTGTCAAACGAGGCCCATCCGCCGTTTTTGCACTGCATCGACAAGATCCAAGTCAGCGCACGCTGTACCGATCGGCTGTGATAGCTCTCATTGCTGGTCTTCACCCGGCTGAGCGCCAGTAACACCTGCGCACTATCATCCACATCGGGATAAAACTCGTTGTTGAACTCGAAGTACCAGCCCGCCGGGGGAGACTTGCGGTTCTTCACACACCAATCGCCGCGGTGGGTCACCTGCTTGCGCAGCATCCACTCGCAGGGCTGCGCCAGCCGGCGATCATTTGCCGGAATGCCACTCTCGGCCAGTGCGAACACCGCGTAGGCCGTGTCCCACACGGGGGACATGCAGGGCTGCATGCGGAAGGTCGTCTCTTCTTCGATACCGAGCTTCTCAAACTCGTCCATCGCCCGGATTACCTGCGGGTCGTCCAGCGAATATCCCAGACAACGCAGAGCAATGATGGAGTTCATGACGCCGGGGTAGATGGCGCCCAGTCCATCGCTCATCTCCATGCGCTCCAGCATCCACTTTTCAGCGACCTTCAGCGCACGGGAGCGCAGCGGGCGAACGTGTACGTGCTCAAGGAAGTGCACCAGCCGATCAAGGACGAGGAAGAAATTCCGCCAGCTTATCAATTTCGGCGCCCAGTGCAGCCGGAGATTGCTCCGGCTGCGACCGCCGACGAAGAGCTCGTCAATTCCCTGTTCCTGCGGGATCTTCTTGAACGGCTTTTTCGCGTAGGCAATCGAGAGGGGGACCAGAATGGCGCGCGACCACGACGAGATTTCGTAAAGGTTGAACCAGAACCACTTGGGAAACAGGACGATCTCCGGCGGAATGGCCGGCACGGCGTCATAGTCGTATTGTCCGAGAAAACAGAGATAAATCTTGGTGAAGGTGTTGACCTCGGTCACCCCGCCAAGTGCGAGAATGCGCTCGCGCGCCTTCCGCAACTGCGGATGATCGGGGCTATAACCCGCCATCTTGAGGGCGAAATACGCTTTTACTGACGCACTGACGTGGGACGGCCCCTCGTTGTAAATCGGCCAGCCGCCGTCCTCGTTCTGGCGGTTCAGGATTTCGTTTGCGCATTTCTGCGTGCGCACCGGATCCTCAGTCCCCAGTAACCGGTGCAGCAGGATGTAATCCGACACAAGCGTCGTATCCGCGCCCAGTTCACCGCACCAGTACCCTTCCTCCGGACTCTGGATGGAAAAAAGATAGCGCCGCGAAGCGTCGATCGCCGCCGCCACTCTGCTCTTTATGTCGTCGATTTTGCCGAAGCGCATCTCGGCAGGACTTGAGGGATCTGCCATCGCTTGCTTACTCCGACACCTGCGCTCCAGCCACAGCAGGCGCCGCCGCAATGGCCTCTACGATCTCAGGGGGCAATCCGAAGCGGACGTTCTCCGGCATCACCTCTACCTCGCGCAGATCGGTAAAGCCTTGGCCGGCAAGAAAGTCCACTACTTCCTGCACGAGAATCTCCGGAGCCGATGCGCCGGCGGTCAAGGCCACGGTGTTCACGCCCTGCAGCCACTCAGGCCTGATGGAACGATAATTTTCGATGAGATAGGCCTTCGTGCCCAGATTGCCGGCCACTTCAACCAGGCGGTTGGAATTCGAGCTATTGTCCGAGCCCACCACGAGCAGCAGGTCACTTTCGCCGGCAACTTCCTTCACCGCCGTCTGGCGGTTCTCCGTGGCATAGCAGATGTCCTGCGCATGCGGGCCCTTGATTTTAGGAAATCTCTTACGCAGGGCCTCGATTACGTGACGTGTTTCGTCCAGACTCAGCGTGGTCTGGGTCAGGTACGCCACTCGCTCGGGATCAGGGACGTGCAGATTGTCCACCTCCTCGGGCGAATCCACCACTTGTGTGACTGCAGGAGCTTCGCCCAGGGTGCCGATCACTTCATCGTGATCGCGATGCCCGATGAGAATCAGGGAATAGCCTTCGCGTGCGAACTTCACTGCCTCAACGTGGACCTTGGTTACCAGCGGACAGGTTGCGTCAATGACTCGCAGCTCGCGCAGCTTGCTGGCGTCCCGAACCTCCGGGGCGACACCGTGCGCACTGTAGATGACGCGCTCGCCCGCTGGGACTTCCGCCACGCTGTCCACAAAAATGGCGCCTTTGGCGGTCAGCTCGTCCACGACGTAACGGTTGTGGACGATTTCCTTACGCACGTAAATAGGCGCTCCGAAGGTCTCCAGCGCGATGCGAACGATGTCAATGGCCCGCACCACTCCGGCACAGAAGCCCCTCGGCTTCAACAACAGCAAAGTCTTCGTCTCAGTTTGATTCATTCCCACGCGCGTCCAAGTATAGCTGTAGAAACCCGCCTTTCCCCACAATGACTCTATTGTAACAGTGCAGGAATCAGCAATGTCACGGCCCGCAATGGCGTAAATTGCGGGCTTTGCTGCGTAAATTTGGTGGCTAACAGCGGTGGGCCTTGAGAAGACCTGGCGACGTGGTCGGCACGGCCATGGTCATCCCGCCTTCCGCGGAATGAAGCGGCGCTCAATCACCTGAGTGGTGCGTGAGATGGGTCCAATTAATTTTGTTGCCAAGTAACCCAGGGACGTGATTTACTGCATCCCATTTCGGCTCTGCTGGTTTGTGGGGTGATCAGCTATGCTCGCACGAAAGGTGCTCCGACCTGCTTTTGACTTCCTGGCGGCTGCTCTGGTGTTCCCGGTTCTCTTCTGCCTGAGTTGCCTGGCGCAATTGGACTCTCTGGATGACGTGCACATCGTTCCGCTGCATGCTGATCGGCCGGGACCAGCCAATGCCCAGGAGCCCATGCTCAGCGCGAGTCTCAAGCCCTTTCGATCCGATGTGGACCTCGTGCTGGTTCCGGTCACGGTGACCGACTCGTTCAATCGCCCGGTTCTCGATCTTCCGCAACAGGAGTTCACGCTTTACGAGGACAGCGTCCAGCAACCGATTCGATACTTTTCCCGCGAGGATGCGCCCATCTCCATTGCCCTGGTTCTGGATTACAGCGCCAGCATGAAGAACAAGATTCAATATGAGGCTGAAGCGATAAAGCAGTTCTTTATCTACGCCAACCCGGATGACGAGTACTTCATTATCACCGTGTCCAGCAAACCGAAGCTGATCGCTTCCTCCACCCAGTCCATTGGCACCATCGAGGAGCGCCTGGCATCCACCAAGCCGGGAGGGGCAACCGCTCTGTACGATGCCGTCTATCTGGGCATCAGCAAGCTGCGAACGGCGCGTTATCAGCGGAGGGCGATGCTCATCATCTCCGATGGAGGCGACAATCGGAGCCGATATTCGCTGAAGGAAACGCAGCACATCATCGAGGAAGCCAACATACTGACCTACGGAATCGGGATCTTCGACGATACGCCGGTTCCGCTGCTCAGGACGGTGGAAGAGCGGCTTGGCCGGCAGTCGCTGGCCAAGCTGACCGATGCCAGCGGCGGTCGTGCCATTCCTGCCGACGACCGCCGCCAAATACCGCAAATCGCGGCTCTGATCAGTCGCGAACTGCGCGACCAGTACATGCTGGGTTATTGCCCCAGCAACCGAAAGCGTGACGGCAAATTACACAAAATCCGGGTGCGACTGTCAGCGTCGGCGGCGTTGCGTCACGTTTATTACCGGGAAGGCTACGTGGCTCCACAACAGTGAAAGGCCAACCGTGGTGCCTGCGGTTGGCCTTTCGTCTGTCGGATAGGCAGTTACTGGTTTGAGGGAGCTGCCTTCTTGGCCTTGTGCTTGGGAGCAGGAGCATTGCGGGATTGCGGCTGCACCTGGCTCTCATCTACGATTGTGCCCGCTTCCAGTTGTCCACCGCACAGGTTACCCTCGGGGACAAAGTAGAAGTGGGTGGCTTGCCCCTGCGTTCCGCCTGCACGCGGCTGGACGCGGCCGGCGTCAACCTTGTTCGGCCCGTCGGTAGTGAGGTAGTACTTGACATTGACCGCACGCTGCGCACCCAGGGTCTGCTCGTTGACGCTTTCCTTCTCGTTGGTGTAGCCAACGATGTCCAGCTTGCCGTTGGGCATCTGCTGCAACCGCAGGGACAGTTTGTCCAGGGTGTCCTTGCAATCGTTGTCCACGCGCCATGGCTTCTTGGGGTTTTTCTCAAACGTACACTCCCCCCAATCCTGGATGTTGACGCACTTCTGCACCGGCGGCACCGTGATATGCGCCGTGCAACTGCTGCTCAGTGAGGAGCGGGTTGTGGTTGCCGTGCCGGTGACCGTGATGCTGTTGCCGGCGTCGGCGTTGGTAGCAGTCACCGTCGCCGAGGTTCCGCTTCCGCTCAGTTGGCCGCCTGACCCCGACCAGCTATAGGTCATCGGCCACCCTTGCGGATCGGTCGCTGTCATGGTGATGGTTGCAGGTTCGCCGATAGCAATCGTCGTCGGATTGGCCGAGCAGCTTGCCTGCGGAGGCTGCGGCTGCTTGATGGTGAAGTTCGCCGTACACGTCGCCGAGTTGTTCTTCTTCTCTTTGGGGTCGGTGATAGTGGCAACCGCGGAGTAACTGCCCGGCGCCATGCCTGCGGTATCGACCGTCGCAGTCTGAGTGTTCGTGCTCGACAGCTTGCCCCCGTTCTGAGTCCAGCCATACGTAAGCGTGTGCTTGGGGTTGAAATTCGCGCCTGTGGCGGTGACCGTCACCGGATCGCCGGACCAGACTTCGGTGGGCTGGGCCGAGCAGCTAGCTGAGGGAGGAACCGGTGGTTTGCCGCCGAATGTCATGTTGAGACCGATGATCGGACCCGTCATAGCCACATCGTAGATAAAATCTTTACTGCCGTGACGATCCACGTCCAGATAGGCCCATCCGACGATAAAGCCGAGCAAGGGTTTGGGCTGGATAGTCAGTAGGCCGGCCACCTGATAGTCGAGGTCCGAGCCTCCCCCGCCGGCATTACCGGACACCGTGATCCAGGCTTTTGGCGAAAACGGTATGATGAACCTTGCGCCCGCCACTGCATCAACCCAGTTGCCTGACGCGTGGTTACTAAGCTGGGAGGGACGCAGCGTAATGGTTTGTCCCAGGTACCAATAACGGATTCCGAACAGCGCATCGACCTTCAAATGCTCGGTGTCCGCAACCCGGAAGCCGGCCATCGGGTTAAATACTGTCTGGTTCAACTCCAATCGGGCAGACCTTTGACCGGCGTCGGTCAAAAGGAAGTCTTTCGTCGTGGCCAGCCGGGCCCAGAAGAAATTAACCGGCATCACAAAGCGGCCCTTGTCGGCCTCAAAAATACCGGCCAAGCCGCCATTGAAGTTCGATAAGACATCGGAGCCCGAGACATGCACGCTGAGGTCGTGTCCCCGTGCTCCGACGGTGCCATGGATACCCGGAACATAGATGAACGGCGCCAAGTCGAAACGCCAGCTTGGGTCGCTGGAACTCCCCGCCGGCCCGGGAGGTGAATCTTGAGCGGAATCGGTCGTTGCCGCGTTCCCGGCGCTTGGGTCCGCCGGTTCCTCAGCACTCGTGGTCACGCAAACCAGCATGCTCAAGATAAGCAATGCCAACATTGCAAAGCACACATTACGCATTGAACTCATGACATCTCCTTGGCCCTGAAGTGCAACCCGTCGAAGGCAACAGCGAATTGCTCCAGCCTGGGCACCGCTTCCCAACAACCGGTAGAAATTATCGTTCCCACCGTTTAGTCTCAGCCGGCTCACTGTCTCACTGTGTCCGACAACGGCGCGGCGTTCGACACCGGGAGGGTTTTGCCGGAAGAGGGCTCGGCCTCAACAGCATGCGCGAAAGAATGCACCTTATCGGCGAGGACTTCGTGATCTCCTCCACTCCCGGACAGGGAATGGGGATCACGGCGTATGCGCCGCTAATGGCAGTCAAGACGGCAATCGCGGCGAAGTTTACTGCCCCAGGATGATCAACTCAGCCTGAGCGGCTTTGCTCATCCCGTAGATCGCACTGGAATTGCTGGCCTGAAAGCCGTACATATAACAGCCCGGCGTCTTGGCTACCACAGCAGCCGGTTTGGCGCTGCCGCCGACGATGGCATCCGGTGGATCGAACGGGGAGTTGGGACCGAAGTCAATGAGAAAGCCCGTATTCTTGGACGTAGACTGCCACGTCACCGTGGTCCCGGCCTTGATGCAGAAGAGCTGATTCCCTTTTGCTCCGGGAATGTTGGGCGTGGCTGAAGACGAGTACGAGGTCCGTTTCACATCCACCGAACAGTCGGATCCGCAGGTGTTGCCGGAATTGCAAAGGCTCATCGGATTGGGCTCATCGCAGGTGTACTTGGGGCCACCCTTCTTTTTCTCCTCTGCGCCCGCGGAGTTGAGAAGTACGCCCACCAGCAGCAGAGACAGAGCGCAGGTGACGGCAAAATGATGCTGAATTTTCATAACCTAACCTCATGTCGAAGTAAAATTCAAAGTTTCTAACAACACCCCGCCGGCTAGTTTTCGCCCGGCGTTCCCTTCCAATCGATGATGTTGCTCAGCCTCCAGGGGTTCTGCCGCAGGTTGATCGACAACTGGCCCTGGTCATCGATCCCCAACTGTGCCGCCGGGTATAGGACACCGGAGCTCTTGCTCTTGTCCTGATCGTTCAAATCGAACTCCCCGCCACTCAAGTCGAACGATTGAGATTCCGTATCGTAGTAGGCTTCCCCAAACCTGATCAGCCGGTTAGTGATGAACCGAATTTTCCGCCCGGTCGCGGTCGGAAACATGGCAATATAGCTGACGTCGTAACCCAGCGTGCCCGTAATACTGATATGCCCTACCGCCTTCATTCTCTGCAGCGCATTCACCAGACCTTTGTTCGAGCCCTTCTGAAAAGCTTGGACCAGAACGTCTCTGTCCTGCGGCGTGGAGTACTCGTAAATGATGAGGGTAACGCCGAAATTTGCTCCCATCTGGGTGCTGGTGCCCCAGGCCGTGGCGTCGATGGTTTCATTCTTGTCGCGGGAGAATCCCGGGATCACCAACAGCAGCACGACAGTAGTCAAGACCAAGAACTTGGAAACCCGTGACTTCGCACTCATGTCGCTCTCCTTGTCGCCGCAACTCTGGCGGCGACCGATTTCAATCCGGCTGCCATTTTACGTTGGCAACCAGTGGAATCACAACTATCAAAACTGCCAATAGCACACTGAAAAATAACTAACTAGACTTCAGCGGGGCTGCGCGTAGTGCCCCGATTCAGGTGTATCGCGGGAAGGCTGTATTCTACATCGCGTCACCGCAATAGGCGAAATTTGACAATTGCCGTCGTTCTCACCATACTTGCGCCGCCGTTGGAAATTCCCTGAGTGATCACTCATGACGACCAAAAAAGCCAAGAAAACTGCCGCGAAAGCGACCCGTACATCAGGGGCCGCAAAAGTCTCTGTTGCCAAGAAAGCGGCGCCGGCAAAGCGACCGACGCCAAAGAAATCAAGAGCTGCTTCGGGTCAGCCCTCCAAACCCGGCGCTGTTCCCGATGCTGGCGAGAAGCTTACCTTCAACCACGCAATGATGTACGTCAAGGACGTGGAGCGCGCCATGCGCTTTTACATGGACATGATGGGCTTCAAACTGATCGAGGACTTCCGGTATGAAGGAACCCCGGTATATGCCCGCCTGCGCGCGCCCGGAGGCGATGGCACGATTGCGCTTCACCAGGCGGGGCCAGGGGTGTCGGTCGCCAGCGACGGCGTACGCCTCTATTTCGAAATCCGCGACGTTGACGGATTTTGCCGCAAGCTCCAGCACAAAGGGTTTTACATCCCACAAGCGCCGCGGATGATGCCCTGGGGTTGGCGGCATGCATACCTCAACGATCCTGATGGCCACGAGATCAGCCTGTATTGGGCGGGCGAAAACCGCATGCAGAAAACCGTAATGAAGGCCGCCCGGCAGGTTGCTCGCCTCTGAATCAGGCGTCATCGCGTCGATTTGCGGAATACGTCATTATCGTTGACCGGTGGCGACTTGCAGCCCCGAAACTAGCGGGATTCAGCCACGGGATTGGGCTTCGTGCCGGACAACGCCTGCAATCGCTGTTGGGCCTCAGCGCTGCCGGCAGCCGCTGCCTTCTCATACCACTCCTTTGCCTTCTGATTGTCCTGTGGCACGCCCTCACCGCGGTCGTAAAGATATCCCAGATTGACCATAGCAGTGGCATCACCAGCGGCGGCGGCCTTCTCGTACCACTGTTCGGCTTTAGGATAGTCCTGCGGAACTCCCTGCCCCCGGGCGTAAAGACCGCCCAAGCCGGTCATGGCCTCAGCAGCTCCGGCAGCTGCTGCTTTTTCGTACCATTCCTGGGCCTGAGGAAAGTCTCGCGGAACTCCCTGCCCCTTTCGGTAAAGATAGCCGAGATTGGTCATCGCGTCGGCGTTTCCAACGGATGCCGCATTTTCGTACCACTGCTTTGCCTTGGCGTAGTCCTGCGGCACTCCCAGCCCCTGGTAATAGAGGTAGCCGAGGCTGTTCATCGCTCCAGCATTCCCAGCCAGGGCCGCCTTTTGATACCACTCGCGCGCCTTCTGGTAATCCTGCGGAACCCCCTCACCCTTTTCGTACAGGGAACCAAGGCTGTTCATTGCGTCTGCCTGGCCGGTATCGGCTGCTTTTTCGTACCACTCGCGCGCCTTCTCGTAGTCCTGCGGAATCGCCTGCCCCTGGTAATACAGAAAGGCGAGACTAGTCATCGCCGCGGGGTTTCCTCCCGCTGCCGCCCTTTCGTAAAACTCTATGGCTTTCCCGGAATCCTGAGATACGCCCAGACCACGCTCGTACAGAAGGCCAAGCTTCACCGCGGCGCTGGAGCTTCCGGCGGTTGCCGCCCTTTCGTACCATTCCTCCGCTTTCTGATAGTCCTGCGGGACACCATGACCTCGGTCGTAGAGGTTCCCTAAATTGGTCATGGCCGTCGCGTTCCCGGCCGCAGCCGATTTCTCGTAGCATTCGAGCGCTTTGTGATAGTCCTGTGGAGCTCCCTGGCCCCGGTCATACAGATAGCCGAGATTGGCCAGCGCGACAGCGTTTCCAGCGGCGGATGCCCTCTCGTACCACTCGCGCGCCTGCTGATAGTCCTGCGGCACTCCGTGGCCCTGGTAATACAGAAAGCCTGTCTGGATCATGGCCGTCACGTTGCCGCCGCCGGCTGCCCGCTGGTACCAGGTCTTCGCCTTCAAATAGGACTGCGGCACACCGTGACCGCGATAATACAGGTTGCCAAGATTCAACATGGCGCCGTTATCGCCTCCGGCTGCGGCTTTCTGATACCACCATTTCGCTTTGCGGTAGTCCCGCGGTATACCTCGACCCTCGTAGTAGAGAGTGCCGAGACGGTTCATCGCCGACGTGTCTCCTGCCGCGGCTGCCTTGGCATACAACTGCCTGGCTTTCTCATAGTCCTGCGGCACACCTTGACCACGCTCGTACCGGTAACCGAGATCCGATGTCTCGGCAGCGTTCCTGGAGTTCACCGCTCCCTGACCGCCCGCTTTGCTTTTTCGATGAGATCCTGCAGCTTGAGCTGCCGCAGAAGGCGGTGCGATCGCGCCGATGTGGCTAAAAGGGATCGCGCGAAGGGAGGTGAGACCGGTGGCAATGAAGATCGTCGTGACTGCGGTTGGCAGCAGGAAGCGCGGAACCATGCTCACAACACACCTGCCGTGACGACGCCGAACGTGTTCCCAGGCAGACATATCACCAGTCCACGCTGCATCCTGATGAGAGATAAAGCTGTGGTCTTGCACTGTGATGCCTATTTTGGCAAGTCCAGGCGGGCGGGATAAGTGACTAACTGGGTACAACCAGGATCGGCAAGCTGGAGCGAAGACGACCCTATGGAACTATTGGGGTTGTGCGGCGCCGTGGTCCGTGTCCGTAGTTGCAGTGGCCTCGGTCTTTGGCAGTTTCGCGGTGCTGACAGCATCGGTCGAGAAAAGCATGAAGTGATCAAAGCTTTCGCTGCGGTGGAAGCGCTGCTTGGCGAAGTGCACGTAGAGTTCCGCGCTCTGGGGAAGCCATAGGTCTGTACCGCTCTTCTTGAATTGGACGGGACCATAGCTGATGCTGGTGTGCTCGGTAAACAGGCGAATCTCGGGTATCGGCTGCACGAGATCGGTTTCCAGATGAACGATTTGAAAGTTGTCAGCCCGGACCCATGCTCGCCCTTTTAATCGGACAGGATAATTGTTCCCGTTTACAACGTACGTGCGCAGGCGAGGAGGCTTGTCGTCACGCTGGCGGAAGTGTACGAGCCAGGCTGGCTGTCCATTCCAGTCGCCAAGGCCCTCGCACCGCATCTCGAAGTCGTCGCGAAAATGCGGGTGAAAGGCGATCGCGAGCACCGGCAAGCCGGTAGTGATGATCTTGCTCGGCATGTTCAGGTCTCCCGCATCCCGGTACTCCTGAATGAACAGGGCGCCGGGCGCAGGCTCGCTGATAGCGGCGACGTAATTGTACTGTCGGGTCTCGCGACTGCCCGGGACCCCCTTTGAAGTGAGGTTCTCATGAACCATGTGCTCGATCGCGGAGAACTGCGCGACACTATCCACCAACTGTTTGGACGGGTTCGCCGTACCGTCCAAAAGATCTGCCGGACACGGAACCCCGGTGGTCACGACCGGCTTTTGCGCATCAACATCGGGCGGCATTCCGGCACTTCCGCCGTATGCGTCGTTGTCCCCTCCCAGCCCCGGATCACTTATTTCAAGTTTGGGCTTCGCCCCTGTGCCCCCCTGCGATACCAGGTTCTCGAGTTGAGCAACGAGAGCTCTTACCTGGGGAGTGACTGAACTGGGAGGAGCGTCCTGCATATAGGTCTTCAATTCCGTAATGGCAGCATCGTAATGTTGCAGACCTGCGAGGGCCTCTCCCAGGACAAGGCGGGCCGAAGCACCGTCGCTTCCCCCGTGATCAACCAGCCACTGGGCATTCTCCCGGGCTTTCTCGAACTCCTTCAGCTTCAGATATGAGTTGGCCAGTATTTTGCGCGCGATTACGGACTCTCCGCTGCTCGCAACCACGATCTGTTCAGCTTCCGCAGCGCGTTCGTAGTCACCCTTCTCGTAATAGAGTTGTCCGAGCAGGTTTTGCGCCTGGACATTGTGCGGATCCAGCTTGACGGCCGTGGTCAGGTAGCCCAGTTCGTGTTCCTGGTCCTTCTGCTGCAAGGCCAGGTACCCCAGGAGCAGATTGATGGAAGAACTTGTCGGGAACTGATGATTGGCGGATTCCAGATACTTCTGCGCTTCCGCGAAGTTGGAGAGTTCCAGAGCCTGGATTCCCTTCTCGGCGTCTTTGCGTGCCCTTGAGGGGAGCTGTGCTGCATCTTTCAGGCTAAGATCTACAGCTGCCGGATCGCGCGACAACGCCACACTTTCAGTGAAGTCGTAGTCGATGTTCGTGATGGACAGCTGCCGGTGAACTCCGAGGTATCCGGCCGAGCCTACCTCTATCAGATACTTTCCCGACGGAAGGTCCGCAAAACTCGTGTTGGAGCCGCGCGTGGTCTGAAACAGGACCAAGCCAGTGTCCTGGTTGGTCACTCGGACCACAGATTGCTGCTTCAAAGGCTTGTTACTCTCATCGAGGATCGTGACACGCAGGCCCGCGCCCAGGCGGTTGGCCTTCGGAGTCCCGGTATACCCAGGTCCCATGGGAGTCCCCACGCCCTGGGTGGGGGCGATTACGCGTGGCGTCGCGTCCTGGGCGTAAGAAAGTACCTGCCCAGCGATCAGGCCCGCCAGAACAATCAGCGGCGGCACGGCGAGACGCCGTCGGCGGATGGATGCTTGACTTGGACCGCAGCGGTCCGAACCGACATTAGCGAGAAAGCCCATACAAGCCTGCACCCCCGGCCACTAAGAGCTTAGCAGAGAATGCGCATCACCGCTCTCGGGGCGACCCGGAAAGATAGCCACTTGTCACAATGCTGTGGCGGGGCAGCCCTGCATGTCAAAAACCTTGTCCGGCTCGCGTTTGGCCCGCGCACGCCGCGGCGAAACCTGATCTCAACAGATCGGAAATCTCAGAGGGTCGATGGCAGATCCGTTTGCGCGGGCTTGCGTCGCCGACCTGAGTGAATCGAGAGTCAAGAGCCCCGGAAGCCTTTAGAACAGAACTTTCAGCAGAAACTGGAACTGGCGCGGCGTGCCCATTCTATCGGAGTTGTATTTAAGGGCAGATTGATCCTGCCGAAGTCGGAAGCCGAAATGAGGCCATTCGGGTTAGCAAATATCGCCCTGTTTGCAACGTTGAAGACCTCGGCCTGGAACTGAATTTGTACCTGTTCTGTGAGAGCAGGCAGGGTCGAAATCGGTTCGGCTGGAAAAAAGGCGCGGCCGGCATCCATCGTTGGATGCCAGCCGCTAGCGGGAATGGGTGTGTGGACTAATCTTCCTTAGTGTCCGTGATTATGCTGTGCCGGATCGCGGGCATCTTCGAGTTCGGACCCTTGACCGACTTCCAGATTACTTGGTTGAGTTGGGCCGATGGTGCGCTATCCGGAAGGTCGAAGTTCATCTTGGCTGATAGGAGTACCCACTTGCGCATGGGATTTCCTTTGGCCAGCAAAGATCGCGATCCTTTCTCGCACATTACGTTCTGCGTGGCTTTGATGGCGTTGAAGGTCGCCCCGTTTGAAGGTTGAAGGTCGAACGCTGCGATCGAATTGGCGATGGAGTCGTACTGGGTAAGCGGTCTAATACCGAGCAAGAGCTCCATCGTCTTCAGGATGCTGTCGGTGTTGTAGAAGGTGTGATCAACATAGTTCTGATAGATGTAGGGGCTGATCACGTAGGCTGTCGAGCGATGGGCATCAACGTGGTCGGGACCGTCCTGGGCATCATCCTCAATCACGAAGATCGCGGTGTGCTGCCAGATCGGGCTCTTGCTGATGGTGTCCACCAGTTGGCCCACTGCGTAGTCGTTATCTGCTACTTCCGCAGAGGGAGTGAAATTACCGGATGACAGGCCCTGCGTGTGGTCGTGATTGAAACGGACGGTCATGAACGCCGGAACCGAGTTGCCACTCGGGTCCTTCGCCAGCATCTCCTGGAACTCACGGTTCCACTCCGAGAAGCGGCTGGGCATGTGGTAGTGTCCATAGGTAGCGAGACCGTACGGGCAGCCATAGAGCGTCGGAGCCTCGCTGTCTGCATAGCTATTGTCATAGCGGCGGTAGTCGAAGTCGCTCACTCCACCCAAATCGACACCGGCCGGTAGCAGTCCGGCGGCTGCCGGATAGTTGTCCGGAATAACACCTGTCACCCCGAAGGTATAGAAGAACCCGTAGTTGCGATACGACAACCCCGCCTTCTCCACCGCGTCCCAGATATGGTGGCCGGGCGCTTCAGCCACATCCGGAATTGCCGGCAGCCCATTCGGGAATTGTTGGGAGTTCTGGTTGCCGTATGGATCCGTGGGAGGAAAACCTCCCGTGGGATAACCGTTATTCTGGCCCTCGAAGTCATAGTTCCGGCCGCGACCGCTGTAATTGTACGGCAGGTCCTTGATCACGTATTCATTGGCCATTGATTGCGTGCTCCACGGCCAACCGTCGCCACTGGCCTCTCCGTTGTCGAAGAAGTTGTCGAGCAACACGAACCGCTGCGCCAGGGCATGCAGGCTGGGCGTAACATTCTGGCCAAAAAGCACCAGGCTGGGATCGCCGTTGCCTTGCGGTAGATCGCCAAGCACTTGGTCGTAAGTGCGGTTCTCTTTGACGATGTAGATCACATGCGTGATCTTGCCGGATTTCAGGCCGATGGAAGCAATCCGATTATCGTTCCCGATTGCCTGGCTAGGGGGAATCAGCCCATTGTTTTGGAACACCTGGCTGGTAAAGGCGAGCAATTCGGATTGGGTGGGTACAGAAACGAGCGAGACCGTGCCGATAATGGTGTTCAGGTCGTACCAGGGATTGTCATTAAACTGGTACTGAACGTAGCCGGTCGAGGGGATGCGGGTCTTCACGCCCTTTGCGTTGGTGGCCAGTATCCGCTTGCCGTCCGGGCTTACCACCACGCCAGTAGGATACCAGCCGACAGGTATGTACCCTTGGAATACCAATCCGCTGCCGTTCACAGCCGCGACCGCGATGGCGTTCAAGTCCGACATCGCAGCATAAAGCGTGTTCTGGTCCGGCGAGAGTCCAAGTGCGAGCGGTGTCGCACCGTACAATCCCTTCTGCGTACCAACCGGGAACTGCAGCGTGCTCAGTACTTGATCCGTGCTGGTTGAAACCACCGAAATGGTGTCGCTGTGCGCATTGGCCACGTACAGTTGTGACTGGGTCGCGTTAAATAGCAGGCCCGTTGGATGGGCGCCGGTTGTGATGATCGTTGCCAGCTTCGGATTGGTTGGGTCAGTTGTATTCAGAACGTACACTGCGCCATCACGCTGGCTGGCCACATAAGTCTTGCTGCCGTCTTGCAGCGTTGCGATGGCCAACGGGAAATTCGGAGTTCCCCCGTAACTGGCGGAGAACTGATAACGTCCGACCTCATTTCCATTCGGGTTGTAGATGGCCACGCTTCCCGGGGCGGCAAAAGTGTCGGGATCATTGTTGGCCACGTAAAGAAAGCCATTCTTGTCAGTTGCCAGCCCTGAGGGAAAATCATGCGCTTGGGTTGCGATTGAGCCGGTCACGGTGAGATTTCCATCCGCGTCCAAGGATAAGATTGCGATGGTCTGGTTCTCACCCTGGGCAGCGTACAGAGTGTACTCGGGACCGTTTCCTGGAGCGAAAGCTATTCCATAGTACAGGCCATTGGTCGGAGCGCTGGAAGTGTTTTCAAACTGCACTTCACTAATGGTTTGACCTGTGCCTGTGTCAATCGAAGAAAGCTCTTGATGAAAACCCATGTCGGTGGTAATCGCGTACTTCCCGTCCGGAGACAAGATGATGTTCATCGGCAGGCTGGCGATTTCACCGTTAAAGCCCGCAGGCGTGATCTTCTTCCCGGTGATAAGTTGGTTTTGCGCCAACAGCGTCCCGGACATCAGGGCGATGCAAAGCGCGGTTATGCTCAGCTTCCACAGCAGACCGCTATGGAACGAAATCGACTTAATCGCATTGCGCATGTGTTTGCTCCTTGAACGGACTGGTTGGGGTTGAGGCTCAGAGCTTGGACGAATGGGGCGCCACCATCATCGCTGATGGTTAGCTTCTTATAGGCCTGCTTGATTACGTGGACGTAACTGGAAGATTAAAAGTACGCTAAGTGACTGTTACAAGCGCGTGCTTCTATTTCTGCTGTGTGAAGGAAGGCAATTCGGCGGTTTCAGTCCGCTCTCTAGAAGTTCAGCCGGAGCATAACCTGAATGTGTCGCGGTGTAGCGGTGCCGACGCCCAGTGGTCACCGGGTACAGGATCTGGCCCAAGGTGGTTGCCGAAACATTCTTCTGGAGCTGTCCGTACTCCGCATGATTGAAAGTCGAACCCTCGGCTATCTCCTTTCAGAACTGTAGTTTCAGCAGAAATTGGAACTGGCGCGGCGTACCCATTCCTATCGGAGTTGTATTTAAAGGCAGATAGATCCGGCCGAAGTCGGAAGCCGAAATGAGGCCATTCGGGTTGGCAAATATCGCCCTGTTGGCAACGTTGAACACCTCGGCCCGGAACTGAATTTGTACCTGTTCTGTGACAGGAAAGCGTTTGGAAAGTGCCCAATCGGATTGCCAAACCCCGGGACCTCGCATGGAATTGCGGGACATATCGCCGAATCCTGCAGGGCAAGTGCCACCTGGATAAAGCGGATCCTTGATCCCGGGAGTGCAAAAAGCCGCGGGGTTGAAGGCTCCGCCGGCCAAGTACAAGGGCTGGCCCGGAACTAAGTTAGGACGCTGATTGTTGGCGTTTCCGTCCGGGCCAGTACCGCTCGTCGTGAGGTTTACGGGGAAGCCGCTACGGGCGATGAAGATACTGCTGATCTGCCAGTGACTGACAAGGGCCCTCACGAAACCGGGCTGCGAAAGGTACCTCTTGCCCGCCCCAAAAGGAAGCTCGTAGATGAAATTTGCATTGAACACATTGCGGGCGTCGAAGGCGCTGCTGGCCTGCTCCCCGCAATGCGCCGCTGATCTGGGCCAGCATGAAACATTCTGTGCCGCAAGGGAGTCGCCATCGCCGCTTCCATTGGAACCGTCGTCGATGCTGTGGGACCATGTGTAATTGGCCGATACCAACAGACCGTGAGAGAAGTTACGCTTCAGCGAGACCGCAAGCGCGTTGTATGAGCTGTCGCCGATGGTGCCTCGCCAAGGGATCTGACTGAAGGCCGGGTAAGGACGCACCCCGGTGATCAGGTCTTGGACGTTAACATAGGACAACTGGAGCAAGTTGGTGCCTTTGCTGCCTACATAGGCGAGGTTCATGACGAAATTGGCGGGCAGCTCCTGCTCAAGAGAAAGTCCCCACTGGGTTACATATGAATCTCTGCGATTCCGCTGTTCTGCGTTCGGTGACTGCGTGCCTTGCGAGCAGACCGGGTTGCCTTGCGAATCTAGAACTATGGGGTAGCCAAGACCCGAGCAATTCTTAGGTGTCAGCGCATAGCTTAAGACCTCGTTCTTGTCGGGGACGTTCTGATCGTCCAACTGGCCGTCCTCGTGATAAATACCAAAGCCACTGCGAATGACGGTCCTCCCCTCGTATCTAGCCGGAGCCCAAGCAAAGGAGATGCGCGGGTCGAAATCGCCATAGTTCGGCTGGCCGAAGCTGGCACCTGCGCCACAGTACCCTTGCGGCCCGCAGGTGGCGAAATCAAACGGATTCCCGCGGCCCTGCACTTCATGAAAAACACCGAAATAGCTGTAACGCACGCCCAAATTCAGCGTGAAGGTCGGCCGCCATTTGAACTCGTCCTGGACATAACCGAAGAACTGCGTCTTGCGCAGGCCGTTTATGGGATATTCGCCCGTGATACTGGCCTTATTCGATTGGTTGGCCGCAAAGCTGGCCAGGGAGCTATAACTGATCGTGCCATAGGAACTGCTCCCCTGGTTCATCTGTATGCGGCGGACCTCGACTCCGCCCTTGATTACATTTCTCCCCCTAACCCAGGTTGCGTCATCGAGCCAGGAGAACGAATTGCCCACGCCGGTGCTGACACGGCCGTTGTTCAAGGAAGTTAGACCCGCTACCGCGATCGCGTAGAGTGATCCCGTCGGATTGAGAAATCTGGTGTTGGTCGTGCCGCGGTTGAAGCCGAACTTGAATTCGTTGAACAAGTTCGGAGAAAAGGCGTGCGAAAGCGTAATCACGCTATTGACCGGATAGGACGTAAGCTGCTGTCTTTCATCGAGGTATTGTCCGGCGCTCGGGGAATACGGGAGAAAGTAGTCGGCTTCGTCAAGGTTGGCACGCCAAAACAAACTGGTAGCGTCGGAGAAACGATAATCCACGCGGAACATCCCCGAGTTTTCCTGGCCCACTTGACTGCCCTGCCCCACGAATTGGTCAACGTTGGGGTTGCTCGTAGAATTCTGTCCTATGGGATAGGCGTTGATGACGGGCGCAAGCGCCGGCGACTTCGCCAGCACCTGCGAGCGAAAGGCAGCGCTGGGCACGTAGCCGATCAGAGTCTGCCCGAGGTCTTGCCGGTAGCCTTCGTAGGCGACAAAGAAAAAGGCCTTATTGCGCTTGATGGGTCCGCCCAAAGCGCCTCCGAACTGATTCAAATGGAAAGACGGCTGGTGGTTTGGATTCAAAGAGTCAATCGGATCCGTGGCATCGAAGGCGTTGTTGCGGAAGTAGTCGTAGACATCCCCGTGGAACTGATTCGTGCCGGAAGCAGAGGCTGCGCCTAATTGGCCTCCTCCGGTGGCGCCAGTCTGCGCCGTCGACAGGATAGGGTTGACGCGGATCTCCTCGATCGTATCGAGCGGAATCGCCGCGCGCACATAATACAGCTGGGACTGATTAATGACGTAAGTCGCATCGATGCCATCGTAGGTGTAGTTATTATCGTCGCGGCCCCTGCCGGCATAGCGAATCGAGCGCTGGTTGCCGGCACCGGGACCGCCGGCGGTGTCAACCGCGGTTGGAACCAGGGCGGTCAAGGTGGCCCAATTCTGCCCGTTCAAGGGAAGTTCCTCAACCTGTTTGCGTACAATACCAGTGCTTAAAGTGTTGTTGGTCTGATCCATGGATTGCGGGCTGGCCACAACATCCACCTGCTCTTTGGGTCCCACTATCTTGAGGGTCACGTTGAGGGTCCGAGTCTCTCCCAGCTTCTGCACCACATGCTCGAAACGCACCGACTGGAACTCATGGTGGTCAAAGGTGACGATATAGGTTCCAACCGGCAGTTTAGGGAAATAGTAGGCTCCCTCCGCGGAAGTGGTGGCTGTGCGCCTTAGATTTGTAGAACTCTCGATGGCGACAATCTGTACTCCGATAATCGGACTTCCGGAGCCATCCGTGACAGTGCCGGTAAGGGCTGTACGATCTATTTGACTATGCGCGAGCGTTAAAAAACCCATTGCAAAGCATAAGGAACAGCAAGCTGATCGAATGAATGATGTCAGGCGGTGCGACTGCATTTGCCCTTCCTTTAGCTTTCGCTTGTAGAGCTCAGGGATGTCCCAACAGGCGGACGGTATCCTCCTGTTGTTACGATACCGTCACACAAAGGTGAATGCTTCAAGAAAAGCCTACTATTGGCGGTAAGAGGAGGGATCCACCTACAGCTTCCCGGTAACTGTTAAGTGTTGATGACATTTATGGCAGCACCATTGACCTCGGGCATCAGCAGTTCTAAAGTTTTCCTGTCCACACTCGACTTCGGAAATGGATTCTCTCGATCGCAACCCGGAAAGTCTTCTGACCTCGCAGCTTGGCCCACTAGAGCGGCAGAT
>Ga0335082_10002527_pt1 | contig 19709 bp, 15 predicted proteins | sample Lox_Sample_41_FD_206718 | JGI IMG/M metagenome (GOLD analysis project Ga0335082, IMG submission 206718) | Soil microbial communities from Loxahatchee National Wildlife Refuge, Florida, United States - Lox_Sample_4.1 | ecosystem: Environmental > Terrestrial > Soil > Wetlands | place: USA...
CATGGCGCTCCGTGGGGTAGTTACCCGCCCGGTAAGCGGCCATACCGGAACAGCGTTGTCATCGACAACCACTTCGACTGGGGCAACGATCAACCGCTCAACATTCCCCTCGTTGACAGTGTCATTTACGAGATGCATGTGCGCAGCTTCACGCGCCATGCTTCGTCGGGGGTAGCACATCCGGGCACGTTCGCAGGCCTCATCGAAAAGATTCCCTACCTCAAGAAGCTGGGTATAACCGCGGTCGAACTGCTTCCGGTCAACGAGTTCGAGGAATCCGACACGGACCGCGCCGATCCGTTAACCGGGAAGCCGCTGCTCAATCTGTGGGGTTACCAGACGGTCGGCTTCTTTGCGCCTAACACCGCTTACTCGTCGAACTGTGCCGATGGCGAGCAAGTCCGCGAATTCAAGCGACTGGTCAAGGCCATGCACGAAGCCGGTATCGAGGTCATTCTCGACGTCGTCTTCAACCATACCGCCGAGGGCGACGAGCACGGGCCAACCTGGTCGTTTCGCGGCATTGATAATTCGACGTATTACATCCTCGATCCCGAGACCGGCAAGTATCTCAACTACAGCGGCTGCGGCAACACGGTAAACGCCAACAACCCGGTGGTGCGCGACTTCATTCTCGATTGCCTGCACCTGTGGGTAATGGAGATGCACGTGGACGGCTTCCGCTTCGATCTGGCCTCCATTCTCGGACGCGGCGAGGACGGCTCGGTGCTGAGCAATCCCCCATTGCTGGAACGCCTGGCCTACGATCCGGTGCTCGCCAACACCAAGCTCATCGCCGAGGCCTGGGATGCGGGCGGTCTCTACCAGGTTGGCACGTTTCCCTCGTGGGGACGCTGGGCGGAGTGGAACGGCATCTTCCGCGACGATGTCCGCAAATTCGTCAAAGGCGATGCCGGGCTGACGTCGGCGCTGGCGACGCGCCTGCTGGGCAGCCCTGATCTTTACCTCTCCAGCGCGCGCGAGCCGTATCACAGCATCAACTTCGTAACTTGCCACGACGGGTTCACCTTGACCGACCTGGTTTCCTACAACGAGAAGCACAACCTCGCCAACGGTGAAAACAACATAGACGGCACCGACGCCAACTACAGTTGGAACTGCGGCGTCGAAGGCCCAACGGACGATGCCACTGTCAACGAACTTCGCCTGCGCCAGCGCAAGAACAGTGCTGCCATCCTGCTGTTTTCGCATGGTGTGCCCATGATTCTCGCGGGTGACGAAATCGGCCGCACTCAACAGGGGAACAACAACGCCTATTGCCAGGACAACGATATAAGCTGGGTGGACTGGCGCATGGCGGAAAGCAACGCCGGCCTGCTGCGCTTCTTTCAGTTGATGATTGCTTTTCGCAGGCGCTGTCCTCTGCTGCGCCGCGAGAGCTTCCAGCTTCATGGCGAAGGCGGTTTCCACCTCACCTGGCACGGCGTAAAGCGCATGAAGCCGGACTGGAGCGAGGCGTCGCGCACCGTTGCCTTGCAGTTGACCCAACTGCAGGAGAGCGGCGAACGCGAGGATGTGCACTTCATCGCCAATGCCCATTCGGGAGAGCTGGACTTCGAACTGCCGCAAATCGGCGAGCATGAGTGGTTTCGCCTCGCTGACACCGCGCTGCCTTCGTCGCAGGACATTGCCGAAGAAGGCCAGGAATTTCCCCTGCTTTCGCAGGAAAGCTATCGCGTGCAGCCGCGGAGTGTCGTCATCTTTGTGGCCAAGTGAGTCCGTCGAACGGGTGCCCGGAGAGCAGCCGCAACGGCTTCGCCCATTCGCTGTAACACCCCCCTCGAGCTCCCACGTAGAATCAATGACTTAGCGAAAAATTATCTGCAAACAACAGATGATAAGTGACTTATTTCTTCATAACTGAAAAATAAGGACTTATGCGCCACAAATCCCGGGTGTGCTGTCACAAGTCTTGCAGAGGTTGTCAAGCTGGGGATAGTCCTCTTCGGACCCTTGAGCCAATCAAAATGTCAAAGATCAACCCCTCGCCAGATCCTCCTGGGATGCAGTTCTGAGGCAAGAGCAAGCGCGCCCACCAGCCTCCTGCAGACGGCTACAGACACGCATCCTGCTTGGTCGCCCAGGCGGCCTCTTGTCCAGCGTAGCGTGATGCCGGGTTTTGTCAAGATTACGAAAGTACAGGGTGAGTAATTGTACTTTCGTAACATTTGCGAGGTAAGGTAACCAGCGAAACGAGACCCCTGGCGGCGTCTTAGGCGGCGGAAGTGCCCCCAACCAGTTCGAATCTCCCGCTCGCTGGGTCGGCCGCCCACACCGTCCCATCGCCGATGTCGTAAATCCAGCCGTGGACCTCCACCTCGCCGCTGATGACGCGCGAGTGCACGCTGGGATGACTCTTCAGGTGCTCGATCTGCGCCAGCACGTTGTACTCCGTCAGCAGGCGCAGCTTCACATCCTCGGTGGCGCCGGCGTGATCGCGCATGATGCGGTGTTGTATCTCGGTGGCGTGCCGCATCCATTCCTGCATGGCGGGCAGACCCTGGGCCTTCTCCGGTTGCAGCAGCGCCTTCATGACCCCACAGTCGGTGTGACCGCAGATAATGACCAGGGGGACCTTCAGCACCAGCATGGCGTACTCGATGCCGGCCGAAACTCCGCCCACCAACTCACCGTAACGCGGGACAAAATTTCCCGGATTCTGCTCGAGGAAGAGGTCGCCCGGCCCGGTCTGCGTGATCAGGCTGGGAACTACGCGTGAATCGGCACAGCAAATGAATAACGCGATGGGATGCTGCCCTTGTTTCAGCGATTCAAACCGCTCGCGTTGCGCTGGATATACCTCGACTTCAAATCTCGAGACGCCATTCAGAATTCTTGTCAAAGCTTCTTGACTCTTTCCCATCGGCTTCCTCATTTCAGGGCGATTACGCCAACTCTGCCTCGTCAAAACACCAGTTTACTGTGGCAGCCAGTTTCTGGAAGCCGCTGCTGCCACCGGGGAAAGCCCGCCTGCTCTTCCCTGCTAGACTCAACTCATGATCGAGACGACCAATTCGCTGGCGCAGGCCTCCTCTGCCTACCTGCGTTCGGCGATGCACCAGCCCATCCAATGGCACGAGTGGGGCGAAGAGGCCTTTGCCAAGGCGCAGCAGGAAAATAAGCCGATCCTGCTGGACATCGGAGCGGTGTGGTGCCACTGGTGCCACGTGATGGACCGCGAATCCTACGAGAGCGCCGAAACGGCCGAAATCATCAACCAGCAATTCATTGCGGTGAAAGTGGATCGCGATGAGCGGCCCGATGTGGACAGCCGCTACCAGCTTGCGGTTTCGGCCCTTACGGGCACCGGCGGCTGGCCCCTGACCGTTTTTCTCACGCCCGATGGCAGGCCGTTCTACGGCGGCACGTACTTCCCGCCCGACGATCGCTTCGGCCGGCCGAGCTTCCGCAAGATGCTGCTCGCAATTGCCGACGCCTATCGCGAGCGGCGCGATGAGGTGCTGAAGTCGGCCGACGAAACCATGAACATGCTGGCGGGCGCGGAGGGGTTCGCCGGCCGGCATGCGGACTTCTCCCCGCGCATTGTCGGCATTATGGTTCAGTCGGCGTTACCCATCTTCGACGAGAAATATGGCGGCTTCGGCAGCGCGCCGAAATTTCCTCATCCCGCGGCGCTTGACCTGCTGATGGACTGGTACGTTCGCACCCGCGAAGAACGGGTGGCAACCGTTATTACGACAACGCTCACGCGCATGGCGCAGGGCGGTGTCTACGACCAGCTTGCGGGCGGGTTCCATCGCTATTCAGTGGACGAGCGCTGGATTGTGCCCCACTTCGAGAAGATGTCGTACGACAACTCCGAGCTGCTGAAGAACTACGTTCATGGTTACCAGGTCTTCGGCCATGAGTTCTACGCACATGTGGCGCGCGACATCATTCGCTGGATGGACGAGTGGCTGAGCGACCGCGAGCACGGCGGCTTCTACGCCTCGCAGGATGCGGACATTAACCTCGACGATGACGGCGACTACTTCACCTGGACGGTGGACGAAGCGAAGGCCGTGCTGAGCGAAGGCGAATTCACGGCGGCGGCCTTGCATTACGACATCAATGACGTCGGCGAGATGCACCACGATCCGGCCAAGAATGTGCTGTGGGTAAGCGCGCTGCCGGAAGAGATTGCCTCGCGCATGGAAGTTGACGTGGCGAAGGTGCTCGACCTGCTGGCTTCCGCCAAGACAAAGCTGTATGCCGCCCGCCTGAAGCGGCCGACGCCGTTCGTTGACAAAACGGTTTATGTGAACTGGAACGCGATGTGCGTGTCGGCGTATCTGCAAGCTGCCCAGGTCCTCGGATTGGAAGCCGCGCGCAAGTTCGCGCTGCGCTCGCTGGACAGGATTCTGGCAGAGGCGTGGGATGCGGAGCGAGGACTCTCGCACGTAATCGCCTATTCCGACACGAAGGCGGAGAAGCGGTTCGTGCGGGGGCTGCTGGATGACTACGCCTTCACCGCGCTGGCTTGCCTCGATGCATTTGAAGTGACCGGCGACATGAGCTACTTCAAGTTCGCCGAGCACATCGCCGACGAGATGATGCGCCGCTTCGGCGATCCCACGTCCGGCGGCTTCTTCGACACCGAAGCTTCGCTGGAAGAGAAGCTGCAACTCGGCGCGCTCTCGGCGCGACGCAAGCCGTTTCAGGATGCGCCAACTCCTGCCGGCAATCCCAGCGCGGCCGTCGCTCTGCTGCGGCTGCACGCCTACACCAACGACCCGAAGTACCGCGACAAAGCCGAGGACACGCTCGAGGTTTTCGCGGGCGCGGCGGAGCAATTCGGTATTTATGCCGGGACGTTCGGAATTGCGGCGACGTGGCTGTCGAAGCCGCACACGCAAGTTGTGGTAGTCGGTGAGGATGAGCAAGCCCAGAACTTGCTGCGAGCCGCCGTCGCTCCGTTTGCGGTAAACAAGTCGGTCATTCATCTGACCGACAGCGAAGCCGTGGCGCAAAACCTGCCGCCGGTGCTGGCGGAGACCGTTCCCAACCTTCCGGCGCTCAAGCAGAAGAAGTCCGTGGCGATCGTGTGCACGGATTTTGCCTGCCAGCCGCCGCGTGAGAGTCCAGAAGAGCTGAGCAGGCTGTTGCAGCAGGCGTTGAGGGGATAAGGGGGGCAGCAACACTTCAACACTGCATTGCAGCGGTTTGCTGAAAAATGGCCAGGGGATAGCAAGAAGCTACTTCTGTAGCTTGCTGGCGTAATGCCGATTTTATCGTGTTATTCGTTTGAGCATAGGCCTTTTGGCAGCGGGCCCAAGCGAAAACCCTTGACCAATTCCTCAAAGTGGCGCACATCTTGCTGATAGCTCGTCTCCGTTGTTTTCAGCCCAAGTTCATACACGATGTCTGCTCGTTGTGCGAAAACCAGTTCTTCGACCGCGACTCCATTCGAAGTTTTATAGATAAGTTTTAGTCGGGTTGCCGGCAATGATCCGAGCCTACTCGATTCCCTTGTTAAAGTGCCCTGCTTTCCTTCAATAAATAAGCTGCTGTAGACCGCTAATGTACTATTACGCGAAGGATCATCGGAGATGTTGTATTCCGCGTTCGTCCAAATGTAACGGTCGGCTTTTGAAACATCAATTTCTGATGTGGAGCCTACATCAGGCAGTCGGATAGCGACACCATGATTTGGTCCTGGAGGAAGCGTACCGTGGGCAACAACACCTGCTGGGAGCAGGATGTACACCCCGTAATCACAGTTGCTGTATCGCTGACGCCACAACGTCTCGGTTTTCCCGATCTCCCACGAATGTTGCGCGTGGCTACGTATGCAGGTGACGAACAGCAGAGCTGCAATCGCTATGTGCCTCATGCGAAGCGAAAGTGCCCATCGGGTGCATTTGCGGTCTCTGCCCATTTCGATTGGATTGTTGATGACCGGAGACTACGCCACCTGCTTGTGGAACGACCGAGCAGCTCGGCCGTTCGGCGCCAGTTGCTAGTTGCCAATTGCTAGTTGCTAATTCAGTACGCCTCGTCCAGCAACTCCACTACATGCGCTACGCGCGCATTCATTCCCTTGCGCTTCATTCCTGCAGCAAACTGAAGCATGCAACCGACGTTGGCGGTGGCAAGAATCTCGGGGCGAACGCTGGCAACGTAGTCCATCTTCTCGTCGAGAATCTTCATGGACAGCTCGTTCTGCACCACGTTGTAAACGCCGGCGCTGCCGCAGCAGGAGTCGGAGCGCGGCATCTCGACGAGGTTCGCGCCAATCGCCTTCAAAAGCTCTCGCGGCGCTTTGCGCACGCCCTGGGCGTGCGCGAGGTGACAGGGATCGGCGTAGGTGATCCGCTGCGTCAGCTTACGCTTCGGCTCAAGCAGTCCAACCTGGGCGAGATATTCGTTGATGTCGCGCACTTTGGTCACAAACTGCATCGCCCGCTCGGAGTACTTGGGATCGTCCTTCAGCAGGTCAGCGTACTCCTTCATAACCGAGCCGCAACCGGCGGCGTTGGTCACGATGGCGTCGAACTCCGGCCTCAGCATGGCGTCGATGTTCTTGCGGGCCTGAGCGCGGGCCATCTCCAGAAAGCCGCCATGCAGGTGCAGCGCCCCGCAGCAGGTCTGACGCTGTGGGATATGGACCTCGATGCCGTTCTTGGTCAGCACGCGAATGGTGGCGCGATTCAGTTCAGCAAATGCCACGCTGCCGATGCAGCCGATGAGCAGCGCCACGCGGCCGCGCTGAGTGACCTGGGCGGGATAAACGGCGCCAAGCTCGCGAAAGGAAAAGTCGCTGTCAATACGCGGCGATAGAGCATCCAGTTTCTCGACTCCAAGCAGTTTGAGCAGACCCGTCGTACGCGCCAAACTCTGCAAGCCTGACCGCTGATAGAAGCGCACGAACTTCGCATGTCGCGCCAACGCACCGAACGACGGCAGTATATCCACGTAGAAATGCTTGCGAATTAAGCGCTGCAGCCCGGGCCGCTCATAGTGCTCCACAATCTGTGAGCGGGCGCGCTCCACCAGCGCGCCATACGGCACGCCGGAAGGACACGCGCTCTGGCAATTCAGGCATCCGAGACAGCGATCAATGTGGGTGACGAACGACTCACCCAGCGCCAGCCTTCCTTCGTCCACCTGCACCATCTGGTAGATGCGGCCGCGCGGCGAGTCCATCTCCGTGCCCAGTGCGCGGTAGGTCGGGCACTGGTCCAGGCACAGGCCGCAGTGGACACACTTGGAGTACAGGTCCCACGTGGGCTTCTCGCCCGGCAGGAAGTTCGAAACCGGCTTTTCCGCAACTGGAGGCGCGGTGCTCAAAGCGGAAACCTCCCGCGATTCAGAACGTCGTTTGGATCAAGCGCAGACTTCACCGCGCGCATACTCTTCACGTCGGTGGGAATCGCCGCCCACGGGTTGACCTCGCGGCGCGTCTCCTCAGGGCATTGCAACACGGTCATGCATCCGTCATGAGGCAGCGCGCCGCGTAGTCCTGCTGCAGCTTTTACAAAATTCAGCGAATCGGCGCCGGTGTTGGGCGCCGGCCACAGAGCGATTAGAAGATGTCCCACTCCGACGCGCCCGATGGCGGAGAGCTCCAAGCCGGCCGATTCAGCAACAGCACCGGCACTGTCCAGGACTGGTGCGACATTGGCCAGCGGAAGCATGAGCGACAGCAGCAGAGAATTGGGATGCTGCTCCCGCACGGTGGGCACGAAGTCGGCAACCGCGTGCCAGAATCCTTCTTCGTTTCCGGTTCTGATCTCGTGCGTCACCGCAGAACCCAGCTCCGCCCGATAACGCGCCAGCACCGCATCGCTTCCGGCAGCGCGCAGGCAGACGGACCACAAGGCAGCCGCCGGCGAGCCCGGCGTCAGCAGCGCGCTCGCGCGCGGAGAGAGCAGTTCGAGGCAAATCGGATCGAGCGGCGAGCGCAGGATGCGGCTTCGAAACTCCAGGGCTTCGGACGCAGTTGCGAAGCACGAAACAAATGTCTGCGTCTGCCGCGGCGCGGGAAACAGCTTGAAGCTGGCGCCGGTGATAACGCCCAGCGTCCCCCAGCTTCCGATGAGCAACTTCATCATGTCGTAGCCGGCGACGTTCTTCACCACGCGCCCGCCGCCTTTGGCCTTGCGTCCATCGCCGGTCACAAACCTGACGCCGATGCAGTAATCGCGCAGCCCGCCATAGCCGTGGCGATGCGGTCCATACAGACCCGTTGCCAGCATCCCACCGATGGTGGCTCGGTCGGGTGATGCAGGGTCGCCGGGGAAAAACAGCTTGTCGGCAGCGACCTTGGCACATAAATGGCCCACCGTCCAACCCGCTCCCACTCCGATGGTCAGGTCCCCGGGATCGTAATGTTCAACTTGCGTCAGTCGCGATGTATACAACAACACGTCCACCTGCTGAGGACGATGGCCCGTGTGCTGCTGTGTAAGACCTCCGGCGGGAACCACGTTCAGGCGGTGCTCATTGGCAAAGCGTAAAATCGCGGCGACTTCATCCGCGGAACCGGGGGTCACGGCAAGCAAGGACGCGACGACGCCGATGCTCTCCGTCGGCGATTCGGCCACGTGCTCCGCCCCGCAGATCGATCGCAGCTCGGACGCGAAGCGCGTGGGAGTGGCTGTGGCGCTCACATGCCCTCCTGCGTCAGCACAGGGTTGCGCGCCGGGCCCGAGATCTCGCGGCACATGCGCGGCGTTGGGAAGAGCTTTTCGGGATTCAGCACGTTGTCGCGGTTGAAGGTGTTGCGCAGGCTGACCATGACGTCGAGGTCCTGTTCGGTGAACAACACGGGCATCAGATTGCGCTTCTCCATGCCCACGCCGTGCTCGCCGGTGATGGAGCCGCCGACGGCGATGCAGTATTGCAGAATGTCCTCGCTGGCGGCCAGGGCACGCTCAAGCTGGTCGGGAAAACGAATGTCGAACAGGATGAGCGGATGCATGTTGCCATCGCCGGCGTGAAAGATGTTTCCGATGATGAGGTCGTACTTCTTCGAGACCTCCCCGATGAACTGGAGGGTGGCGGCGATCTTGCTGCGCGGCACGACTCCATCCTGGGTGTAGTACGAGGGGCTGACGCGCCCTAAGGCACCGAAGGCCGTCTTGCGGCCCTTCCACAGCAACGCCCGCTCCTCTTCCGTCTTGGCACGGCGCACCTCGCGCGCCTTTTGCTGCATACAAACGGCGCTCACCGCCTCCGCCTGCTCTTCCACCGCCTCGCGCAATCCGTCGAGTTCGATCAGCAACACTGCGCCGGCATCCAGCGGATATCCTGCATGGCAGTAGGCCTCGATGGTGCGCAGCGTCCAGCCATCCAGCATCTCCAGCGCAGCGGGGGTGATGCCGGCAGCGGTGATGGCCGAGACGGTTTGCCCCGCGTCTTCCACGGACTCGAAAATCGCCAACAAGGTCGCAACCTTCTCCGGCTTGCGCAGCAGCTTAACGGTGATGGCGGTAGCTATGCCGATCGTCCCCTCTGAACCGACGAAGAACCCTGCCATGTCATAGCCGCACGATTCGGCCGCCTTGCCGCCGAAGTGCACGATCTCGCCGCTGGGCAGTACGACTTCCAGTCCGGTTACATGGTTCACCGTAACTCCGTACATCAGCGTGTGCGGTCCGCCCGAATTTTCCGCGACATTGCCGCCGATGGTGCAGGCTTTCTGGCTGGAAGGATCAGGCGCAAAGTAGAGTCCGAGATGCGACACGTGCTCGGACAACTGAAGATTGACCACGCCGGGCTGTACCACGGCCCGCTGGTTCTCAACGTCAACTTCGAGGACGCGATTCATGCGTGAGAAGGCGATGACAATGCCACCCGGCTGCGAGATGGCGCCGCCACTCAAGCCCGTACCGGCCCCGCGCGCCACCACCGGCAGGTGTACGGAAGAAGCCAGCCGCATGATCTGTGAAACCTGCCCGGTCGTCTGAGGAAATACCACGGCGCCCGGCATGCTCTTACGAATACCAGCGTCGTACTCGTAAAGCATGAGGTCTTCCCGACGGTCGAGAACGGCGTCGCGTCCGGCGATCTTCCGAAGCTGCTCAACGACTTCAGGAAGGGACATAAACGAACAGCGCAAGTGTAGCACCGGCAGGGAAGCCGGAAGCAAGGTCATTTGACACAGGACGCTGTGACGAGCGCCAGGCAGGGTTCACAGCACGCCGACGAGGTCATGCGCCGCCAACTAACCCTGGCACCTGGTCCCTGGCCCTGCGATAATGGGTGGTTCCTCTCCGCCAGGGATTGACTGATGCCCACTAATCAAATTACCGAAGTCCTGCCAGCCACCCGCATGGCGAATGTGCGCTATGCCATTCGCGACCTGGCCGTCGTCGCCGACGAGGTGGCGTGCCAGGGTCACAAGATCCTCTACTTGAACATCGGCGACCCCTGCAAGTTCGACTTCGCAACACCCCCACACATGATCGAAGCCGTGCTCAAGGCGATGCGCGACGGCCACAACGGCTACGCGGACTCGCTCGGCATTAAGCCGGCGATCGAAGCCATTTACAACGAAGCCGAGCGCAACGGTTTTCACCACATTCAGAGCATCTTCATCGGCATGGGAAGCGGAGAGGTCATCGAGAGCTGCATCACCGCCCTGCTGAACCCCGGTGATAACGTGCTGACGCCCCGGCCGGAATACCCGCTGTACAGCGCGGTCATGGCCAAGCTCGACTGCCCGGTGAACGACTACGACTTAGACGAGGACAACGACTGGCAGCCGGATGTCGCCGACATCGAGCGCAAGATCAATTCGCGCACGCGGGCGATCCTGCTTATCAATCCTAACAACCCGACTGGATCGGTCTATTCCCGCAAGACGTTGGAGAGCGTCCTTGAACTTGCGCGGCAGCACGGCTTGGTCGTCTTTGCCGACGAGATTTACGACAAGCTCATCTTCGACCCCCATGAGAAGCACATCTCGATCGCCACGCTGGCGACCGATGTTCCCATCGTGACTTTCAACGGGCTCTCGAAGGCGTACCTGGTGCCCGGCTGGCGCATCGGATGGGCGGTCGCTACCGGGCCGCGCGAAATCCTGCACCCCTATATCGAAGCAGTACACCGCCTGCTGCGCGCGCGCATCTCGGCGCCGCATCCGTTTCAGCACGCCATACCTGCGGCGCTGGAGGGCCCGCAGGACCACCTAGTCGAGATGCGCGAGAAGTTGCGCCGCCGTGCCCATCTCACCATCGAGTGGGCAAAGAGCACGCCGCGCGTAAGGATGACGCCGCCAAAAGGCGCTTTCTACGCCCATCCCAGGATTGATATTCCGGAAGACGACTTGACCTTCGTCACCGACCTGCTCAAGCAGAAGCACGTTCTGGTGGTGCACGGCTCCGGCTTCGGCGAAGAGCCCGGCACCCGCCACTTCCGCATTGTTTTTCTACCGCAGGAGCCGGTGCTGAATGCCGCGTACGAGGCGATAACGGAGTTCATGCGCGAGCGGTATTAGCAATCAGCAATTGGCAAGTGGCGACTAGCAACTTGTTCTCACTCCCCCAATTGCTAGTTGCTGATTGCTGGTTGCAAAATGGTCGATATCCATTGCCACATACTTCCCGACATTGATGACGGCCCCGAATCCTGGGAGGTGACAGCTGAGATGTGTCGTATCGCGGCCGCAGATGGCATTACACACATTGTCGCTACGCCGCATTGCAACGACGAATTCCTTTACGACCGCAATCTTTACGCCGAGATGCTCGGGGAGTTGTACGACGCCGCCGGCGGCAGGATAGGATTCAGCCTGGGTTGCGACTTCCACCTCTCCCAGGAGAACGTTCGTAACGCGCTCGCCCATCCGCAGCGTTACACCATTGGCGAGTCGCAATATCTGCTGGTCGAGTTTGACGATTACAAAATCCCACCCAGTGTGAAACAGGACCTCTTCTCGCTTTCGAGTAACGGTATGGTCCCTATCGTCACCCATCCCGAACGGAATCCGGTCTTGCTGCGGAAACCGGAGATGGTCCTGGAGATGGTCGAGCAGGGCTGCCTGGCGCAGGTCACTGCCAATTCCTTCACCGGTTTTTGGGGAAAGCCTTCACAGAAGATGGCCGAATGGCTGCTGCAGCGCGAAGCCATCCACGTTGTGGCCAGCGACGCGCACGATCCCAGGCACCGGCGGCCGGTGTTGTCACAGGCCCGCGAGGTTATTGCAGAACTTGCCGGCGGCGCGGTTGCCGACGCGCTGGTTACGCACAATCCTGCCGCCATCGTGGAGGGCAAGAGCCTGCCTTATTAGCCGGCATGCCGCTGGTAGCTACTTTAGGGACTCCAGGTACGCGACTACTGCCTCGGCATCGGCCCGGCTCATGTGGTACTGCGGCATCGGCGGGCGCGCGGGCTGCCCGTTGGGCGCTAGCCCGGTCATGAAGAACTGGATCGCCTTCTCGTGGTTCCAGCCTTGCAATCCAGCGATGTTGGGAGAGGTGTCGGCCCAATTGGGCACGGGAACGGTCGGCGCGAAAGTCAGCTTTGTGCCCTGCAGCCATTTCGCCTCAATCAGTTCCCCCTTCTCGCCCATCGGTGTATGGCACTCCCCGCATTGTCCAATGGCCTTGACCAGGTACTCACCGCGGGCGATTTGTTGCTTGTTGGCAGGTTTGCCTGAGGCAGCCTGGCCATCGGTCGCGATCACGATACTGCATAGTCCGGCTAACAGAGCCACCAGCGTCAGGTCTTTCATTCGCCCTCCGGAAAAATTTCTCGAATTCTACAATATCGCGGCCCCTTATTTCGTCTTCAGCAGTGGATGGGCGAAACGCAAAGCACGGATTGGATGACCATCGAGCAGGACAATCGCATCACGCAAGTGGTCAAGCAGGAGCGGCCACGGCTGTGGAATTTCATTCGCAATCGCGTACCCGACCCGCGCGACGCCGAAGACATCCTGCAGGACGTGTTCTACGAGCTGGTGGAGGCCAACCGGCTGCTGATGCCCATCGAGCACGTCACCGGCTGGCTGTTCCGGGTGGCGCGCAATCGAATTACCGACTTGTTTCGCAAGAAGAAGCCGGAACGCTTAGCAGAGCGAGCCGTAGCGGACGACGAAGGCGAACTGCTGCAGTTGGAAGACCTGCTGCCTTCCCCGGCTGCCGGGCCAGACGCCGTTTACACACGAGGCGAAGTGCTTGGGGAGCTGGAGCTTGCGCTTGACGAACTGCCGGAGGAACAGCGCGAGGTGTTCATCGCCCATGAGGTGGAAGGGCGCAGCTTCAAGGAAATGGCAGCCGAGAGCGGCATCAGCATAAATACGCTGCTCGCGCGCAAACGCTATGCAGTGCTGCACCTGCGCGAAAGATTGCGCGACGTTTACGAAGAGTTTATGAATCGCGAGGAATCCGAATGAAAAAGAAAAGGAATTGGTTTCTTATCGTCCCGGCGGCGATTCTGGGCATGGCCCTGTTTATCGCCCTCGGCGGCTGGCTGATCATGCACCTGTGGAACTGGTTGCTTCCGCCGCTGTTCGGCTGGCGCCTGATTACCTTTTGGCAGGCGCTCGCACTTCTGGTGTTATGCCGGATTCTGTTCGGAGGCCTGGGCATGCGCGGCCCGCAACGCTCCAGCTTTCGCCGGCGCATGCATGAGCGGTGGGAGGGCATGACACCGGAGGAGCGAGAGAAATTCCGGGAGGCCATGCGCGAACGCTGGGGCGAGTGCCGAACACAATACGACAAACCGACGGAAGAGACGCGGTAACTTGCTTCCTGTGGCACGAAAGGGTGCGAATACCGCACCCTTTCTCTTTATCGTCGCGCGTACGGACTGAACGACGGCGTTACTTCTGCTGGAAGCGCTTGTTCACCTCGGCCCAGTTCACCACGTTCCACCACTCCTTCAGGTAATCCCCGCGGCGGTTCTGGTACTTCAGGTAGTACGCGTGTTCCCACACGTCGTTGCCCATGATGGGGAAAAAGCCCTGGCTCATGGGATTGTCCTGGTTGGGCGTGCTCATCACCTGCAGCTTGCCGCCCTTGTCGCGCACCAGCCATGCCCAGCCGCTGCCAAACTGCTTCAACCCGGCGTCGTTGAACTTTTCCTTGAAGGAGTTGAAATCGCCAAAGGTGCTCTTGATGGCAGCCGCGATGGCGCCGCTGGGCTCCCCGCCGGCATTGGAAGCCATGATCGTCCAGAACATGGTGTGGTTCACATGGCCGCCGCCGTTGTTGCGCACGGCGTTGCGGATGCCTTCGGGCACATTTTCCAGCCCTTTGAGCAGCTCTTCAGCGCTGAGCTTTTGCAGTTCGGGGGCCTTCTCCAGCGCGGCGTTCAGGTTGGTGACATATGCCTGATGGTGCTTGTCGTGATGCAGGTGCATGGTTTGCGTGTCAATGTAGGGTTCGAGTGCAGCGTAGTCGTAGGGAAGCGCAGGAACTTCGAATGCCATGCTGATCTTTCCTCCAGTTGGCAGTTGATGCGAAGTTATAGAAGCCGGTCGCAAAACCGCGGGCGAGCCACAGTGGCTCAGTCGCGAGAGACATTATAGTTGATGGGGGAAATCTTATCGGCTCAATAAAGCATTAAGGCGCCTCGCTCAGGTCTGGCTGGCATCCTTGCGTTTGCCCTTCGGATAGTCAAGCAGTCCAATCCTTCTGCCCTTCTCCGAGTCCGCGATGAGCGTCGCAAGCCGCTTCAGTCGCGTCTCTTCGCGCTTGGCGCTGACGACCCACCAGGTTGTGGTCCGCTGATACCACGGAGCCTGCGCGCGAAAGAACTCCCAGGCCTTTACGTTCGCCTTGAATTGCTTCTCGTGTGTTGCTTCGAGTTTGCAGTGATACCGCTCGTAGGAATACAGTTGCGACTTTTTCCGATCGCGCGTCTTAAAGGCGGTACGCCCAGGCTTCTGCATCTGCCCCGATTTGACAAGCCGCTCGACATGCCTGACGTTGACCGCGCTCCAGATGCTGTCGGGCTTGCGACGAGTGAAGCGGATCGTATAACTGGAATCGCCCACAGCCTTACGCAGTCCGTCAATCCAGCCAAAGCACAGAGCTTCGTCCAAAGCCTGTGGATAGGTGATTCCGCCTTTGCCCGATTCCTTCCGGTAGAACCCAACCCACAGTTCGCGAGTCTCGGCGTGATGTTGCTCCAGCCACTTGCGAAACGCGGATTGTGAAGCAAAGAATCTGGGTTTCATTGGCGGCGATAGCAGCAGCTCACACTTTGCAACCCCAGTTGTTGGCTGCCAGATGAACTACAGCATCATTGCAGCGACGGCTCGGCCGCCCGTTCCTCCGGCGTCATCTGCTGCCAGATCAAATCACGGTTCTGCAACGCCCAACGGTTGTTGGGATCGGCGGCCAGCGCAGAGCTCAGCCAGCGATAAGCTTTAACCAGGTCCTTCTGTACGCATGCACCACTGCTATACATCGCCGCCAGCCGGTTGCACGCCTGGACATTTCGTTTGGCCGCTGCGGTCCTGAGCAGCGCCAGTGCCTGTTGGCAACTGCGCGGCACACCGTCGCCCTTCGCGTAGATCTCGGCCAGTCGTACCGGGGCCTCAGGATTGCCCTTGTCCGTCGCCTTCTGGAGCCAAGCCGCGGCGGCGGCAGAATCGCTGGCATTGTTGGCTTTGGCCAGCTCCTCGGCACCGGGAGCTGACTTGATGGCCGGAGCAGGAGTATCGGAACTGGCTTTGCTCCTGGTCAGCGGCTGTGACGCGTTCTTTGCAGGTGTGGCTTCGGTTCCACCCGAGCTGATCGGCTGAGCGACCCGGTTAGGGACGTCCGGCCGCGCCGGCTCGCGTTCCGCGGTGTTCTGAGGATTTTCCGATTGGGTAGTTTTCGGGTTCGTCTCCTGGGGTGACGTATCGGAAGACGCAGACTTTTCCGTGGATGACGCACTTGGAGGATTCGAGCTTGCCGGGCCGCCTTGAGGCTGCGGCTTGGGCTGGTCTTCGACTGGCGCCAAGGCCTTCGGGGTCTTCGGCGCGGATGTCCCGCTTGTCTCGGAAGCCCGTTTGTAGCTGCGCCAGGCGTTTTGCAGTTTCGCTTTGATGCCTTCGACCGGTACATTGCCAATCGCATTTCCCTGCGCGCGCCACTCCAGCGCTCCGAGCACGACAACCGCTAACAAAGCCGCCACTGCAACCCATGTCCATGCGCGGTCATGTGATTCTGCGGGAGGTTCAGTACCGGCCACCGGAGGGGCATCGACTTCTGGCGCATGATTCAACCCTAGAAAGGAAGGCCCGGCGATGGCTGGCGCGGGCGGTTCGGCCTGGTTGGCCGGCGTGGCAGGTTCAGTGAAGTCCAGAAACCGCGGACGATCACGCCGCTCCTCCTCTTCCGAAGTCGGTTCCTCCAGCCCTATCCTGTCGCGAACGTCTTCTTTTGCAGAAACAGCCTCCGTATCCTCGGTCACAGTTTCTTCCGCACTCTCAAGCGCAGCAGCATCCATGACCGCCGCCTCTGTCTGCAACGGTTCTGCCTCACCACGCATGGTTGTTTCGCCGGGCTCAGAGGGAGGAATGTAGCGAAAGGTCCTGAGGTACTCGTCCAATGGCACTTCAGGAACCATTTCTGTTGAAGGCGAAACCTCATTCGTCGCCGTTGTTTGATCCGTGACTGGGACTTCATTCAGGGGCTCAGTATGGACCTGTGGAGTGGGGTTGGTCGGCTGTTCCCCCAGCGGTGGGACACTTCCACGCCCGGAATTGCCTGTTACCAAAGGAAAGCGCGTAAAGGTATGTGTGCTGTGTGCGCCCGGTGCCGTCAGTGGACGATGGGGCAGTGGCATGCCGCACATTCCGCAGAATCGGTGTCCAACCGGGTTTTCATATCCGCAAGCGCTACAGACCACGCATCCTCCAATGCGACAATCCTAAATGATGCCAGATACGGCAAATGCCGTTGACCGACAGTTGTGCTCTGAGCGCCAGACCCTTTACCCGAAAAATTCTCAGACAACGTTCTCGCATCTACACTCCTCGCGGTACTATATCCAACCATGCGGGGTGATTCATGCACAAGCGGGCGAGGGTTGTGTTTTCCACTTTACTCATTCTAAGTTTGGCAATTCTGGGAACCGAGGTCATGACGGCGGCTTCGCCGCATCCATCCGGGCGGAGCAGCGCTTCGGGAGCAGCTCCCGGTAACGGTCAGGACAATCAGGTCCCGCCGCCAGGATTCCTGGGCTACGCCGGCGACGTTCTTACCTACCACTACAGCCCAACTCGTCAGGGACAGAACACGCTGGAGTCAATTCTTACGCCTGCCAATGTGAACTCCGCCAGCTTCGGGAAAGTCAACTTTTTCACCCTGGACGGAAAGGTGGATGCCCAGCCACTGTATGTATACCGACTTCCTGCAAGGCTGCACACTCAGAACACGGTATTTGCCGTCACCGAGCACGGCAGCGCCTACGCCTTTGACGCTGACGCCGGCACGCAGACGTGGCAGGTGTCCACCTTGGCAACCGGTGAAACCACCAGTGACGATCACCACTGCAGCCAGATCACGCCTGAAATTGGCATAACGGCCACTCCCGTCATCGACCGCCAGCGCGGGCCGAACGGCGCCATGTACCTGGTCGCCATGTCCAAGGATTCGAGTGGTAATTACCATCAGCGCCTGCACGCGCTGGATCTGGTGACGGGAGCGGAACTATTCGGCGGGCCGGTGGAGATTCAGGCGACCTACCCCGGTACGGGTGACGGCAGCCAGAACGGCATGGTTATCTTTGCTCCGGGACAGTATGCCGCGCGTGCGGGGCTGCTCGAGGTGGGTGGAGTCATCTACATCGCCTTCACCTCCCACTGCGACTTCCGTCCTTACACCGGCTGGGTGATGGGTTACAACGCCCTGACTCTGGCGCAAACTTCGGTGATTGACGTCACCCCCAATGGCAACGAGGGCGCCATCTGGATGGCTGGAACCGGGCTCGCGGGCGATTCGAACGGCTATATCTACTTCCTGGACGGCAACGGCACCTTCGATACCACCCTTGACTCGAATGGCTTCCCAATAAAGGGCGACTATGGAAACGGGTTCATAAAGCTCTCTACATCTCCCAAACTGGCCGTCGCTGACTACTTCAACATGCACAACACAGTGCAAGAGTCGAACAGCGATGAAGACCTCGGCTCGGGTGGGGCCGTGGTGTTGCCGGACCTCATGGATAACAACGGTCACGTGCATCATCTGGCCATAGGAGCGGGAAAGGACTCCAATATCTATGTTGTCGACCGGGACAACATGGGGAAGTTCAATCCCAACAATGACAATGCGATCTATCAGGAACTGATCGGCGTCCTGCCCGGTGGCGTGTGGTCCAATCCCGCCTACTTCAACAACACCGTGTATTACGGCGACGAGGGAAGACAGCTCAAGGCGTTCCCCATCAGTAACGCCAAGCTGGCCTCCTCGCCGAGCTCGCATAGCTCCAACACATTCCCCTATCCAGGGGCCTTCCCGGTGGTTTCGGCAAACGGCACGTCCAACGGAATCGTGTGGGCGGTGGAGAACAGCAATCCTGCGGTGCTGCATGCGTATGACGCTACCAATCTAGCGAATGAGCTCTACAACAGCAACCAGGCAGGATCGCGTGACCAGTTCGGCCCCGGCAACAAATTCATAACTCCGCTCACGGTAAACGGCAAGGTCTTCGTAGGCACACAGACGGGAGTGGCGGAGTTCGGGTTGTTGCAATAGCGCCAGACCTTGACGCTGAGGTTGCCGCCACAATTTAAGAGCGGTCTCATGAGCGGTTCGGCGTCCACGCTTTTCGTGACAGCCTTTCTCACCAGCCACACACTTACGCTTTAACACAGCGGTGCTGGTTCGCACGATCAGCAGCTTTGTTTGGCAGATAACTTGAAGTACTTGTGCACATGTGCACAACGGAGGACGACATTTCTGGCGATATGTTGTTTATTTTCAAATGGATGCCTGTAAATACCTTGTAATCAGATGCTTGCGCCGCTTCGTTCGTTAAGTTATTGATTCTTAATGAGGGCGAGGAAGGGGGTCGATCGTCTTCGCTGCGACGGATTTGGCGTTCAGGTTGTTCGATTGATTTGCCGATTTAGCTCTCGTGCTCCGCTTGCGCGGAGACGCGAGGGTTTCATGCGCCACTTCTTCTGTGTGCTTATGCTGTGTCTTTCGGTTGCCGCGCAAAGTGAATCTCCTGCTGCTTCGGCGCCGGCTGCGACAAACGGCTCGTTCTATGTAAACGGAATTGTCTATCGCTATGCTGCCGGAGCGGATTACACCGTCGTCGCCGCCGCTCACTCCGCGCTCAATCACAAGTTTGTTGCGGTAAAGTTGCGCATCTATAACCAAGGCCAGCAATCGGTGACCGTAAAGCCGGAAGATGTCACCGTCGAGGACACGGTCGCGGGCCGGGCGCTGGCGATGATTCCCAGCTCGGAGGTAGCCCGCAGAATGCGCCGGCCCTACAATTGGGCACGATTCGCCGTCAATCCGGTTGCGGGTGAGCCGACGGAGACTCCTCCTACCGGCGACCAGATCAATCCCCAGTTGCTGGAAATGATGCGGGCCATGGCCGCAAGGATGAACGCCACCGGCACTCCGATGTTATCCGGCAAGGGTGTTCTTTACACTGACACCCCGGGGGCGCTGCACCCGCAAATACCCGGTCCAACCGAATGTGGCACCCTATGTCGCCTGCGCAACCATGAGGCCGCCAACCCCGACGTGCTGGCTCAACTCCAACGCCAGGCTACGCCCGACTAC
>Ga0335082_10002528_pt1 | contig 19706 bp, 17 predicted proteins | sample Lox_Sample_41_FD_206718 | JGI IMG/M metagenome (GOLD analysis project Ga0335082, IMG submission 206718) | Soil microbial communities from Loxahatchee National Wildlife Refuge, Florida, United States - Lox_Sample_4.1 | ecosystem: Environmental > Terrestrial > Soil > Wetlands | place: USA...
GACAACCCTTGCCAAGCCACTGCGGCCTATGATTGATGGCGCAGTCATTGGCTATACGGGGATTCCCTTGGACCGGCTCGATGAGCTCGAGGCGCAATCGATCTACATCCTGCGCGAGGCGGCGAATCGGCTGCAGCCCTTGGGCATGCTGTGGTCGATCGGGAAAGATTCGAACTGCCTGCTGTGGCTCGCGCGCAAGGCTTTCTTCGGGCGCGTGCCCTTCCCCGTGATCCTGCTCGACACCGGGAACGAGTTCCCCGAGGTCTATGCCTTCCGCGACCGCATCATCGAGGAGTGGAGGCTCGCCTACATCGACGCGCCCTGCCCCGGCGTCGAGGAGACCGACGAGTCGCTTCCGCCCAAGGCGCGCGCCGCAGCGCGCAAGACGCTGGGCCTGAGGCGCGTCATCGAGCAGCGCGGCTTCCGCGGCGTCGTCCTCGGCATCCGCCGCGACGAGCAGGCGATCCGCGGCAAGGAGCGCGTCTTCAGTCCGCGCGACGCGACCGGCGCCTGGAACTTCCGCCAGCAGCCGCCGGAATTCTGGGACCAGTTCAACGCCACGCCGCCCCAGGGCGGCCACGTCCGCGTGCACCCGCTGCTGCATTGGACCGAGATCGACGTCTGGCGCTACGTCGAGCGCGAGGGCATGCCGGTGGTGCCGCTCTACTTCGCGCGGGACGGCAAGCGTTTCCGCTCGCTCGGCGAGAAGGACATCACCTTCCCCGTCCCCTCCAAAGCCGGCACCGTCGCGGAGATCATCGCTGAGCTCGAGGCCTCCCGCGAGCCCGAGCGCGCGGGACGCGCCATGGATCACGAGAGCGAGGACGCCTTCGAGCGCCTGCGCGCCCAAGGCTACATGTGAGCGTGCGCCAGGAATGACGACACCGCCGCTGAAGCTGGTCGTGGTCGGCCACATCGGCCACGGCAAGTCGACCCTGATCGGACGCCTCCTGCACGAGATGGAGGCGCTCCCGAGGGGCAAGGCCGAGGAGCTCGAGCGCGTGAGCGAGCGCCGCGGCCTTCCGATCGAATGGTCCTTCGCCCTCGACGCCTTCCAGGCCGAGCGCGACCGGGCCGTCACCATCGACACCACGCGCTTCTGGCTCCGCCTTCCCGAGCGCGACATCGTCATCATCGACGCGCCCGGCCACCGCGAGCTCCTCGCGAACATGGTGAGCGGCGCCGCCGGCGCCGAGGCGGCGCTCCTCGTAATCGACGCAAGCGAGGGCATGCAGGAGCAGACGCGGCGCCACGCCTATCTCCTCCGCCTGCTCGGGCTCCAGCAGGTGGCGGTCGTCGTCAACAAGCTCGATCTCGTAGGCTTCTCCGAGACACGCTTCCGTACGATCGAGCGCGAGGCCCGCGACTTCCTCGGCGAGATCGGCGTGGTACCGCGCCTCGTGGTGCCGATCTCCGCGCGGCACGGCGACAATCTGAAGGCGCTCTCGCCGAGCATGCCCTGGCATCGCGGGCCGACGCTGATCGAGGCCCTGCAGGCCTTCGAGGGCGGGATCTCCGGCGCGGCGCTCCCGCTGCGCCTCCCGATCCAGGACGTCTACCGCCAGGACGACAAGCGCATCCTCGTTGGGCGCATCGAGACCGGGCGGCTCGCGGTCGGCGACCGGCTGCTCTTCTCGCCCTCGAACAAGCTCGCCCGCATCAAGTCGCTCGAGGCTTGGCCCGGACCCGAGCCCGCGCATGCCGTGGCGGGCCAGTCCGTGGGCATCACCCTCGACCGCCCGCTCTTCGTCGAGCGCGGGGAGATCGCGAGCCATCCCGAGGACGCGCCGCCGCTCAGCAACGTCTTCCACGCGACGCTGTTCTGGCTCGGCGGCGAGCCGCTCGCGGCCGGCCGGACATTTCGCCTCCATCTCGCGACTGCGGAGGCGCCGGTGACGGTGGAGCGCATCGAGCGCGTCATCGACACGGACAGCCTCGCTCCGAGCGTCTCCGAGTCGGTGCAGCGCGACCAGGTCGCCGAGGTGATCCTCAGGAGCCGCGCGCTCCTCTCGGTCGACGAGCACGGGCGCCTTCCGCGCACGAGCCGGTTCGTCCTGCGCGCCAACGGCGATACCGTCGCGGGTGGCCTTGCCTCGCTCCGCGACTATCCCGATCAGCGCCGCTCCATCACCGTCAAGGCCGAGAACGTGACACCCGTGAGCCACAAGGTGACCGCGGACGCCCGCTCCGAGCGCATCGGGCATCGCGGCGGCGTGCTCTGGCTCACCGGGCTCTCCGGCGCCGGCAAGTCGACGCTCGCCATGGCGGTCGAGCAGCACCTTTTCCGCAAGGGCTACAATGTCTACGTGCTCGACGGCGACAACATCAGGAGCGGCCTCAACGCCAATCTCGGCTTCTCGCCGGAGGATCGCGTGGAGAACATCCGCCGCGTCGGCGAGGTGGCGGCGCTCTTCGCGGACGCGGGCATCCTCTGCATCACCGCCTTCATCTCGCCCTACCGCGCCGATCGCGCGCGGGCGCGGGCAGCGGCCAAGGAGGCCTTCCACGAGATCTACATCAGGGCCGACCTCGAGACGTGCGAGCAGCGCGACCCAAAAGGCCTCTACCGCCGCGCGAGAGCCGGCGAGATCGCGGAGTTCACGGGCATCTCCGCGCCTTACGAGGCGCCCGTGGGCGCCGAGCTCGTGGTCGATACGGTGAGCCAGCCGATCGAGGCCTGCGTCGAGCAGATCCTAGGCTATGTCGAGGCAGCCTTCGCCCTCGCCCCGCGGCACTAGAGCCCGGGACAATCCCCGGCCTCCGCGCTTGCTAGGCCCCCTCCCAGCCACCATGTAAAGATTCCAGGAGGGCACCATGCAGCTCCCGCTTCAGATAACCTTCCGCAATCTCGATGCCTCCGAGGCCGTGGAAGCGAAGATCCGCGCCCGCGCCGAGGAGCTCGATCACTATTTCGACCGCATTACCGGCTGCCGCGTCGCGGTGGAGGCGGTGAACCGGCGCAATCTCAAGGGCAAGCTCTACAAGATCCGTGTCGATCTGACCGTGCCCGGCGCGGAGATCGTGGTCAATAACGCACCCTCCGAGGATCATTCGCACGAGGACATCTACGTCGCCGTGCGCGACGCCTTCGACGCGACGCGCCGCCGGCTCGAGGATTACGTCCGCCGCCGCCGCGGGGAAACCAAGACGCACGCAACTCCCTAAATCCGCTGCGGGATTTTCCGGGCGGCCGGCGGCCCCATTGAGATGCATCAATGCGGCAGGCCTAGCTCACGGCGAGGCTCGCGATGGAGGAAATCGCGAGCGGCTGGAGCAAATGAAGACAAGCAAGGGGCGGGCCCGACGACGCGCGGGCCGCAGCGTGGCGCGGCCGGCGCGAGCGCAGAATCGCGAGACGGCCGGGCTCGCGCGCAATCGTGTGATCTCCGAGCGCCTGCGCGAGGCGGCCGATCTGCTCCTGGCTCAAGGCGCGGAGGATTTCCGCGTGCGCGCCTATCACAAGGCCGCCGAAACCGTGGCGCATCTCGACCGCGACGTCGGTGAGATCGCCGCTGACGGCGCGGGCGCGCTGGACGACGTACCCGGCATCGGCCCCGCGATCGCGGGCGCGATCGCCGAGCTCCTGCGCACGGGCCGCTGGGCTTTCCTGGAGCGACTGCGGGGCGCCGCCGATCCCGAGCGTGCCTTTCGCATGATCCCCGGAGTGGGACCGGGCCTCGCGAGCGCGCTGCACGAGGCGCTGCACGTCGATACCCTCGAAGGACTCGAGGCGGCGGCGGCAGCGGGCCGGCTCGAGGAGGTTCCCGGTCTCGGCCGGCGGCGGATCGCCATGCTGCGCGCCGCGCTCTCGGAGCTGCTGGCACGCGTCCGTCCGCGTGAGAGCGGCGCGACGGAGGAGCCGGGCGTGGCAGAGCTTCTGGGCGTCGATGCCGAGTATCGCGCGCGGACCGCCTCGGGCACGCTGCCGAGGATCGCGCCTCGGCGCTTCAATCCAACGGGCGAGGCCTGGCTCCCCGTGCTGCACACGCGGCGCAGCGGCTGGAATTTCACCGCGCTCTATTCCAACACCGCGCGCGCACACGAGCTCGGCCGCACTCGAGACTGGGTCGTGATCTACTTCCAGACCGACAGCAGGTCCGAGGCGCAGCGCACGGTGGTGACGGAGCTGCAGGGGCCGCTCCGGGGCCGGCGGGTCGTCCGCGGCCGCGAGCGCGACTGCGTCGATTTCTACCGCGCCGGCGGCGGCTAGCTCAGCGGCGGCGCCCGACGAGGAAACAGCCGATCGCGAGGAGCTGCACTCCCGCGGCCGCCGCGAACACCAGCGGCACGTCGCTGCCCGCCCCCGGCGAGAACGCGCGGATCGCGCCGAAAATCGCGGGGGCGAAGGCGTAGCTTCCCTGCGCGATGGCGACGATCAGCGAGATCGCGCGCTGCACGTCCTCCCGGACGAACTCGACTTGCGCAATGAGCGGCGGGAGCGAGGTGGCATTGCCGATGCCGAGGCCGAAGCAGGCGACGCCGAGGAGGAGCAGCGGCACGTCGGCGCCCGCCGCCGCGATGAGAAGCGCCGAGCCCGCGACCTGCACGAGATAGCTCGCGGAAGCGACGAGGCGCCGGTCCGCTCCCGCGGGCATGAGCCAGCCCACGAGGGTCCGCCCGCCGATCGCCGCGGCCGTCGCCCCGCCCATCGCAAGCCCCGCGCCTTGCTCTCCGAGCGCCGGCACCAGCAGCGAGAAGAGATGCGCGATGAGCCCGATCTGCGCGAAGAGGCCGAGCGCCATCCCGACCGCCAGCGTAAGGAAGCGCGGGCTCTTCCAGAGCGCGCGGCCCGGCAGCGGACGTGCGCCGTGCGCGGCGACGCTCCGCGCCGCGAGCCCGGCAGCGCCGTCTTGCCTCTGCCCGAGCCGCTCGGGCGTCAGCGCGAAGACGCCGCGCGCGAGCGTCCCCACCACAGCCACCATCGCGATCCCTACCGCCGCCGCCGCCGTGGCAAAGCCGAGCCGCTCGATCAGCAGCACCCAGAGTGGAGAGAAGACGACGCCGCCGATGCTGGCACCGTTATAGGCCATGGCGAGGGCGGCCGGCCGCTTGACCGCGAACCAGGGCGCGATGATGGCGTTGACCGCCGCCGCCCCCATCGCGACCCAGCCGGCCCCGCTCGGAAGGGTCGCGAGGACGAGCTGCCACGGCTCGCGCGCGAGCGCCCAGCCGAGGACGCCGAGCGCCAGCGACACGGCTCCTGCCGCGGTCACCTTGGGCACGCCGAAGCGGCGATAGAGCGCCGGGAGGTTCGCCACCACGACGGCGCCGATCAGGAAATGCACGGTGACCGCGGCGGAAACAAAGGCGAGCGACCAATGCCTGCGCTCGACGACGGCGTGGAGATATACCGGCGGCCCGTAGAAACCCGCGCCCCAGCCGAAGATCGCGAGGACGAAGGCGGCCCATACCACGCGCCAGCCGAAGAAGCGCGGCTCCGCGGATGGCTCGGAGATCGGGATGGTCGTCATGGACCCGGAGGATCGACCGCGGCGCTCTCGGAATGCTACGATCGCGGTCGAAGCATGGGAGGGTTGCTTCGGCTAGGCTCGCTTGCCCAGGAGAGCGTTATGACCAGCGTCAACGAGATCGCCGAGATCGCATCGCTCGTGGGCGAGCCCGCTCGCGCGGCGATGCTGGGCGTGCTTTTGGACGGCCGCGCGCTGACGGCCGCCGAGCTCGCCGATGTCGCGGGGGTGACGCCGCAGACCGCGAGCAGCCACTTGGCCCGCCTCGCCTCGGCGGGATTGCTCGCGGTCGAGGCGCAGGGGCGGCACCGCTATCACCGCCTCGCGCACCCGGAGGTGGCGCGCCTCCTCGAGGGCATCATGCAGGTGGCGGCGGCGATCCGTCCCCCGCCCGTCGTGGGTCCGCGCGACCGGGCGCTCCGCACCGCGCGCACCTGCTACGACCATCTCGCGGGCCGCCTGGGCGTCGCGCTCGCGGATGCGCTTGCGGAAGCGGGCCACGTCGAGCTCTCGCGCGACGGCGGCATCGTCACGGAGAGCGGGCTTGCCGAGCTCGCGCGCCTCGGCATCGCCCTCGAGGCGGAGGGCCGCAGGAGCAAGCGCGTCCTCTGCCGTCCCTGCCTCGATTGGAGCGAGCGCCGCGCGCACATCGCAGGCGCCGTCGGCGCCGCGCTCTGCGCGCGCGCCTTCGAATCCGGCTGGATCCGTCGCCTCCCCGGCACCCGCGCCGTCTCGATCACGCCCAAGGGCGCGCGCGCCTTCCGCGAGAAGTTCGGGATTACCGTCGCATGAGCGCCCGCCTTTCCCCGCGGGGAGAGGTCGGCAACGCGTAGCGTTGCCGGGCGAGGGGCGCGCTGCGGCAGCGGCGGCAAATAAAATTGTGCGCCGGCACCCCCCACCCTACCCTCCCCCTCGAGGGAGGAGGGGCTATTCGCTGAGCTGGATCACACCCGCGGCAGCGAGCTCCTCGATCTCGGCATCGCGGAGCCCGAGCGCTCTCAGCACGGCGCGCGTATCGGCGCCGGCGGCGGGCGGGTCGTCGCGGACGGTGAAGCTCTTTCCGTCGATCTCGATCGGGAGGCGCGGCACCGGGATCACCTTGCCGTCGGGCATGCGGCTCGCGCGGAGGTGACCGTCGGCGGTCAAGTGCGGGTCGTCGAAGAGGTCGGTCGGCGTGTTGACGGGGGCGAAGGCGAGCTCGGCCTCCTCGCATTTGGCGAGGAGCTCCGCGGTGCCGAAGCGCTTGAAGAAATCCGCGAGCAGAGGCAGGAGCCGCGGCCGCGCGGCGACGCGGCTCGTGTTGGAGCGGAACTCCGGCTCCTCCAGCAGGTCGCGCCGCTCGAAGACCGCGCAGAAGCGCCGCCATTGCGTGTCCGTGACGATGCCGATGAAGATCGGCTTGCCTTCGCGGCTCTCGAATATGTCGTAGACGCCCCAGGCGCTGTTGCGGATCGACATCGGCTGCAGCGGCCCCGGCAGATAGGCCGCGTTCACCATGTGCTGGCCCATGAGGAAGGCCGCCGCCTCGTAGAGGCCGGAGGCGACGTTGCCGCCCTTTCCGGTGCGGTCGCGCTCGCGGAGCGCCGCGAGGATCCCGATCACGGCGCCGAAGCCTCCCATCACGTCGATCACCGAGGCGCCCGCGCGGAGCGGTCTTCCCGGCGGCCCCGTCATGTAGGCGAGCCCGCTCATCATCTGCACGACCTCGTCGAGCGCGCGCCGGCGCTCATAGGGTCCGGAGAGGAACCCCTTGAGCGAGGCATAGACGAGACGCGGGTTGAGCGCGGAGACCGCGGCGTAGCCGAGCCCCAGGCGCTCCATCGTGCCAGCGGCGAAATTCTCGACGAGCACGTCGCTCCGCCGGACGAGCGCCTCGATCACGGGCCGCGCGCGCGGCTCCTTCAGGTCGATCGCGAGGCTCTTCTTGTTGCGATTGTAGAAGCCGAAGAAGCCCACACCCGAGCCCGTGAGGCGCCGCGTCGGATCGCCCTCGGGCGCGGGCTCGACCTTGATCACCTCGGCACCGAGATCCGCGAGCACCATGCCCGCGGACGGGCCCATGATCGCGTGCGAGAACTCCGCGACGCGGATGCCCGCGAGCGGCAAGCCCGGCCGCGGTCCAGCCTCCTCAGCCATGATGCCGTCTCGCTCCTCCCGGATCCGGCGGTACTGTCGTCATCGTGCCCTGCGGCGGCAACAGGAATCTCGCGGGCGCGGTCACTCCGCGCGCGTCACTTCCTGCGCGAGGGTGAATTGATCGAGGCGGGGCGTGTAGGCGAGATCCTTGCGAAAGGCCCAGGCGCTCCCCTCGAAATAGAGAGGAATCACCGCCGCGTCCTCCATGGCCATCTCCATGGCCTCGGCGAGCAGCGCCGCCCGCGCCCGATCGTCCGCGGTCGCGACGGCCTTCTGGAGAAGGGCGTCGAAGACGGGATTTGAGTAGCGGCCGCGATTGGCGGAGCCCCAGCCGCGCGCGGCGTCGCGGGTCGCGACGATGCCGCGCAGCGAGTTCGACGCCTCCGGCGCTTCCGAGTACCAGCCCAGCATGAACAGGCTGAACTCGAATTTCGAGGCGCGCGACTTGTAGATGCTCTCGGGCATGGCGTCGACGCGGGTCTCGATGCCGACCCGCGACAGCATCTGCCCGATGGCGATCCCGACCTTCTCGGCGCTGACGTAGCGGTCGTTCGGAACCTGGAACGTGATCCCGAAGCCGTTGGGGTAGCCCGCCGCCGCCAGCAGTGCGCGCGCGCCCTCGGGGTCGTAGGGCTCGGGCCGCAGCTTGGTGCTCGCGCCGAAATAGTCTCCCGGCACGAGCTGCCCCGCGGGCTCCGCTACTCCCTGCATGATCCTCTCGACGATCGCCTGCCGGTCGATCGCCTTCGAGATCGCAAGGCGCACGCGCTTATCGCGCAGCGGGTTCGCCGGCAGCGGATTGCCCTGGGCGTCGACCGCGAAGGGCGTGCGCTCGCGAGAGCTGTCGAGGTTGAGGTACATCGCGCGCGCGGAGATGCCGGTGACCAGGCGAAGCGCCGGGTTGGCCTTGATCTGCTCGATCGCGCTCGGCGGCACCAGCTCGATGAGATCGACGTCGCCGGCGAGCAGCGCCGCGATCCGCGCGCTGTCGTTCGGGATGAACCGCATGACCACGCGCTTCCAGATGGGCTTTCGGCCCCAGTAGTCGTCGTTGCGCTCCAGCACGAGGCGCTCGCCCCGCACCCACTGCACCAGCCGGAACGGACCGGTGCCGATCACGGCCTTGCCGGCGTTGAACGCCTCCGTCGGCTCCTCCGCGACTTTATGCGAGACGATCCAGACCGGGCTCAGGTCGAGCGGCATGGTCGGATAGGGCGCGGCCGTATGCAGGCGGATCGTGTAGTCGTCGACGATCTCCGCCTTCGTGACCTGGCGTGTGTAGATGCCGTAGCCGCCGATCGAGTTCTGCAGGCTCACCGCGCGATGGAGGCTCGCCGCCACGTCCTTCGCGGTGAAGAGCGAGCCGTCGGAGAAGCGCACGCCCGGGCGCAGGCGGAATTCCCAGGTGGTGTCGTCGACCGTCCGCCAGCTCAGCGCGAGACCCGGCATTGGGCGCTGGCGCTCGTCCTGGAGCACGAGCGAGTCGAAGAAATGCCGCGCGATCTGCTCGTCCGGTCCGACCAGCCGGAACAGCGGATCGAGCGAGCTCGGCTCGGTCGCAATGGCGATGCGGAGCTCCTGGGCGGACGCCGGTGGGGCGTGCAACGAGACGAGGCAGAGTGCCGCCGCGATGACCAGCCGGACCCTATGCAGGAATCTCCGACACGAAATCGAAATACTTGCCGCTGGGTGCGCGCGGAATCTCATCGTGGTAGGTGAGCACGACGGCGAGATGGTCGCCAAGCGATTTCTTGACCTCCGCGCGGAGCTTCGCCTCGTCGTCGGCGTCGAGCGTCCGGCGTGTCACCAGCCTCATCTCGATCTCGTGGAGCGTTTTCTGCACGACCTGGAACTGCACGATGCCCGGCACTTCCTGCAGCGCCTTCATGTCGATCCGCGCGTAGCGCCGCGAGCCCGAGGGCAGGGCCAGCGTGTCGCGCGCGCGGCCGAGGATCCGCTTCAGCACGGGGAGGCCGCGGCCGCAGGGGCACGGCGCTCCCACCTCCGCGAGATCGCCGAGCGCGTAGCGCAGCATCGGCATCGCGAAATTGTGCAAGGGCGTCACCACGACGGCTCCGATCTCGCCGGGCACGCAGGGCCGGCCGCTCCCGTCCAGCACCTCCACCAGCGCCGATTCCGACTGCACGTGAAAATGCTCGGCCTCCGGGCATTGCAACGCCGCATATCCGACCTCGTTGGCGCTGTACATGTCCGCGACCTCCGCGCCGAAGGCCCGGCGGCATAGCTCGCGCAGCTCGGGATCGACGGGCTCGCCGCGCGTGTTCACGCCCTTGAGGCTCGGAAGCGAGAGGCCGCGCTCGAGGAAATAGCGGGCGACGTCGCGCACCAGCGTGGGAAAGGCGATGAAATAGGCGGGTTTCTCGCGGAGCAGCCATGCCGCCTGCTCCGCGGTGGTGCTGCGGCTGTCGAGGAGGGTCGCGGGGCCGGTCGGAAACACCGTGGCGAAGGGCGCCGACCAGTCAGCGTGGGCACGGCCCGCAGGCGCGAAAGAGAGACCCTCGGGGTCGCGCTTGAGCGCGCCGAGCTTGAGCCGCATGTCCCGATGGTGCCACAGCGCTTCCCGCAGCGTGATGGCGGCCCAGATCGTCTGCACGTGGTCGCTCTTGGCGATGCGCAAGGGGACGCCGGTCGAGCCCGAGGTGGAATCCGTGAGCAGGGCGCCGTGCTCCTTCGGGAGCTGCGGCGAGACCAGCGCGTCGCCCAGGGACTGCATCTCCTTCCGCGCGATCACGGGAAGGCGCGACCAGAGCTCCGGCGTCACCTCCATGCCGGGCCGGTAGCCCGCGGCGGCGAGGCGCTCGCGGTGGAAGGGCACCCAGGCGAAGGCGTGCGCGAGCAGCCGGCCGAGCTGACGGAACTGGAGCCGTGCGTGGCGCTCGGCGGGCCACCACTGCGACTGCTCGAGCTGATGGAGGAGCGCCAGCAATTGCGCGGCGAAGCCCGTCGGAAGCGCCGGCCAAGCCACCTTGGCGAAGGCGGTATGGGGGATAGGCGGACGGGCCAAATCGGAAGCGCCTTTCACGGTAAGCCCGTGATAGGCGATGGCGCGGAGCGCCGTCAACCCGGCGCCGGCGTCTCGAGCTCCGAGCGGAAGACGAAGTATTTGCCGCCGGCCGCGCGGGGGATTTCGTCGCGGTAGACGAAGCGGAAGCGGAATTCGTAGCCGAGATTGGCGATGACTGCCGCGCGGAAGGCGTCCTCCTCCGCCGGCGTCAGCGGCCGCGCCGCCACCAGCCGCACCTCGAGCTCGTCGAGCGCTGTCTGCGCGACCTGGTAGCGCAGGATCGGCTCGATCTCCGCGAGCTTCGCGGTGCTCTGCCAGACGAATCGCTTCTCGCCCGTGGGGAGGCGCACCATGTCCCGCGCGCGCCCGACCATGCGCGTCAGCACCTGGAGCCCGCGCCCGCAGGCGCAGGGCTCGCCGACCTCCGCGATGTCGCCGAGGTCGTAGCGCAGAAAGGGCATGGCGAAGTTGTGAAGCGTCGTCACGACGACGCGCCCGCTCTCGCCGGGCGCGGCGTCGTTCCCGCGTTCGTCCAGCACTTCCAGCAGCACACCCTCCATCTGCACGTGATAGTGCGTGCGCCCGGGGCACTGGAAGGCGAGATAGCCCGCCTCCTCGCAGGAATAGGTGTCGATGATGCCGGCACCCCAGACCTCGCGGCAGAGGCGGCGCGTCTCGGGCTCGATCACCTCGCCGATCGTGCGCACCTCGCGCAGGCGCGGCAGCGACCAGCCGCGCGCGCGGAATTCCTGGCACAGGAAGACGACGTTGGTGCCGAAGGTCAGGAGATAGTCGGGGTTCTCGCTCCTGAGCCACTCCGCCTGCCGGGCGAGGTCGCTGCGGATCTCGAAGGCGGAGACCGGGCCCGTCGCGAAGATTCCCGCGAGCGGGGGGCCCCAGCTCGGAAACCGCTGTCCGGTGGTGGCATTGCCGGCGCCGCGGATCACCGCGACCTTGGCGCTCCAATCGCGGCGGTGCCAGAGCTCCTCGCGCAGCGCGAAGCTCGACCAGAGCGTCTGCTCGGCGGCGCTCTTCGTGACCTTGATCGGAGTGCCGCTCGATCCCGACGTGCTGGTCTCGGAGGTCGCGCCGTGCTGCTGCGGCAGCGCGGTGCTGCGGATCGCGGCTCCCGCAGAGCGCACCTCCACGCGCGAGAGCAGCGGCAGGCGGCGCCAGAATTCCTCCGTGATCTCCTGCCCCGGCCGGTAGCCCGCCGCGGCGAGGCGCTCGCCATAGAAAGGCACGGTCCGGAAGGCGTGCTCCACGAGCGGTGCGATCTGGCGGAACTGCCAGCGGCGGAGCTCCGCCTGCGGCCACCATTGGGAGTGCGCGAGCTGCTGCTGCAGCGACAGCATGCGCGAGGCGAGCGGCGTCGGGATCGCGGGCCAGGCCATGCCCTCGAGATCCGAGAGCGGCACAGCTCCGAGGCCCGTGCGCAGAAGCCTCACCGCTCAGCGCGCCTCGGGCGGCGGCGGAAACGCCTCGGCGGCGCCGACGACGCGTCCGAGATCGAAGCGGCGCCAAGTCGCGCCGCTCCAGAGCTGTCGAGTGAAGGCCGCGAGGAATTCGTCCTTTCCCGGGCGGTCCGGCGGCCAGGCCGCATCGAGGAGATTGCGGGCGGAGGCCGCGTTCCCCGCGTAGATCATGTCGAGCATCGCCGACCAAAGCACGGGGTCGAGATCGCCGGGATGCAGCCCGTCGTAAACCTTGCGGATCTCCTCCGCCCGCAGCCGCAGCATCGCCTCGTCCGGAGGCGTCTGCCGCATCGCCTGGGCATCGGCGACGTATTCTCCCTTGCGGGGATCGTAGCTCAGGATCACCTGCGGCGCCGGACTGTCGTCGAAGGAGGCGTTCCACCCCGCGAAGGCGAAATCGTAGAAGCGGAGCTGCGGCACGTTGGAGATCGAGACCACGCGGAGCTGGGAATCCCCGAGCTCGACCTCCTGGTGATGCAGGCGGCCCTCGATCCAGATGATGTGCGCGGTGTAGCAGCAATGCACGCCGCCGCTGAAACCCACGAAGATCGCATTGGGTCCGGCGCCGCCGCCCCCAATCCGCACGTTCTGCATCGTGAATCTTCCATCCGCGAGCGTGAACAGCGTGTCGCCGCCCCGCTTGATCAGCAGGAATTCATATTGGTCGCTGGTCCCGGGGCGGGGCTTGTAATCCTGGATGTCGATATCGTTGAGGCGAATGAGGGATGCGCGCCCGCTCGTCGCGAGCCGCGCCGCCAGCTCCTGTTGCTGTGCCGGGGTCAGCCCCACCGTCGATCCTCCCACCGCCCCGGCAACAGCCGTGGCGGCGATTGCCGCCAAAATCCCGATCATCGGCACCTCCGAGACGCGGCCGAGCCCTCGCCGGGAGCATAGCCGAGGAGCGCCGATTGCACACGGGCCTCGACGAGTGCTTAAATCCCGGCCGCCCAATTTCGGAGACCTCTCATGACCCAAGCCAAGCGTCTGCGCGAGCTCCTGCGCAGGGACGGCATGATCCTCGCGCCCGGCGCCTATGACGGCATCACCGCCAAGCTCATCGAGCAGGCGGGATTCTCGGCCGTATACATGACGGGCGCCGGAACGGCCGCGACGCACGGCTATCCCGATTACGGCCTCGTCACCATGACGGAGATGGTTGAGAACGCCGGCCGGATCGCAACCGCGGTGGAGCTCCCGGTCATCGCCGACGCCGATACCGGCTACGGCAACGAGCTCAACGTGGTCCGCACGGTCCGCGAATACGAGCGGCGCGGCGTCGCCGGCATCCACATCGAGGACCAGGGCTTCCCCAAGAAATGCGGCCATCTCGACGACAAGGTGATCGTGCCGCTCGATGACTACCTCGCGAAGATCCGCGCCGCGACCTCGGCGAAGAGCGACCCCGATTTCCTGCTGATCGCGCGGACCGACAGCCGCGCGGGCATGGGATTCGAGGAGGCGGTCAAGCGCATGAACGCCGCGCTTGCGGCGGGCGCCGACATGGCCTTCCTCGAGGCCCCGCAGACGCTCGAGGAGATCGCTGCGGTGCCGCGGCTCGTCAAGGGCCCCTGCCTCCTCAACGTCGTCTGGGGCGGCAAGACGCCGATGCTCGACTTCGCGGACGCCGAGCGCATGGGCTTCAAGCTCGCGATCGTGCCGGGCCTTCTATTCAAGACCGTGATCGGCGCCTGCGATGCCGCGCTCAGGGAACTGCGCGAGAAGGGCCGCCATCCCCAGCCCATCGGCAACATGACCGTGCGCGACGCCTTCCGCCGCGTCGGCGCCGAGGAATGGGACCGCATCCGTGAGGCCTATCGCGAGCCCAAGCCGAAAGCGGCCGAGTAGAGCGAGGCTCACGATGACTGCCCCCCGCACTCTCTTCGACAAGATCTGGGACCGTCACGTCGTCCACCAGCGCGAGGACGGCCACACCCTTCTTTACGTGGACCGCCATCTCATTCACGACGGCTCGCGCCGTGCCTTCGAGGTGCTGGGCGAGCGCGGGCTCCGCGTGCGACGGCCCGACCGCACCTTCGGCACGCCCGACCACTACGTGCCCACCACGAGCCGGACGATGGAGGGCGTCGACGATCCCGACCGGCGCCTCATGGTCGAATCCATCACCAAGAACGCGCGTGAGCACGGCGTGACCGTCTTCGGCCTCGACGACGCGCGTCAAGGCATCATCCACGTGGTGGGGCCGGAGCAGGGATTGACGCAGCCGGGGATGACGCTCGTCTGCGGCGACAGCCACACCTCGACGCACGGTGCGCTTGGCGCGCTCGCCTTCGGCATCGGAGCGACCGAGGTGGCGCATGTGCTGGCGACGCAGACGCTCTGGCAGCGCCGGCCCAAGACCATGCGCATCTCCGTCGAGGGCCGTCTCGGCCCGGGCGTCGGCGGCAAGGACGTGATCCTCGCGATCATCGCGAAGATCGGCGCCGCCGGCGCGGTGGGCCACGCGATCGAATACGCGGGAAGCGCGATCCGCGGCCTCTCCATGGAGGGCCGCCTCACGGTCTGCAACATGTCGATCGAGGCGGGCGGGCGCGCGGGCATGATCGCGCCGGACGAGACGACCTTCGCCTATGTCGAGGGCCGTCCCTATGCGCCGAAGGGGGCGGCCTGGGAGAAGGCGCTTGCTTTCTGGCGCACGCTCCCGAGCGATCCAGAGGCGCGCTTCGACCGCGAGGTCACGCTCGACGGCGGAGAGATCGCGCCGATGGTGACCTGGGGCACGAGCCCCGAGAATGCAGCGCCGATCACGGGACGCGTGCCGGATCCCGCCGGGATCGACGACGCCGAGCGGCGCGCGGCGATGGCGAAGGCGCTCGACTACATGGGCCTCGCGCCGGGCACCGCGATCTCCGGCATCCCCGTGCAGCGCGTCTTCATCGGTTCCTGCACCAACAGCCGCATCGAGGACCTCCGCCTTGCCGCTCGCGTCGCCAAGGGGCGCAAGGTCGCGGCGACGGTGCACGCGATGGTCGTGCCGGGCTCCGGCCTCATCAAGCGCCAAGCCGAGGCCGAGGGGCTCGACCGTATATTCAAGGATGCGGGCTTCGAGTGGCGCGAGGCCGGCTGCTCCATGTGCGTGGGCATGAACGGCGATCTCGTGGCCGCGGGCGACCGCTGCGCCTCGACCTCGAACCGGAACTTCCAGGGCCGCCAGGGCAAGGGCGCGCGCACGCATCTCGTGAGCCCCGCGATGGCGGCGGCGGCGGCAGTGACGGGCCACTTCACCGACGTGCGCCCGTTGCTGCAGGGCTGAGGAGAGAGAGAGATGGAAGCCTTCAAGCGCCTCGACGCCGTCGCCGCTCCGATGCCGGTGCCGAACGTCGACACGGACCAGATCATCCCCGCGCGTTTTCTGCGCAAGCCGCGGAAGGACGGGTTCGGCCAGTACCTCTTCAACGACCTCCGCTTCGACGACGCCGGCAAGGAGAAGCCGGAGTTCGTGCTGAACCAGGCGGCCTATCGCGGCGCGCGTGTCATCGTCGCGGACAAGAATTTCGCCTGCGGCTCCTCGCGCGAGCACGCGGTCTACGCGCTCTGGGACTGGGGCTTCCGCGCGGCGATCGCGCCGAGCTTCGGCGATATATTCTACGGCAACAGCCTCAAGAACGGGTTCCTGCCGATCGTGCTCTCCGCGGATGAGGTGGCGACCCTCATGACGCAGATCCGCGCGCGGCCCGGCGCCCACGTCGTCGTCGACCTCGAGCGCCAGGAGGTCGTCGGCCCCGACGGCAAGCCGCACCGCTTCGAGATCGACCCTTTCCGCCGGGATTGCCTCCTGAAGGGCGTCGACGAGCTCGACTTCACGCTGGGCTTCCGCGGGGAGATCGAGGCGTTCGAGAAGCGGCAGGAAATGTCTTGGCTGTAGCGAGCGCCCTCGCCCTCCCATCGCTGCGCGATGGGCCCCACCCCTCTCCCGCTGCGCGGGAGAGGGTTGGGGCCCGCGCGAAGCGCGGGAGGGTGAGGGTCTTCGATTATCTCTTCTCCAATCTATCCCACTCGTCCTTCCCCACGATCCGCTGCCGCTCCTCGAAGCTCGCGAGCCGGTTCGCGACCCGCGCCAGCGATCCGTCCTCGCGTAGCGCCCCCAGCACCTCCTGCATCGCGAGCACCGACGCCTGCAGCGCCGCGTTCGCGTAGAGCACGAGCGCGAAGCCCATCGCCGCGAGCTCCTTCTGGCTCACGAGCGGTGTCTTCCCGCCGACGACCATGTTCGCGACCTGCGGCACCTTGAGGCGCCGGGTCACCGCCGTAAGCTCGGCGACACTCTGCGGCGCCTCCACGAAGGTCACGTCCGCGCCCGCCTCGGCGTAGCGCCCTGCGCGCTCGATTGCGGGATCGAGGCCCTCGATCGCGCGCGCGTCGGTCCGGGCGATCAGCAGGAAATCGGCGGAGCGCCGCGACTCCGCGGCGGCCCTGATCTTCGCGACCATCTCGTCCGCAGGGATCACCGCCTTCCCCGCGAAGTGGCCGCATTTCTTCGGGAAGACCTGGTCCTCGAGCTGGATCGCCGCGGCCCCCGCGCGCTCGAGCGCTCGCACCGCGCGGACGACGTTGAGCTCGTTCCCGAAGCCGGTATCGGCGTCGACGATGAGCGGCAGCCTCGTCGCCGCCGAGATCGCAGCCGTCGCCTCCACCAGCTCCGTCATCGTCACGAGCCCGATGTCGGGGACGCCGAGGCTCGTATTGGCGAGGCCGGCGCCCGTCAAATAGACGGCCTCGAATCCGAGATCCTCGATGATGCGCGCGGTGAGCGCATTGGCGGCCCCGGGGACCAGCAGCCCCCGGCGCTCCGCGAGTGCCTGCTTGAGGCTCATGCCCTCGGCCTATTTCCCCTTCGGCATCGTATCGAGCCTGACCGCCACGCCCTCGAGCCCGGGCTTCGCCACGGGATATGCGGCGAGCACGGCGGGGTCGTGGCCGGGGATGATGTGGTCGGGACTCTCCGCGAGCGCGTCGAGCGTCTGCCAGCCCGCCATGTAGTCCGCGACGTCCACCAGGATCGCGAAGGGGATGCCCTGCTGCTTGTTGGCGAAGAAGTGGAGCGCGTCGGAGGCGACCACGACCTGTCCCCGGCGCGTCGCGACGGTCGCGATCTGCAGGCCCGGCGTGTGTCCCCCGACGAGGCGGAGCCCGAGGCCCGGCGCCAGCTCCTCGTCGCCGTCGTGGAAGGCGACGCGGCCGCCGAAGGACGCCCGCAGCATCGCGCAGACGTACTCGACGTCGTAGGGCCGGCGCATATAGGCGTTCCCCATGCAGGGGCCGGTCGCGTGCGCGACCTCGCGCCGCTGCACGTGGAAGCGCGCCTTCGGGAATTTCTCGAAATTGCCGGCGTGGTCCCAGTGCAGATGCGTGGTGACGACGTCGGAGATGTCGTTGGGATCGATGCCCAGGAGCTTCAGCCCCTCGCTCGGACAGCGCAGGAACTTGTTGTTGCGGGCGGCGCAGGCATTGGCGTCGGCGCCGCTGTCGATGAGGATCGTGCGCTTGTCGCTCTTGGCGACCCAGACGTAGAAGTCGATCGGCATGGGACGATCATGCGGATCGTCCGTCGGGAATGGCATGAAATTCTCGCCGCGCCGGCGATTTGCGTTGGTGGCGTAGCGGATCGCATAGAGGTCGTAGACTTCGGTCATTCCTCATCTCCCCTGTGGAGGGTACGACTCTAGCGCGGCCGAGCCCGCTTGTCCTATAAGGAACCGCCCAAGTCGGAGAATCCCCGCCCATGACCGTCGATGCACCGCGGAAAACGCCGGTAGTGCCGGTTCCATCCGCCACCTTGCTGCTGCTGCGCGACGGCGAAGGCGGGCTCGAGGTGCTCATGACCGTGCGCCACGACGCCGCGGGATTCGCGGCTGGCGCCATGGTGTTCCCGGGCGGCAAGACCGCGCCCGAGGATTTGCTCCTGCTCGACGCCGCTGCCAATCCCGCGGGCCTCGACACCGGCGCCCTCGTCTCCCGCATCGCTGCGATCCGCGAGACCTTCGAGGAGGGAAGCGTGCTGCTCGCGCGCGCCCACGGCAGGCAATCCACGCTCTCGCAGGCGGAGCTCGCGGCGCTTCTCGCGCGCATTCCCGACCGCGCGGATTTCGGCGCCTTCGTCGCGCGCGCGAGGGTGACGCTCGCGACCGACCTGCTGGTCCCCTACGCGCATTGGATCACGCCCTCCGACCAGCCCAAGCGCTTCGACACGCATTTCTACCTGGCGCCGGCGCCCGCCGATCAAGTGGCGCAGCACGACGGGCGCGAGGCGGTCGAGGTGCGCTGGCTCGCGCCCGCTGCCGCGATCGTCGCGGCCGACCGCGGCGTGATCAAGCTCGTCTTCGCGACGCGCGCGAACCTGCTGCGTCTCGGGCATTCGCGGACGGTGGCGGAGGCGATCGCGGCAGCCCGCGCGGCGCGCATCGTCACCGTCGAGCCCAAGCTCGTGGACACGCCCGCCGGCCAAGTCTTCCGCATCCCCGCCGATGCCGGCTACGAGATGACGGAGACGCCGGTGCGCCGGGTCACGCGGGCCTGAGGGTCTGCTCGTGGCAATCCCATTCAGGCGCGAGCTCGAATTCGAGTACGGCGTGCTCGAGAGGGTGACGCCGCTCGTCCGCCGCATCGTCGCGCGCAATCCGAGCCCCTTTACTGCCGACGGCACCGGCACCTATGTCGTGGGGCACGGCCGCGTCGCCGTCATCGATCCCGGCCCAAGGCTTCCGGAGCACATCGAGGCGCTGCTGCGCGCGCTCCGGGGCGAGACCGTCACGCACATCCTGGTGACGCACACCCACGTCGATCACTCCCCGGCTTCGGCCGCGGTGAAGCGCGCGACGGGCGCTCCCACCTACGGCTTCGGCCCCCACGCCGCCGCGCTCGGACCGGCGGTCGAGGAAGGCGGCGACCGCGACTTCGTCCCGGACCGGGTCATGCGCGAGGGCGATGCGGTCGAAGGTCCGGGCTGGCGGCTCGAGGCCCTGCACACGCCGGGACATACCTCGAACCATCTCTGCTTCGCGCTGCCGCAGGAGCGCGTGCTGTTCTCGGGCGACCACGTCATGGGCTGGTCGACGAGCGTGATCGCGCCGCCCGACGGCAACATGGGCGACTACATGCGCTCGCTCAGGAAACTGCTGCATCGGAAGGACGCCGCCTACTATCCGACCCACGGCCCCGCGATACCCGACCCCCAGGCCTTCGTGCAGGCCTTCATCGATCACCGCCGCGACCGCGAGGCGGCGATCCTGCACCGGCTCTCGCAGGGCGACAGCGAGATTCCCGCGATCGTTCGTGTCGTCTATGCGGGCCTTCCCAAGGCGCTGGAGCGCGCGGCGGGACGCTCGGTCCTCGCGCATCTGATCGAGCTGGTGGCGGAGGGGCGCGTCCTCTGCGAGGGCGAGCCCACTGTGGAAGCGCGCTATCGACTCCCTGGGCCTTGACCCTCACCCTCCCGCGCTTCGCGCGGGCCCCAACCCTCTCCCGCGCAGCGGGAGAGGGGCTATTTGGCCCATGGCGTAGCCATGGGAGGGTGAGGGTAACGCCGCGAAAAATGCTCTAAGATCGCGCCTCGATTTTTCCGGGAGCCCTGACATGGCCACCAAG
>Ga0335082_10002530_pt1 | contig 19703 bp, 20 predicted proteins | sample Lox_Sample_41_FD_206718 | JGI IMG/M metagenome (GOLD analysis project Ga0335082, IMG submission 206718) | Soil microbial communities from Loxahatchee National Wildlife Refuge, Florida, United States - Lox_Sample_4.1 | ecosystem: Environmental > Terrestrial > Soil > Wetlands | place: USA...
GAGGATTACCATGACAACACTCCATGGGTGGATATGGGCATGTCTGGCGACCCTACTCTATATGGCGACGGCGGGTGCCTCGCGCGCACAGACCTTCTCAACGTTGGTTGACTTTGACGGCACCAACGGTGCAAGCCCTGGTTCTATGTCGTTCATCCAGGGAGCGGATGGGGGCTTCTATGGGACAACGTCCTATGGAGGCGTGAACCTGTCTGGGACAGTACTTCGTCTTACCTTAGGCGGCGATGTAACTGTCCTCTATAGTTTCTGCGCCGAGCAAAACTGCGCCGACGGAGAAAATCCGGGATATTCCGCTGGATCTGCAGGACTCCTTCTAGACACGGATGGAAACTTCTACGGCACAACCCCCGCAGGCGGAGACCCGGGTTGCCCCTATCGCGGTGGTTGCGGGACTATCTTCAAAGTTTCGTCGAATGGAACATTGACAACTTTTCATGTTTTCGAGGGATTCGACGGTGCGCGGGCTGAGGCAGCGCCAGTTCAATCTACCGACGGCAGCCTCTATGGGGTCACTACCAACGGGGGAAATGGGGACTCTGGCACTGTGTTTCAGATCACGCCCAGTGGGAAGTTGACTACGTTGCATTACTTTTGTGCTCATCAACCTCGTTGCAAGGACGGCTTTTACCCCGGTGGGTTGATTTAAGCGACGGACGGTAACTTTTACGGAACCACGCTGCTGGGCGGCATCAACGGTAGTTATTACAAGGGAGGAACGGTCTTCAGAATCACCCCCGCCGGAAGACTTACTACCCTATACAGTTTTTGTGCTCGACCCAATTGCGAGGATGGCAGCCTGCCCAGCTCAGGTCTGGTGCAAGCAGCGGACGGAAACTTTTATGGCACAACGGCGGCGGGTGGCAGACACCCCGCTGATTGCAGAGACTTTTATTCATATGGGTGCGGTACGATCTTCAAAATTACGCCTTCAGGCGATCTGACAACTCTCTATGCATTTTGTGCTCAGCCGAAATGTATGGATGGGAAGCTCCCGGACGCAACGCTGATACAGGGCACAGACGGAAATTTCTATGGCACCACCTTCAAGGGTGGAGATGGTTCTGCTTGTAACCTAACCGGATCTTGCGGAACGGTGTTTACAATTACTCCGTCAGGAGTTCTGACCGTGCAACATAGCTTCTGTTCACAAACAGGATGTAGTGATGGCTCCCTCTCTTATGGCGGCTTGTTTCAATCCACGAATGGAGTTTTTTTCGGAACAACACAGGGCGGTGGAGTCCTGAACGCGGGCACGGTGTTCAGCTTGGACATGGGGCTAAAGCCCTTCATTATGCAAATACCGGCGTACGGCAGAGTGGCCACTGTCAACGGCATGTTGGGACAAGGGTTCAATGGTGCGACGAACGTCTCATTCGATGGAAGAACCGCCAGTTTTATCGTAATCTCCGACACGTTCCTGAAAGCCACCGTACCCGCCGGAGCCACTACGGGCTTCGTCACCGTCACCACACCTAGCGGCACACTGACCAGCAACAAGCCTTTCCGCGTCACGCCGCAGCTCTTGAGCTTCGATCCGCCCAGCGGTCCAGTTGGAACTCAAGTCACCATCACTGGCGTCAGCCTCACGCAGACGAATGCCGTCGGGTTCGGCGACCGCATCCCGGCGCAATTCACCGTGAACTCTGACACTCAGGTGACGGCGACCGTACCTGCCGGTGCGAAGACCGGGAAGGTCGGCGTCGAGACGAAGGGCGGAATTGCGATCAGCGCAGGAACGTTCACGGTTACTCCTTGAATGCGCGGGCACTCGGCTCGGAACCCTCGGTCATGGCTTCGCACGAATCAACACGGATTTAAATCAATACGGATTTCCATTCTGCGCATCACAAATTTTGCTACCGGGTTGCCTGCGCAGGATGACAACCCAGATTCCAGTCGCTCCACCTAGCGTCCCCGGGGCGAGGTTATTTCTGACGACAGTCTGTCCCAACCACCGCAAGGACAGTCCCACAATGAAGTAGGCCTGTCCCTGCCAGCCGGGTCAAGGGTGAATCACGCTTGCCATTCGCGTGGCAGTTTCCGCCCGTTTCGTCCCGCACTTTTGGCTGCTTTTCTTAACCTTTTTGGAAGCACCGCGTCTAAGCAACTAAGGCGTTGTGTAGCACGGCGATCGGCCTTGAAGCGTCCCAGAAGCGGACACCGGGAAGTGATTCCGGACACGAAAGATTTGAAAGTTCGTTGGAACGATTGGGGCCGGGTTGGCGTAGCAGGTGCAGGTGCAGCAGGTCGGGGGTGACCTCAGCACTACGCAAATGCCAGGTGGGAGGAATGTGATGCAGGACGGACGGGATGGCACGAATGGCAAGACGGATCTAAGTTTGTTGAATGATGGCGACGGCCACGTTCAGGAAGTGGTCAAGGCGGCGCATGAAGAGTTGCGCCAATTGATGCGTCAACGCGCCGAGATCATGAAACGCATCGGCACGCTGAAGCAAACCATCGCAGGCCTGGCCAATCTCTTCGGCGATGAGATCCTGAGTGAAGATTTGCTCGATCTCGTAGACCGCAAAGCGGGGGGGCGTCAGCCGGGCTTCACCAAGGCCTGTCGCATGGCGTTGATGGAAGCGGGGCGTCCGCTGAGTGTGCGCGAAGTCTGTGAGCGCATTCAGCAGCGCATGCCCGCGGTGCTGATGCGGCACAAGGACCCGCTGGCGTCGGTCACCACGGTGCTGAATCGGTTGGTCGAGTATGGTGAGGCGCAGAGCTTGCTGCGTGAAAACGGCAGACGGGCCTGGCAGTGGGTCTCAGAGCCGGCGCCGATAGCCAGTGGTGAGGGCCAGGCTGGCGTTGCGTTTTCGCAGATTTAATCGTCCTGGGGAACGTCAAAGGCGAGGTGACCGCTGCACCGGCGGCGCATCTCGCCTTTGGCGTTAGTTGCCGCAGTTCACGCCGGCAAGAGCATCCCTTTCTCCAGGTGCCGTGTGACGTGGGCGTAGGATGCCGCGTGCGGATCGTGGGTCACCATCACGACCGTCTTGTGGAAGTCCTCGTTTAATCTCTTCAAAATTTCAAGGATCTCGGTTGCGGAGTGACTGTCCAGGTCGCCCGTGGGTTCGTCCGCCAGCAACAGGGTGGGATCGCTCACGATAGCGCGCGCGATCGCCACTCTCTGCTCCTGCCCACCGGAGAGTTGCTTCGGAAGGTGGTTGGTCCTGTCCTGCAGGCCGACTAGCTTAAGGGCAGTCATCACGTGATCGCGCCTTTGCTGCGAGTTGAGCTTGGTGAGCAGCAGCGGCAATTCAACGTTTTCGAAGGCCGTGAGCACCGGGATCAGGTTGAAGGTCTGAAAGACGTATCCGATGTGCTCGTTGCGCCAGCGCGCCGCCTGGCCGTCGCCGAAGCGGAAAACGTTCTCTCCCAGGACATGCAGCTCTCCTGAGGTAGGCCGGTCGATGGCCGCGATCATGTTCAGCAGGGTGGTTTTCCCGGAGCCGGACGGACCCATGAGAGCGAGAAACTCTCCCCCCGCAATTTCAATGGAGACGTCGTCGAGCGCCTTCACCTCAAAGGCATCGCGCTTGAAGACCTTGCTGACGTTGCGCACCTGCACGACTTTGGTTTGCGTAGCGGTATTGGTCACCGTAGCTGTACTCATGATTGCCCTTTCATTTTGATCTTGTCTCCGTCTTTCAAGTTGGCAGGAGCTGAGGTAATTACGCTTTCGCCTCCCACCAGGCCTTGCACCATGAAACCGCTGCTGCGCTGCGACAGAACCTGCACCTCGCGGCGCAATGCTTTTCCCTGGAACGCGAGCAGCACAAACTTCTTGCCATCTTCGCTGCGAACGGCCGTGGTAGGCACGAAGACGCCGGAAGAGGCTGAGTTGGTTGTCTTCTTCGCCTCGTCAGCGAGGAATTTCACGGTGGCATTCATCTCCGGGCGCAGGTACTCATCCGGATTCAGGATCTGCACCTTGACTTGCACGGTGGCTTTCTGACGGTTCGCTTCCGGGGAGATCTCGTGGATCTGGCCATCGTACTTGCGGTCGGGGTAGGCGTCGACCGTGACGATGCCCTTCTGCTTCGGACCCAGGCGGGCGAAGTCGTCCTGGGCGATGTCCAGTTCCACCTGCAGATCGTTGAGATCAGCGAGAGCCACCACCTGGCCTTGCGGTCCGCCTTCCGCGCCGCTGGCGAATTGTGCGGTCACCAGTTCACCTTTTTCGGCGGTGCGCTCGAGAATGGTTCCAGTGACTGGAGCGCGGATGACCGTCGCATCCAGCCAGGACTTGGCGTAGGCTTCCTGTCCCTCAGCCTGCAGCAACGCGCCTTGGGCGCGAGTGATTTCTTCCTGGCGAGGGCCGATCGAGGCCAACTCGAAGGCCTTTTGCAGAGAATTGACGCGCTGCTGGTCGGCGTCGAAGCGGGCCTGGGAGTCGTCGTAGGCCTGCTTGGAAACTACACCCTGGGTCCAGAGCTCGCGGTTGCGGTCGAGGGTGAGCTTGTCATTGGCCAGAGTAGCGCGCGCTTCCTCGAGATTGTGCCGAGCCTGGGCGATTTCCTCCGGGCGCGAACCGTGTCGCAACTCCTCCAGATAAGCGCGCGCATTGTCAGCCGCCCCTTTGGCCTGGTCGTACTGCGCGCGGAACTCCTGGTCCTCGAGGCGGACCAGCACCTGGCCTTCCTTGACCTTGTCGCCTTTTTCGACGCCGATCCAGGCGACGCGGCCGGTGACCTTGGAGTTCACGTTGATCTTGTGATGAGCGACGATGTAGCCGCTGGCGGTGAGCACGATGCCGCCGGTCTCGCTGGCGCTGTCGGCTGCCGCATGGACGACTTCGACCTCCGGAACGTTGGGGGACAAAAGCCGATAAGCCAAAGCCGCCAGGCTGAGGATCGCTACTACTGCGATGCCGATGAGGATGTAGCGCTTCGCCCAGTTCGATGGCTCGCCCTCCGGCGGCGCAGAGCGGTCGATGCGCAGGCCTTGCAAGTCGGCGTGTTTGGTATCGAGCGGCATATGAAAATCAAAAGCGACAACCACAAAGGGCACAAAGGTTCACAGAGGAACTCCTTAGTCCCTCAATGAGGCCAGAATCTCCCGCCGGGCCGCGTGCCAGGCGGGCGCGATTCCGCCGAACAGTCCCATAACGAGAGCAAAAACAACCGCGGAAGCGACCACGCCCGGGGTCATTCGCAGGCTGAAGACGGCTTCGCTGAAGGTCACCGGATTGTTGGTGCCGGTGGTCATGCCATTGAACGGCAGCATCAGCACGATCCCGACGAGGGCGCCCAACATCGACAGCAGCACAGACTCGAACACGAACGAAGTCAGGATGCTCGGCCGGGAGAACCCGATGACGCGCAAGGTCGCGATCTCCCGCGAGCGGTAAGCTACGGCTGCGTACATGGTGTTCATGGCCGCGAAGCAGGAACCGATAGCCATAATTACGGCCACCAGCATTCCCACAAACTTGATGGGATTGCCGGAGCTGGTTTGCTTGGCCCAGTACTCGGTCTCGAGCATGCCAGCCAGCTTCAGGCGCTGGTCATCACTGACGCGGTTTTTGAGCGCGTCGGCGGCGACAGGGTCGGTGGCGCGGATGAGAGCCGAGTTGTAGCTGGTACGGTCGAAGTCGGAGGCCAGCTGATTGTCATCGCCCCAGATTTCAGAGTCATGGGCAGAGCCGCCTCCATCGAAGATACCCACCACCGTCCACGGGCCTTTGCCGATCCACAGGCTGTCGCCAACGTTGGCTTGCGCAAACCGGTTGTGAATGGACTTGCTGACCACGATCTCGCGTTGGCCGGGGGTGAACCAGCGGCCGGCAACCAGCTTGATCTCGGGCCGCATGGCAATTCCGGCGGGCGTCAGGAAGCGCACGGTCACGTTGGTTTCGCCGGTGCCGTCATTGCGAGGCAAGACTACGATGAGCAGATCTTCGCCCGAAACCATGGGCTGTCCGCTGGCATCGCGGGCCACTCCCGGCAGGTCTTTGATTGTGGGGAGCGCTTCGCGGTCCACGCCGCCGGCGGAGAGCTCCGCGGTTGCCCCCTTGCGCAGCACCAGCACATTCAGGGGGTCGCCACTGCCTTTGAAAGCGGCGTTCAAGCCGGCGAGCAGCGCCATAATAAAGATCGCCGTCGTCACCGTGAGCGCAATTCCGAGCGCAGTCATCACTGTAGCGCTCTTGCGCAGTTTCAGGTTGCGGATGTTGTATTGAAGAGGAACCGCCATAAGTTTTCGCCTAGCCGATGTGGCGCAGGCCCTCCACAATGTTCCGCCGCGAGGCGTTGTACGCGGGCACGAAGGAGCTCACCAGCCCTACAGTTGCGCCTACAAAAACGGCGATCAGGATGGTGACCAGGTTGGGCTTGACGCCGACCAGGAACAGGCCCATCTGCGGCGAGTGGGCCATCCCAAAGATGACCAGCGAGGCGCCGATGGCGCCCAACAAACCGCCGGTGGCCGCCAGCGTCACTGCCTCACTCATGAACAGGCCCAGTACCGTGCCGCGAGTGAAGCCCAGCGTCTTGAGCAGAGCGACCTCGCGGGTGCGCTCGCGGATCGACATGGCCATGGTGTTCGCGGAAACCAGCAAGGTGGCGAAGACGACGGCCGCACAAATGCTCAGAATGAAGGCCTTCACGTTGCCGAGCATGGCGATCCAATCCAAGTTAAAAGCTTTCTCGCTCTCCGACTTGGTCGGGCGATCGGTATTGCGGAAGGTGGCGTCGACATCTTTGGCAACCTGGGGCACGGCTTGGGGAGAGTCAGCGAGGACGCCGAAAAACCCTACGAAGCCCTTCACCCGCGGCCAGCCTTCGTCAATATAAGTATTGTTGAAGTAGAGGGTTTCCGTGGGCGTCGGAGCGGTAAACGTTCCGCGCAGGGTGAGGTCAAGGTTCAGTGGGAAAATAGTCCCCTTGATCGGAATGCGGTCGCCGATCTTCCAGCCGTGCTTCTTGGCCAGTTCGGCGTCGGCAACGCACCCGGCGCGGTCCTTCTTCCAGGCTTCGAGTTCGTCGGGCGCAATGTGGAAGTCTTTCTGCACGTCGAATATTTCGTTAGGATCGGTGCCGAATTGCGCGAAGAAGTTCTCCGGCTTGTCGTCCTTATATTGCCCGCCAAACCAGGTTTCGTTGACGACGTTCTTGACTCCCGGAATCGAACGGATGCGCTCGCGGTAGGAGATGGGCATGAACTGTGCCAGCGAGACCTTGTGGCGGACGATCAGGCGCTGGGCGCTCTCGGCGCTGCCATCGGACATGTAAAAGGCGCGCCAGATCGTCATCATCACCGTCAGCAGGAGCAAAGAAAAAGCGATGCTCAGCAGGGTCAGGATGCTGCGGCGCTTGTTACGGAAGGCGTTCTTTCGGACAAAGCGAGTTAGGGTCATGCGCAACTCCTGGAAAACCACAACACGCTGCGGGCGGGGCTTACAGTACCCCTAAGGATACTCGATGCCGCCCGATCGGAACAACCGCCGCACGAACCAATCTTCGTTCTTTGCCGCCCCGCGTGCCAGTGGAGATCGTCATCGGCGGACAGTGACAAATGTCATCCGCTTCTATCTACAACGATTGAGAAGGGGAGAAGGTTACGGGGGAAGGGGCGTCCTGGAGGTCACGCGAGGGTTCACTGTTCGAGATCCCAGACTACCGCCGAAGAGCCAGACAAGGCTGGGGCATTCCGTCCCATTTCCGTCCAGCCGGTCAACAAAATTTGCCCCTTGTGAGCCAGGTCACAGACGAGGGGGTGCAGAAGGCGCGACCCTGCGTGAGTTGGCCCTCCCCGAGGGAAGCTCCAAATCGGTTGCGGAGCAAAGCAGTGTCTCAAGCATGCTTAGTTGGCAATGAGTGGGCGGACGACCCATCTGGCTACATCGCCAGTTCGCAATGGCCGGCATGGATCTTCGACCAGCAAACCCTCTCCTTCCTTGATGTGAACTCCGCAGCGGTCGAGCAATACGGTTTTGGCCAGCAGCAGTTCCTGCGCATGACCATCCTGGATATCCGCCCGGTAGAAGAAATTCCGAGAGTGTTACAGGAGGTCCTCCATCCTTATAACCGGGGGCCGCGGAACAATGAACACTGGCGCCATATGCGGAAGAACGGCCAGGTGTTCGTGACCGAGATCAGCAGCCGCGAAATCAGGTTTCGAGGTCGTCCGGCGGAGTTAGTGGTAGCGGTGCCTGTCCTTGCGCCGGTTTCGATAACGGCCGCGCCCGGGAAAAAGCGCCCGGCCGACGTGCAGGCATCAGTAGCAGTCGCTGCCGGGTAGCTGGTTCGTCCTGCGATCAGGCGCCCCCAGCCTGTCGCTGAAAACCCCAGCGACAAGGCTCCGCCACCCCGTCTGCAAAAGCGCAGCGACAAGGGGCTAGCTCGCGTGGCCGCTCGCGGAACCTGGGGCACCGACCAACGGCCCCAAAGTCACAAAGTCTTTCCCATGACCTCTGTCCAAAGTACTTCCGTAACTCCTAATTTCACCCCCAGCGTTCTATCCTAAAGTCCGCCCCTCCCTCCGGAACCCGCCAGATCTCTCATTGCGGGAGGTCGTCCTTCGTCTGGACGAAGGCAAGCACAAATGTCGAACAAAATAGGCCGCTTCGAGATCCTCAGCGAACTGTCCCATTCGGATGTTGGCTCTGTCTACAAAGCCTCCGATCCGGAGAGCGGGCAGACGGTTGTCCTAAAGACCCTGCGCCTGGAAGCGCTCGGCGAGCAGGGCGCGGGTATCGTGAAGAGCGTGCTGGAAGAAGCCGAAGCCAGCAAAGTTCTGAACAGTCATAACGTGGCGGCGCTCTACGGCGCCAGTGAACTGGAAGGCCAGCTCTGCGCTTGCCTGGAGTACGTGCAGGGAAATGCGATCGCCACCATGCTGGCGCGCAAGGAAGGCTTTTCCATTTGGGACTTGCAGGACATCGCCCGCCAGGCCTGCCAGGGATTGGACCACGCGCATGTGCGCAAGGTGGTCCATTACAGCCTGGAGCCAGCCAAGATCATGGTGCAGTGGGACGGCATCGTCAAAATCCTCGGCTTTGGCATCTCGCATATGGGGTCGCGTGTGGCACAGGCTTCGGGCAAGGCTTCCGACATCCTGCACTACATGTCTCCGGAGCAGATCCGCGGGGAGTCAGCGGATGCGCGTTCCAACCTCTTCAGCCTGGGCGCAATCCTGTACGAGATGGTTACCGAGCGCAAGGCGTTCAATGGCGATGATGCCGATCAGGTGCGGCAGGCCATTCTGGAAGCGACCCCGGTCGCGGTCGACCAGGTGAACCGCAAGATTCATCCGGCCCTGAGCGCGGTAATCATGAAAGCACTGTGCAAGACGCCCGACGAGCGCTATCAGTCGGGACAGGATCTGGTAAACGACCTCGAGAAGTGCAAGGAGAGCGCGTCCAAGACTGCGGTCGGGAGCAAACCCGCAGCCTCCGTGGCTCCCAAGGTGGAGCCGAAGACGGCAGCGCAAACGCCAGCTGCGCCTAAGGCGGTTGCACCCAAGAAGGAAGCGCCCATCGCCACCAAAGCTGCGGCTGCTTCGGCGGGAGCGACAGCGGCTGCCGGCAACAGTACTGGTCTTGCACGGCCGACGATCGCGCCGAGCACGCCGATCCCGGTTGAGGAATTTACCGGCCCGTCAACCAGTATGTCGACGCTGGCGGTGGAGCCGGCCGCAGCTCCGGCGCCCAAGATCCATGTCGATCCGATGATGGATGAAAGTCAGCAGCCGGGCGCGAAGGGGCCGAGTTTTTCCGAGATCAGTGAATTGCCGCCGTTGAAAGAAGTCTACGTGGAACCCGCCTCTCCGCCATCGCCGGTAGTCGAGGAGCCTGAGGCGGCTGTTCAGGCCAAGGCAGCGGTGTTCCGCAATGCCGCGCCGCCCAAGCCCAAGATCCAGATCCAGCCGCGCGAAGTGGCGAAGAAGGCAGTGACCGAAATCAAGAAGACGCCGCCGCAGATGTTCCTCTATTCGCTGGCCGGCGCGGTCGCCGTCATTTTGCTGGTCATCGCCGGAATTGCCTACCGCATTCACACCGGGGAGTCGGACGACGACAGCGTTCCTCAGACACCTCCTGCGGCAGTCTCCGAACCGGCCTCGAACAAGCCGACTGCAACGGCTGCGTCCCAGATGCCTGCCCAGCCACAGCCTTCTGAACCGGCGCCTGCGCAGGTGACGCCTCCGCCGCCGGTGGAAGAGACACCTGCGGTTTCGGTGACGCCCAAAGAGACAAAAGGACACGGCAAGAAAAAGGGCAGAGTTCCGCCGGCTGCTCCCGCCATCGTGGCTGGGCAGATCAACGTAGACTCCAATCCGGCCGGAGCGCAAATTCAGATCGACGGACAGAGCAGCGGCTTCACCCCGTTCAATCTGGCGGGCGTGAATCCCGGACATCACAATATCACCATCAGCAAAGCCGGCTACGCCACGGAGACTCGCGCGGTCGATGTGACCTCGGGCAGCCGCTCGATGATCAGCGTGCAGCTGGCATCTCTGTCGGCCACCGTCGCAGCCAATAGCACTCCGCCGGGCGCGGAGGTATGGATCGATGGCAGGAACACTGGACGTCTAACGCCGGCGCAGCTCTCCGTCGACAGACCCGGCAGCCACACGCTGGAGTTCAGAAAGCAGGGCTATCTGGATGAGACGGCCGCGGTCAACCTGCAGATTGGTCAGACCTTCCACCTGGCGCCGACGCTGCGGGCCCTGGGCAGTACTGATGAAATCCGCATCGGCGGCGGCAAGTTCAAGAAGCTGTTTGGCGGTGGGGGTGGAGATACGGCGGGCATGGGCGCGGTCAGCGTGAAGACCCAGCCTAAGGGAGCCCAAGTCGCGGTCAACAACCGCATCGTCGATAAGCCGTCGCCTGTGGAGTTCTACTTAAACCCGGGCAACTACGTGATTGACATCACCGCCTCGGGGTTCAAGAGCGTGCACAAGATCATCACCGTGGAAAAGAACGGCAAGGTGGTGGTCGAGGAGAGCCTGGACCGCGAGTAGTTTGAGTTGCAGTGGCCCGCTCTTCGGGAGCGGGCTTTTTTGTTTGAGGGAATACGCCCTCGCCACTTGTCATCCCGAGCGGAGCGAGGGATCTGCAGTTGTGGTAGCCGTCGGTGCCCTCGTTCCTCCACACATGTCCTTGCCTCCCACCCTTTCGCAAAGAACGCGAAAGAGTGGGGCACCCTTGTCGTGGTGGTGCACACAAAAGCAGATTCCTTCCTGCGGTCGGAATGACAAGGGTAGTTAGTGAACTCTTCCTTCCGGTGTTAGACTTTTGAGTTTTCCGGAGAGAGTCCTCATGAACATTCAAACGGTAGGAGTGGTGGGCGCGGGCACGATGGGCAACGGCATTGCGCATGTGTTTGCGCGCGGCGGATTTCGCGTGGTGCTGTGCGAAGTCGAGCAACGGTTCCTGGACCGTGGCCTGGAAACCATCAGCAAGAACCTGGAGCGCGAAGTCTCGAAGAACAAGATTACGGCGGCCGACAAGTCTGCGGCATTGGGACGCATTGAAGGCGTGCTCGATCGCGGCAAGCTGGCGGCCTGCGATTTCGTGGTGGAGGCGGCGACCGAGAAGTTCGAGATCAAGACCCAGATTTTTCGCGATCTCGACACGGTCTGCCGGCCGGAGGTGGTGCTGGCGTCGAACACTTCTTCGATTTCCATCACCAAGCTGGCGGCGCTGACCAAGCGGCCGGAGAAGGTCATCGGCATGCACTTTTTCAATCCCGTGCCGGTGATGAAGCTGGTGGAGGTGATCCGCGGGCTGGCGACAACTGACGAGACCTATGCGCTGGTGCGCGACCTGGCGGTGAAGCTGGAGAAGACGCCAGTCGAGGTGAACGATGCGCCGGGCTTCGTTTCCAACCGGGTGCTGATGCCGCTGATCAACGAAGCCATCTATGCGGTCATGGAAGGTGTGGCCACGCCCGAGGCGGTGGATGAAGTATTCAAGCTGGGGATGGCGCATCCCATGGGGCCGCTGACCCTGGCGGACTTCATCGGGCTCGATGTCTGCCTCGACATCATGCGGGTGATGCTCGACGGGCTGGGCGACCCCAAATACCGGCCATGCCCGCTGCTGATCAAGATGGTGGACGCGGGCTGGCTGGGGAGAAAGAGCGGGAGAGGGTTTTATAAGTACTAGTGAAGGCGGATGCTTGCGGAGTCGCGGTCACACTCACTGACCGTCATGCCTGATTTTGAGTGTGATCGCCTGATCTTGTATACGATCCTCTTGACACTCTGCGAACATGATCCTAAGGTTCGCGTTATGAACCACGAATCCCGCCGCTCGGCGATCCATAAGGTAATCTTCGTCATCATTGGAGCATGCGTCTTGGGGTCTAGCTGCAGGGATAATGCACACCCGACGATTTGGAAAACGGAAGTTCGATCTCCCGACGGATTATTTCTGGCGATTGCTTGCACGGATCAGAATGGTGGGTTTGGGTCGGCCAGTATCGACACCATGGTATTCCTACAGCAACCTTCACAGTCTCCGGTGATGGTCTTAGCCTTTGATTGTGAAGGCCCAGCTCCCCGGCCTTACGTTTTGGACAATAAGGCGAACGCCGGGGGAACGATAAGTTTGAACATGAAATGGGTCGGGCCATCGCATTTGGAGGTAACGTATAACGGACATGCAACTCTTAGCTTCCAAGCCGTCAAGTACGCTGGCGTCATCATCTCAGTGCGAAACCTTTCAATGGAAGCGATCATCTCCCCAAGGGAACACCGGGTTTATCAACTGGCGTAACATCCCAATTACACTCAAGATACGGCCATGTGAACGGCCTATTCATCCTTCAGGCCCAACGGTCGAGTAGAATTGCTTCCCATACCGACCCTTCATCGTGCGGGTGAGGCTGGACGGTCTGGGCGATCCCAAGTACCGGCCGTGCCCGCTGCTGATCAAGATGGTGAACGCAGGATGGCTCGGGAGACGAGTTCAAATGCAATCCGAAATAAGGATAGGACAACGTTTCAAGTTCAATCTAATGTCCGACAGCCCTTCGCCAGAGCGGCAGGCGGTTGTAACTCGGGTACTTTCTAATAGAGAGGAGGGACTCGGGCCGGAGGTGGACTTCTATCTTGCCTATTGGGTGGAGGCTTACGAACTTCCGGAAACCGAGGCTCCGACAACGTTGGTCTTTGAGCGTGGAGCTGACGGAAACGTGTACCTCGACGGGCGCCAGGTGACCATCACTTTGCTGAATTGATCTTCCGCTCAGGAACATCGACCTTCTGTCCCCGCGCCCTCTGCACTCCATCGAACCCGTTATTTTGTAGTCGCGCATCCCGAGGCGACATGCAACCTCGGGAGTTGGACAGAATTTGCAGTCGGCAAAAAAGCGCCATTACGCTCACTGACCCCGGAAGGCCACGTTATCCTCGAGCCCTGCGGAATGCATTTACCCCTAACACTTCGCTGGTGTGACCTGGGTGTTCGTTTGCCAGCCGTTGTTGTAGAGTCGCGATGTCCCGGTCGCGACTTGAGGGCTGGAAACCGTACATTTCATAGCTACATTCGCAACCGCCAACCGGACATCGCACTCGCTCTGATCCGGGAGTGCTCCGGTAGGTCCGCAGTTCCGCCTGAAATTTCGGATTCGTGATTACGTCGGTTCTGAAGGCTTTCGGCATCCCTCTACATTGACACAATATTCTGAGATCGGGAACTTGCTTCTTTCATGCCGGCGAAGGCAGTGGGAGAAACCCGACTAGACGCAAGATCTGGGCATGTAATCCGTCTGCTGCCGGCGCTACGGTCGAGTAGAATTGCGTTCCATGCCGACCTACATCTCTCTGCTGCGCGGCATCAATGTTGGCGGACACAACAACGTCCCCATGGAACGCTTGCGCGCGCTGTGTGAAGAGCTCGGATTCCAGCAGGTCAAGACTTTCATCCAGAGCGGGAATGTGGTGTTCGAGACCGCGAAGCGCAGCCCTGCCGAATTGTCCTTGAAACTTGAGAAGCGGATTTTGGCGGAATTTGGCTTTCCGGTGTCAGTGGTGACCAGGACTGTCGACGAACTGGGCCAAGCGATCGCGGGCAACCCGTTCGGCAAGGAAAGCAAGGCCGAGCCGGCGAAGGTGCATATTGCCTTCCTGTCGCAGGCCCCGAAGGCGGAAGCGGTGAAGAAGTTGGAAACGCTGGCCACCAAGACCGAACAACTCCGCCACGCGGGACGGGAGGTCTATCTTTACTATCGGGACGGCATGGGTAAGGCGAAGTTGACGGGCGCGGTGATTGAACGGGCGTTGGGCGTCGCCGCGACGGCACGGAATTGGAATACGGTGACGAAGCTGTATGAGATGGCGGAAGAACACAGCCGTTAGCAATTAGCACTCGGTATTTAGCCAGGAAGGACCAGTGGTGCTCCCCCAAGTCCTGTGGCCAAATGCCAAGCGCTGAATGCAGACGCCGAAAATCTTAAACCGCAGAGGACGCAGAGGGAATCAGCAATCAGCAATTAGCACTTAGCATTTAGTCGTACGGTTTTGCAGCAGTTGCCACCAACCTTTCGTGGCTAAATGCTAATTGCCAAATGCTCAGTGCTGAGACAAGCAGCCGAAACGATACTGGGGTCTACCTGCTTGGCTCTGCGCTCGGGATTTGCGCCGGAATCCTGGATGTGAAGGCCGGCGATCTTCTCCTGACCGCGCTGTTCGTTCTGGTTTGCACCATGGCTCTGGGCCTGTTGCGTCCCGAGCGCCCTTGGCGGTGGACGCTGACAGTCGCCGTGTTCGTCCCCGTGGTGCAGGTGCTCGCCTACTTCTTCCTCACCGAGAAGCCCTACCGAGCCCAGATCTACGAATCGTTTCTCGGTTTTCTGACCGGCATCGCGGGGGCGTATGGCGGGTCCATGGGGAGGAAGGTGGCGAGGGAGTTGTTTAAAGACAGCAATTAGCACTTAGCATTTGGCCATGAAGGGTTAGTGGTACTCCCCAAACTCGTACGGCTAAATGCCAAGTGCTAAATGCCAAGTGCTAATTGCTAAGTGCTGATTGCTGACGGCTTCTCCGCACGGAAGTCTCTCCTTACCCAGAAAGTTATCGCGCTTCCACAGTCGATGCGCGTATGCTGCGGACATGAGCGTGTCGCTGACGGTGCTGGCCAGCGGGAGCCGGGGAAACTGCGCCATGGTGCAGAGTTCCTCGACGCGCATTCTGGTCGATGCCGGCATCTCCTGCCGCGAGACGTTCAAACGGCTCAAAGCTGCGGGAGACGATCCACACGCACTGTCTGCCCTTGTCATCACGCATGAGCACGCCGACCATGTGCACGGCCTGCTGGTGTTGGCCCGAAAACTCAAGGTTCCCGTCTTCATGACCGGCGCCACCCATCAGGCGTGGTCACGTGCAGTGCGCGACGCCATCGGCGAACGGCCTGAAGTCTCGCAATTGGAGTTCTTCGCTGCCGGACGCCGGTTTCAGATCGGCGATATCGAAGTCACTCCCTTCACCATTCCCCACGACGCCGCCGATCCGGTGGGTTTTACCTTCCGCAGTGAAGGAGTCAAGGTGGGGTTTGCCACCGACCTTGGTTACATGCCTGCGAGCGTCTGCGATCAGGTCCGATCGTGCGATGTTCTGGTGCTTGAATCCAACCACGACCTCGAGATGTTACGGGTCGGACCGTATCCCTGGTCGGTGAAGCAGAGGGTGATGAGCCGGGTCGGACACCTGTCCAATGAGGCGCTCGCCGATTTCCTGCACAAGGACTATGATGGAGGTGCAGCGTACATCGTTTTGGCACACCTTTCCGAGCACAACAACCACCCGGAACTGGCGCGCGGGGTGGCGGAAAAGGCATTAGGCTCCCGCCAGCAGCGGCTCTGGGGGAACCAGGTCATGCTGGCAACGCAATCGGAAGTAATGCAACCAATCCGGTTGTGAACTGATCAGTATGGTTATGAGTCAGTGCGTTGACCCCGTTGTCGGCAAGATCCTGGCTGGCTGGCGGTACGACATCTCCGGCTTGGCGCCCGAGATGCGGGGTGACTACGAAGAGCACTTCCTCAGCTGCGAACGTTGCCGCAGCCGCCAGCGCCTGCACCGCACCATCGATATCTCCCTGATTGTTTTGGCTTCGCTGTCTGCAGGATTGTTCCTGCTGGCCTTTGGCGTGATCCGCCACTTCGGGCCGCGCCACACGCTCTGGCTGGAGCTGGCAGCGCTCGCCGGATTTGCCCTGTCGGCGCTGATCTGGCTGGCGGTAGCGGTGGCCACACCCGCTCCTATGGCGATGGTGGACGCCGCCAAAATCGGGGCGCGCCACGTGCACGACCGGCTGCCGGCGGAGATCCGGGAACGCCTGCCGGAAGAGCTGCGGCTGAGGATCACCGGGTCGTGAGCGAAGCAATTTCCGAACGGTGAATTCCGCGAGGATCCCAAGCATCCCATCTGACGAGCATGAGTCTGGTGCACAAAGCGATGGCGTGGCTGCTGCTGGCAGCGGTGTCATCCTTTGCGGCGGGGCAGACGTATGCCCCGGCCGAGGCCATGCAGAAAGCACCCAGCGGTTGCCATGAGCGCGGCCAGAAGACGCCCGCACCAGGGCCGGACGCCTACCAGTGTTGCGCCACCGGACACCATACAGCGGTGCTGCAGCGATCCCTGCTCTTGGGCACGCTTGCTGTTGCACTGGTTGGGAAAGCCGGGCGGCTGACGCCCCGCAACGCCGCGCCCGGAAGCCTCCCGCAGCCTTTTTCCGCCGACAGCCCGCCTACTGTGACCATTCTTCGCATCTAGCCAAAGTCTTTCTGCCCGCTCTCCAGGGAACTGGTGTCTTCGAGTTTGGCTTTGGTTTGTCCACGCAGAGGAGGTTGCTTGCGGAAGTCAGGTTTGTCCCTTTTGGTTCTGTTGATGTTTGCCGGCTGGAGTTCGGCGCAGGACTCCGGGGTGCCCACCAGCGATCCCCCCCCACTTACCCACGCCATGCCGGGCGGCATGCGCATGGAAGATCTGCCACTGATCTTGCTACCGTTCCGGCCGTCGTTTCACGCCTCGTCGGGGACAGGCTGGCAGCCGGCGTCGGTGCCAGAGAAAGTCTGGATGCTGCCGCGCGGAGGCTGGGACTTGATGGCCCACGGCCAGCTCTTTCTAACCTACAACCAGCAGGGCGGCCCGCGCGGTGCGGGCAAGGCGGAGTCGGTCAACTACTTGATGCTGATGGAGCAGCATCGCCTGGGGAAGGGAACCATCCTGTTTCGCGAGATGTTTTCGGCGGAGTCGCTGACCTCTCCGCATCCCGGGTTCCCAGAGCTCTTTCAGACGGGCGAGACTTATCACGGCCAGCCGCTGGTCGATCACCAGCATCCCCACAACGTGTTTGCCGAACTGGCGCTGCTGTACACGGTCCCGTTGCGAAAGAATATTTCCTGGCTGTTTTATGGGGGGCCGTCGGCGGAGCCTGCGTTGGGGCCTGTGACCTATCTGCACCGCGAGTCGGCCTCGGGAAATCCGGCGGCGCCGTTGAGCCATCACCTGCAGGACTCGACGCATACCAGCTTTGGGGTGGTGACCAGCGGGCTGGTCATCGATCGTTTCAAGATCGAGGGTTCCGCGTTCAACGGGCGCGAACCCAATGAGGAGCGCTGGAGCATTCAGTTGGCGGCGCTTGATTCCTGGTCGTTTCGGGGAAGCGTCGCGCCGACTGCAAACTGGGCGGTGCAATACAGCTACGGAAAGCTGGTGCATCCGGAGGCGCTGGAACCGGGGGACCAGCGGCGGCAGACGGCGTCGGTGGAGTACAACCGGCCGCTGTCGCGTGGAATGCTGGGGGAGGGGAACTGGGCGACGTCGCTGATCTGGGGAAGGGTGCAGAAGGATTTTGAGGGATCACCGTTGAATAGTTTCCTGCTGGAATCGACGCTGAACTTTCGCCGGCGGAACTATGCCTACACGCGGGTGGAGTTGGTAGACAAAGACGAATTGTTTCCGGGCACGACGGCTTCTTATCGGATCGGAGCCTACACGTTCGGCGGGGTGCGCGACCTGGTGCAGACGCACGAGTGGCAGGTCGGACTCGGAGGCGATGTGACGTTCTACTCGAAGCCGACAGCGCTGGACACGGCGTATGGAGGCGATCCGCTATCGTTTCACGTCTTCCTGCGGGTCAGGCCAGGGCAGATGGGACACAGGCACTAGGTCACTGGGTGGATGAGTGAAAGCGCGATTTCGCCGGCTATGGTCCGACAGACGGCCGGGGTACCTCTGAAGCGTGCAGGTGCACGATTCTCCAAGCCTTCTCCGTTTTGTGCAGGACGATTGTTCGTCGATTGAGAAATCCGACTTTATCGTCTAGATGGAAGGTCGCGATAGCCGCATCGCCGAACACCTGTATCTTCAAGTCCTTTGGCTGAATGTCCATGTACGGAGCAGCCGTTTTGCTGCCGCGTATCTGCTGGAACACCACCCTGAAGCCCTTTTCAAACTCGGCCCGTCCATTTGCACGTTCCGGCATCTGACGTGGATAAAACACTGTGGCATTGTCATCGAATGCCTGCCGGAATTGTTCCCAATCGAGGTTATCGAAGGCACGAATGAAATGGGCGAGCGCCTCGTGAACCTCCGCATCCACGGTTTGCGAACGAGCAAGAGTGGGTGCGAGGGGAAGCAGTAGTGCGAAGGCTAAGGCGACGCTGCGGGAGGTCATAGCGGATGAGTATAAGGCCCGCAGGGCGGGTGGCCCACGCCGCACGGTGTTCGGTGTGTGGGGAAAGGAACGTTTGAGAACTTACAAATTCTTACTTTCCCACTCAAGCCAAAATCGGGCTTGAGTGGGCCACCAGCCCAGCTAAATCAAGGGATCACATTGAAAGGCACGTTGCTGGTCAGTACGCCGCTCGGCGTCGTGACCGTCACATAGCCCGACGTTGCCCCCTGCGGCACCGTGGCTTGTATATAAGTGTCGGAGACAATGGTGAAGCTGGCCGGAACTCCGTTGATCGAGACATCCGTTGCTCCAGTGAAGCCTTGCCCCAGGATCGGACCCATCTGACCGACCCTGCCGTACTTGGTCACAAAAGTCACAAACGGTGGAAGCCCTATATCCAAACTAAACAGCGTGCCCTTTTGGTTGGCACCGCCGAATCCGGTGGCGCCATACAGTTTGCCATCTGTAAATTGGCTCAGCCCGACGGGGGCAGTCCCATCATAGGAATAGCTGAAGCTGTGCAGGGTTGTGAGTGTCCCGTCCATTGACAACTCGAATAGAGTTCCCCAACCCCCGCCCCCGTTTTCAGTCCCCCGTAGAGATTCCCATCGGTCGCTTGAATTAAGGGATCTGGATTTTCGCCGTCTCCACAGGGCATTCCGCAAAATGAATATAGTGTTGTGAAACTGCCGTCGGAAGTTATGCGGAAGACTGTTCCGTTGGCATAGGTTCCACCCCCGAAGGTTGTTCCATAAAAATTGCCGTCAGTGCCCCGAACCAAAGCCTGTGGCAGAGAACCATCGTCCACGTTAAAGACGTGTAACGTTGTCAAGGTCCCATCCAAGGCCAGTTTGAAGACCGTACCATAACCGCTGCCGTCCTCACGTCCGCAAAGACCAGCAGTACCATACAGATCGCCATTGACGTCCTGGGTTAAAGCTTGGACCAGCCGGCAACCCTCGGTGTTATTGAAAGCATGGAGTGTCCGAAACTTCCCGTCGGGAGACATTTCGAAAACTGAGCCGCTATCGTCACGGTCATCACGGGTAGTTCC
>Ga0335082_10002531_pt1 | contig 19693 bp, 20 predicted proteins | sample Lox_Sample_41_FD_206718 | JGI IMG/M metagenome (GOLD analysis project Ga0335082, IMG submission 206718) | Soil microbial communities from Loxahatchee National Wildlife Refuge, Florida, United States - Lox_Sample_4.1 | ecosystem: Environmental > Terrestrial > Soil > Wetlands | place: USA...
AGCTCCGGCACGGTAGGGATCGATCAGCGTCTGCGCCGCCTGCACGGTCACGGACGTATTCAGCGCAGCCAGCACCAGCTTGATCGAGTACTCGCGCGGAATCGCCGACCGCACCTCAATCGGCATCGACACGGGCGCAAAACCATCCTGCTGAATTTGCACGCGGTACAGCCCGAAAGGAAGGCGTTTCGCGATCAACTGGCCCACATCGTCCGTCGCGAGCGTGGTGTGAACTTCGTTGGCTTCGCTGGTCAACTCCACCGCGGTCTTGACTCCCAATCCGTTGGGGTCGGTGACCTTGAGACGCAGCTCTCCCATATTGCTCTGCGCCGCCAGCGGCAGGGCCAGCAGAAGAATCCCGAAATTGAGCAACCGGCGCACAGGATGAGTGGGGGGAAGCTTGATGATATCAGCCCGTTTGCTCACCCGTCGGTTACGAACGGCGGCTCTGGCCCCGAAGCCACTTTTTACAAAATTCAGACATCCCGTTGACAAATCGGGTTTTAAGCTCGGGCAGACTTCCCTCCAGATCCTCGAATGGACCTTCCAGCCGACGGTCCGCGCTGCCCAGGGGATCGGGACCTTCAAGCCTTCCGTCACCGGGGAGGCGTGGGGTAAAACAGGCGCTCGTACCGCAGGGGGTACGAGCGCCGTTTTGTTTTCCGCTGGCCACTCACAACCGGGCACGCGACGAAGCCGCGCGGTCACTCCGGCCCATCCCACAGCTACTGTTACAATTTTCAGTTATCGGTTCCAGACCAGCCAGCGCCATGAAATGTCCTTTTTGCGGATTTGCCAATGACAAGGTTGTCGACTCGCGCGAGAGCAAGGAAGCCGACTCGATCCGGCGCCGCCGCGAGTGCCTGAAGTGCGAAAAGCGCTTTACCACCTACGAGCGCATCGATGAGATCCCTTACATGGTCGTCAAGAAAGACGGCCGGCGCGAGAAGTTCGACCGCCAGAAGGTACTCAACGGTTTGCTGCGCGCCTGCGAGAAACGTCCGGTACCCATCAGCAAGCTCGAGCAGATCGTGAACGAGGCCGAGTCATTTGTAATCGATTCACCCGAGCGCGAGCGCAAGACCAGCGAACTCGGCGAACTGATCATGAACCGTCTGCGCCGCTACGACAAAGTCGCGTACGTGCGCTTCGCCTCGGTCTATCTCGATTTCAAAGATGTCAAAGAGTTCATGAACGAACTGAAAGATCTGGTGAAGGTGAAGACCTCTGGCCAGTGAGCGGCGACCCGTGGCCCGTAAACAAGAGGTTTCACTGGCAAGTGACCACTAGCCATTGACCACTTGATTCCCAAGGAAGAATGCATTCAATGAGTCATAAAGTAACCCTCATCCCCGGCGATGGAATCGGCCCTGAAGTCACCAACGCCGTGGTCCGGATCCTGGAAGCTACGAACGTGAAGTTTGAATGGGAAACCTTCGCAGTAGGCGCCGAGGCCTACGAGAAATCCGGCGAATATATTCCCAAGGATTTGATTGAGTCTCTGGAGCGCACGCGCGTCGGCCTCAAGGGCCCGGTGACAACGCCCGTGGGTGGTGGATTTCCCAGCATCAACGTTGCGCTACGCAAGAAGTTCGAGCTCTACGCGAATTTCCGCCCGATTCGCAACCTGCCTCACATCCCGACGCGCTATCCCGATGTCGATCTGATCATCGTGCGCGAGAACACCGAGGGCCTTTACTCTGGTCTCGAGCACGAAGTCGTCCCAGGTGTCGTCGAGAGCCTGAAGGTGATCACCGAGAAGGCGTCGACGCGGATCGCGAAATTCGCCTTCGAGTACGCGCGCAAGAACAATCGCAAGAAGATTCACGCCATCCACAAGGCGAACATCATGAAACTCTCCGACGGCCTCTTCCTGCGCTGCTCGCGCGCCGTCGCGAAAGACTATCCGGAGATCACCTACGCCGAGCACATCGTCGACAACACCTGCATGCAGCTCGTCATGAATCCTTACCAATACGACATGCTGGTGATGGAGAACCTGTACGGCGACATCCTGTCCGATCTCTGCGCCGCATTTGTCGGCGGGCTGGGATTCGTTCCCAGCGCCAATCTGGGCGACGAGTGCGCGGTTTTCGAAGCCGTCCATGGCTCCGCGCCCGATATCGCCGGAAAGAACCTCGCCAATCCCACTGCCCTGCTGCGTTCGGCTCTACTGATGGTGCGCCATCTTGGCGAACACGATGCTTCCACGCAGATTCGCAACGCTCTTGAGCGGGTGTACCGGCATCCCGAGAAGCTCACGCGAGACATCGGCGGAAAATCGGGCACATCGGAATTTGCCGATGCCGTGATTGCCGAGATGCAATCGACCAGCTAGCCCGGCGCCCCACAGAACGAGACTCCCACCAAACCGCCCGGTCATTGACCTTTCGTGCGGTGAATCCCGCCACGCCCGATCCTATGATTTCAGTAATAAGGAGAATTCCTGATGAAATCTTGCTTGGGGTTGTGTGCACGTCTGGCGTGTTTGCTGTTGCTGGCAGGTTCCGCGTTGGCGCAGGGCGGTGAACTGGTTACGGCTCACTGGGGAGCTCCAGGACACATGGTGGACGTAACGGGCCGTGTCCGGACTTTCATCCACGATGGCGTACTGCAGCTCGAGGTGACGCGCTTCAATCTCGGCGTCGATCCCATACCGCACGTGAACAAAGTTCTCGTCATACGGTTGCGCGAATGGGATGGCGATGTCAAAGAATACAACTATCCGGAGCGTAGTGTGGCCCGGCTGGAACTTGATCCCGACGATTGGCACCAACGTCGCGAAGAACACGAGCGCCACGACCGCGGCGAGCATGGCGACCGGGGCTACGGACATCATGAGCGTGGCCTGCAGATTGTGCGCGCGTATTACGGAGCCGAGGGGCAATTTGTGAACGTCACCGATGCGCTGCGCAGCCAGATGGATGGCGGCCGACTCTATCTCCGCGTCGATAACTACAGCATGGGCGCCGATCCCCTGCCGGGAGTCCACAAGCGTTTGCGCGTGCTGTACCAGATCGATGGCGAACGCCGGAACATCGTAGTGGATGAGAAGACGAATCTACAGTTGCCGTAACGCGGCGATTCGCCGATCGACTTACCTTTGAACACACTCCCTAAGCTCTCGGGAGTGTGTTTTCATTGTGGCGACGCCGATCTCTTCGACGAGGGAGGATGTTATGACAAAGTGGCTGCTTCGTACCGTAGCTTGTACTTTGCTGCTCAGCGGCTTCGCTCTTGCACAAGGCGGAGCGCTGCTTTCCGCCGAGTTTGGCATGCCCGGACGCCGCGTCGACGTAACACCGCAGGTGCGCTCCATGATTCACGGTGGCCTTCTGCAATTTGAAGCGACCCGGCAGGTGTTAGGCGTCGATCCTGCGCCTGGACATGTGAAAGATCTCGTCATTCGCGTTCGTCACTGGGATGGCAACACCGAGGAGTTCGCCTTCCCGGAAAAGAGTATGGTGAGCCTGGAACTCGATCCGGAAGCCGGGTTCGAATTCCGCGAGCGCGGATTCCACGTGATGCGCGCCTACTACGGCGGCGAGGGTCACTTCGTCAACGTCACCGAACGCTTGCGGCACCTGATCGAGAACGGACGCATCCACACTCGCGTCGACAACGACCACCTCGGAATCGATCCCGATCCCCATATTCACAAGGTGCTCCGCATCCTCTACTGGTATCAGGGAGAACGCCGGAACATCGTCGTTCCGGAACACAGCGTGCTCGATCTGCCATAGCCGTCACGCCGTTAAGTGCCTGAAAAATATTTTCCAGATGAGGCTACCGCCTCTTCAAGGCTTCCAGTTCGTCCAGCGTTCGCGGCCAATCCGATCCCAATAGCCGCGACAGACTCCGGTCCGCCAGGACCTTCCCTCCTGTCTGGCAACGCGCGCAGTAATTCGTCTCTTTGTCCGCATATCGAATCCGCAGGACTTTATCTCCGCACCGCGGACACGGCAGACTGTACCGCCCATGTACCGCCATGTCCGGGCGGAATGCAGTCACGCCTTCCGGAAACGCCTTCGCAGCCTCCGCCCCAAGACGATCCATCCAGACCTTCAACGTGCTCCGCGTCGCTGCGAAGAGCCGATCCCACTCCTCCGGCTTCAGTCTGTTCGTCTGTGTCACGGGCGACAGTTGCGCTGCGTGCAAAATCTCGTCGGAATACGCGTTACCAATCCCGCTCAGCAGTCGTGGATCGGTCAGCGCCCGCTTCAGCGTGTGATTCTCCGCGGTCAGGACTTCGCGAAAGGCATCAAGGTTTGCGCTGAACACGTCGATCCCGCCCGCATCGAGCGACTCGAGGTTGGCCTCTCCGTTGATCACATGCAGCGACGCACGCCGCCTGCTCCCCGCCTCAGTCAGAGTGAGTGACCCGTGTGGAAAATCGAATGCCGCCAGATTCTGTCGCCCACCGAGTTTGGTGTCTGGCTTTTTCCAGTGCAAACGTCCGGCGATCATCAGATGCAGCACGAGCCACAGATCGCCTTCCAGCCCGATCGCAATTCGTTTTCCGACACGGCGCAGTTTTTCCACCGACCGCCCCGAGGCGCTGGCCAGCGGAGGCTCGACGGTCCGCAGCAGAAACGGACTCCCCAGCCGCACACGCTCCAGATTCTGCGCCGAAATACGCGACTCCAGCGCGACAATGTAGGCCGAGATGTCGGGCAATTCAGGCATTGCCAGTCAGCCTTGCACGACGGGCGCAGAGTTGGCAATCCCCGTGAAACTGACGCTTGCGATTTCATTCGGCAATTCCGCCATTGACTCTCGCGCTCCATTGAATTAAAGTGCCAACCGTTCTGGGGATTCTGGGGAAAATGACGCGCACAAAACGGCGTGTGGGGATAGTTCTCTTTCAGCTCGGCGGACCCGACACGCTGGAAGCGATAGAACCTTTCCTTTACAACCTGTTCTGCGACCCCGATATCATCGACTTCCCCTTCGCCAAAATTGGACGCAAGCCGCTCGCCAAACTGATTTCCACTACTCGTGCACGAAAAGTGCAGCATCACTACGCGACGATCGGTGGGGGATCGCCCATCCGCCGCAACACCGAACGCCAGGCGCGCGCTCTCGAACGCGAATTGCGCGACGAGGGTATCGATGCACACTGCTTCGTCGCCATGCGTTACTGGCATCCGTTTACGCGCGAGGCCATCGAGCAGTTGCAGGCAGCCGGGATCGAAGAACTCATACTCTTGCCGCTCTATCCGCAATATTCTTCCACCACCACGGGCTCGAGCCTGAATGAGTGGCGCCGTCTTTATCACAGCGAAATGCCCACTCACACCGTGGAGACGTTCTACCGCCATCCGGCATACCTTGATTCCATCGCGGAGAAGGTAAACGAAGCTTTGTTCCGCTTCTCGGATCGGGAGCGTCCCGAGATCGTTTTCAGTGCGCACAGCGTTCCCATGTCGGTCATCGAAAAGGGCGATCCCTACCAGCGGCAGATCGAAGAGACGGTACAACTTCTGATGCAGCGCGGCGGATGGAACAACCTGCATCGCCTCTGCTATCAGAGCAAAGTCGGCGCCAGCCGCTGGCTGCAGCCCTCGCTCACGCATACCCTTCGACAACTGGCGGCCGAAAAAGTTCGCGAAGTCTGTGTCGTGCCCATTGCCTTTGTTTCTGATCACGTCGAGACGCTCGGTGAGATCGATCACGAAGCGCGGCACCTCGCAGAGAGCCTGGGCATCACGCAGTTCGAGATGACAGAAGGCTTGAATAGTTCACCGAAATTCATACGCGCGCTGGCGCACATTGTTCAGGATGCTCTCGCGCAGGATGTACCTTTGTCGGTACCGGTTCGCAAGCAGGGGAGGAAGTTGGCGGAGCCGCAGTACGCGGCGGCCGCCGGGTTAGATTAGGGCCAAGTTAGACAAAGTCAGAGGAGGGGACTCATGGCGGAGTTGGAGACCGGCAAGGTCAATCCGAATCCGGAAGCGGCCCAGACGCCGGCCAAGCCCACGGTCGATGCCACCAAGTACGTTGGCACGCCGGCGGTGGGAACCTCGAAAGCTGCGGCAGCTGGAGGTGTGGCCGGAACGGCGCCTTCCACGGAGATCGACCGCCATCGCCGCCGCTTTGTCTGGGTGATGGTCACCGGCTTCCTGACCGCATGGTTCCTGGCTTTCTTTCGCTTCTTCCTGCCGCGAACGCTCTTCGAGCCCAACACGTTATTCAAGATCGGCTACCCTTCCGAATTCGCGCTCGGGGTTGATACCAAATTCCAACAGAAATACCGCATCTGGGTCGACCGCACACCGGACCGTCTCTTCGTGATTTACGCGCGCTGCACGCACCTCGGCTGCACTCCGGACTGGAAGCCCAGTGAAAACAAATTCAAATGCCCGTGTCACGGCAGCGGCTACGACAGCGAGGGCATCAACTTCGAAGGTCCTGCGCCGCGTCCCATGGACCGCGCGCACATCGAACTCGCACCCGATGGCCAAATTCTCGTCGATACCTCGAAGCTGTACTCGTGGCCCAAGGGCCAGCCGAGCAAATTTAATGATCCCGGAGCGTTTCTGACGGGAGTGTAAGAGATTTGGTAATTGGGTAATTGGGTAATTGTGGAATTGAACACCCATTGACCGACGCACGATCTTGAATACTTCAAGACAACACGAATTCACGATTCGCGGACGAGGGCAGTGCCGGCGTTTCCGTTACTCAATTACCAAATTTCCCAGTTGCCCAATGATTTGATTCCCAGGAATCTTATGGCTGAAGAAAACAAGAACGGCGGCAGCAGCGCACCAGGCGGCGGAACCAATGGCGGCAAGGTCGGAGTCCTCGAAAAGGTCACGACCACCGTCAAAGAGGACATCCAGTCCCTTAAGACCGACATTCCTGCCAAGGTCAAGGAACAAGTCGAGGGTCTGAAGGATCCGACCAAGACTCAGGTCTACACCTCGATCTTCCGTCACAAGCACGACGATACTCCGCGCAACCGCGCGCTGGGCGTGCTCTCCAACGTCTTCCTGCACCTGCATCCGGCGAAGATTAATCGCGACGCCGTCCGCTACAGCTACACCTGGGGTATGGGCGGGATCACGTTTTATCTTTTTCTGATCCTGACCTACACCGGCGTGCTGCTCATGTTCTATTACCACCCGAGCAAGGTACAGGCGTTCCGCGACGTGCTCTATCTCGAGCACGATGTGCCGTTCGGGAAGATTCTGCGCAACATGCACCGCTGGGCCGCTCACCTGATGGTGATCGGCGTCTGGCTCCACATGTTCCGCGTTTTCCTGACGGGCTCCTATAAGAAGCCACGCGAATTCAACTGGAATATCGGAGTGCTGCTCCTGGTTTTCACCCTGTTGCTTTCGTTCACCGGATATCTGCTGCCCGACGATCAGCTCGGATTCTGGGCCGTCACGGTCGGCACCAACATGGCGCGCGCAACGCCGCTGCTTGGTCACGAAGGACCGTTCGGCCCGCAGTTGGGCATGACTCCGTACAACGACGTCCGCTTCGGCTTGCTCGGTGGATCGATCGTCGACGCTAATGCCCTGCTCCGGTCATACATCTGGCACTGCATCGGCATTCCGATCGTGGCCAGCGTTCTGATGATTGTTCACTTCTGGCGCGTAAGAAAAGACGGCGGCATCTCGGGCCCGGCGCCGGTCATGCTAACCGAAGAAGCCGACAAGCCAAGAAGAGGCCCGAAAGCCGCAGGCGAGTGAGAAACGAAGTCAGAAGGAAGAATTAAGAATGCAGAGGAAAACACCGAACTCAGAACGAAGACATCAGAACCTGAATCAACTTCCACTTCTGACTTCTAGCTTCTGCATGCCAAATTAGCCACGGCATTCGTGGAGAGACTATGGACTGGCGACAACTCTGGGAAATCTGTTCCGCGCCCGACAACGTCCCGATCGTGGGCCTGATCCCGCTACTCGCGTTCTACATTTATCTCGCGTGGAAGCAGGCGCACGCCAACGACCAACTGATCGAGCAGCTTGAAGCCGATCCCGCGATGGCCAAGACGCACCATCGCAAAACCTGGCCGTTCAAACCCGGCTGGGCCAAGGAAGTCCACGTGTGGCCGTTCCTGCTGCGCATCGAATTCCTCGCGGCCATTATCGTCACCATCATTCTGATGATCTGGTCGATCACGCTCAACGCACCGCTCGAAGAGCCCGCCAATCCGAACCTCACAATGAATCCTGCCAAAGCCCCGTGGTATTTCCTCGGCCTGCAGGAAATGCTCGTCTACTTCGATCCGTGGATCGCCGGCGTCGTCATGCCGACCATGATCATCATCGGCCTGATGGTGATTCCCTACATCGACACGAATCCGCTGGGCAGCGGCTACTACACCTGGAAGCAGCGCAAGTTCTCCATCGGAACGTTCTTATTCGGATTCATCATTCTCTGGGTCGCGATGATCATCATCGGCACTTTCATTCGCGGCCCGGGATGGCAGTGGTTCTGGCCGGGACAAACGTGGGATCACAACCGCTTGATTTATGAAGTGAACCGTGATTTGCCCGATATCTTTGGCATTACGTCGAACCTGGGCAAAGGAATCTTCGGCGCGATCATCGTCGGCGGTTTCTATGTGCTCGGCGGCGGCGCAGTGTATTCCTTGTTCCGCCGCAAAATGCCCAAAGACTTCCAGCGCATGAGCCTGCTGCAGTTCTCGCTCATGGCGGGTCTGTGGCTCACCATGGTCGCACTGCCGGTGAAGATGGCTCTGCGCCTGCTGTGGCACATCAAGTACGTGTGGATTACACCGTGGTTCAACATTTGAGAACCGTCGTTAGTCGCTGGTCGTTAGTCGTTCGTCAAGAACTCATCGCGCGAACGGTTTTGCCAACGACCAACGACGAGCGACCAACGACGATTTTCGGAGGAACTGGTGCCCGATAAACCCACCCCCGAGCAGGATCCAATCACGAGTAAGTCGTACGCCGCGTATTATTTGATCGCGACGATCATTCTCATCATTACGCTCTTCTGGGCGTTGTGGGACGAGGCCTGGGGACAGCGCCCGTGGAAGGCCTTCCAGGAGACCTGGAAGGACCGGTATTCCGCCTTCCTCAGCACCGCGCGCTCCAAGTCGCAGGCGTCCGAAAAGGATGTCGAGAAAGATCCGCGGTATGCCGAACTCGCCGCCGCCGTGAAGAAGGCGAGCGATGATTCTGCCGCTGCTGCCAAGGCCGCCCGCGAGAAACTTGATGACGCCAGCGCCCGACTACTCGCGGTGCAGAGCGTCTTCACCGACCGCCGCGCCTATGTCAATGCGCTGACCTACGAACTCGAGACCAGCGAGAGCAAGTCGGATAAAGACAGCAAGGCTGCAGAGATCAAGGAATACAAAGAGAAGAAGGCCACGGTTCAGTTCCCGGACGGCACGAAGAAAGAATTCAACTTTGAGGAACTCGAGAAGACCTACAACGATATCCGCGACGAGCGCACCAAGTTAAGCCTCGAACTCGGCGACGTTCTGAAGCCCGTCACCGCTGCCAAAGCCAAGCTCGACGAGTACGTCACCGATCACATGGTCGATCTCACTCCCGCGCAGATCGATGGACTGCGCAAGAAGACTTCCGACTGGGACCCCACAATCGTCCAGATCAACGTCGCCGAAGCCAACATCGTCGATCGCTGCGAATCCTGCCACATGGGCACGCGCGAACCGGTGAAGATCACGCCCGCCGCCATGATGTCGAAGGGCGAGAAGAAGCCCGACGAGTATGCGAGCGCGTTTGTCAGCCATCCCGAGCCGGAAATTCTGAAGATTCACGATCCCGACAAGTTCGGCTGCTCTCCATGCCATCAAGGTAATGGACGCGCCACCACCAGCATAGAAAAGGCGCACGGCAACTACGAGCACTGGCTCTGGCCGCTGTTCCCGAAAGAAAACGCGCAGGCCGGATGCCAGACCTGCCACTCCGGTGACATGGTCCTGGCCAGCGGCGACGTGCAGTTTGAAACCATCAACGCCGGCAAAGACCTTTTCCGCCAGCGTGGCTGCAACGGCTGCCATCGCTACGAAGGCTACGACAAAGAGCCGGAAGACCTGAACAACATCGGCCAGCAAATCAAGCAGATCGAAGGCCAGAAGAAAGACAACATCAAGCAGACTGCCTACCTGATGAAGCAGGCCGACGCTGCCGAATCCAACGAGGAAGCCAACAAGCTCAACACGCAGGCCGTCGACCTGCGCGTTGCCAACAGCAAGTTCGACGGACGCCTGCAACAACTCGACTTCCAGTCCCACAGCCTGATGCAGGACATGAAGAAGATCGGACCGAATCTCAAAGATGTCCGCCTCAAGCTGAACAAGAACTGGATTCCCGTCTGGCTGAAGAAGCCAAGCGACTTCCGTCCCACCACGAAGATGCCGAACTTCCGCCTGACCGATCATCAGATCCAGGCGATCTCGGCCTACATCTGGCAATCCGGATTCACCGACTCTCTCCCGAAGCACAAGCCCGGCAACGCCGCGCACGGCAAGGAACTCTTCGAAACCCGCGGATGCCTCGCCTGCCACTCGATGGGCGAAGGGAGTCAGATGATGGGCGGGACTTTCGCCGCCAACCTGACGCGGGTCGGCGAAAAGGCAAACTACGATTACCTCGTCCGCTGGATTCACAACGCCCGCGAGCGCACGCGCCCCTACTGCCCGTACGAGAAGAAAGACATTGGACCCGAGGACTACACGAAGAAGGGGCTTCCCTATCAGTGGGATCTTGGCCATAGCAAGTGCCCCAACGACGGTCACGAGCTGCAAGTGCAGAACATGACCGTGATGCCCAGCTTGCGCCTGAGCCCTGAGGATGCGGAAGACATCGCGACATACCTGATCTCGCAGAAGAAGCAGGAGCCGTCTTCTTATGCTGACGCTTCCTTCATGGACGACGCATCCTTGAAAGAAGAAGGCAAGAAGTGGGTGCGCCACTACGGATGCTCCGGATGCCACGAAATAGCAGGCTTCGAAGATGAAGGCCGCATCGGCACCGAACTGACCTTTGAAGGCTCGAAGCCCATCGAACGTCTTGACTTTGCGCTTTCGACTGAACCATCGCAGCGCGGCGGCAAAGACTCCGAGCCGATCAAAGATAAAGAAGACCTTGCCCGCCTGCCCGACGGTCCGGCGGACAAGCCCTGGTACAACCACAAGGGATTCTTCGAGCACAAACTCGCCGAGCCCAATGTCTACGACTCGGGCATGGAGAAGAGCGACACGGAAAAACTTCGCATGCCGAACGTGCACCTGACCAAAGACCAGGTGCTCGATCTCACCACGTTCCTGATGGGCAGCCAGGAGACTTCCCTCCCCCAGAGCTATCAATTCAAGCCCGGCGATGCACGCCATGACATTCAGGAAGGCTGGTGGGTCGTCAAGAAATACAACTGCATGGGATGCCACCAGTTCATCCCTGGCCAGCGCACCATCCTGATGGGCATGCAGCAATATCAGGACGCGCAGGAGCAACTGCCTCCGAAGCTGCTGACCGAGGGCGCGCGGGTCGATCCGGAGTGGCTGCGCAAATTCCTCTCGAACCCGGCGCTCAGCACGACGGACACGAACCGCAACGGCGTGCGACCGTATCTCAAAGTCCGTATGCCTACGTTCTCATTCTCTGACAACGAACTTCGCAAGCTCGTCCGGTTCTTCGAGGCGTTGTCGCAGCAACCGTTGCCCTATATACCCGAGCAGGTTCCGGTGCTAACGTCGAAGGAAACCGACATGGCGCGCAGCCTGTTCTCAAGCACAGCGGCACCGTGCCTGAAGTGCCACGCGACAGGCGATCCCGGTCACGACAAGATCGCCACCGCTCCGAATTTCCTGCTGGCAAAAGAACGGCTGAAACCGGATTGGGTCGAGCGCTGGATCACCGATCCGCAAGCCGTCAGTCCCGGAACCTCGATGCCCTCGGGCCTGTTCCGGCAGCAGAACAACCAGTGGGTCTTCGCAGGCCCAACACCGCCCACGTTTAACGGATTCGCGGGCGATCACCGCAAGCTGCTCACCGACTACATTTTCCAGCTCACACCGGAAGAACAGCGTCGGGTCGCGGCCTCAATGCCGCGTGCGAAAGCCGCGGTCGAACGGCCAACCGTGCGTAAACAGGCCGCGGTGGAATCGCATCCTACAGTCAGCGGAGGTTCGCGGTAGAATTCCCACGACAGAAGATGCATATCCTCGAGTCGCCGTTGATGCGCTCCGGCTCGCTCGTAATAACCAACGACTTTGAACATCTACACAGAAAGGCGACATCATGAATAAGAAGACCAGTTGGATGTTAGTCGCTGCCATGTGCGCACTGCTCGCGCTGGCGGCATGCAGCAAGAAAGAGGAAGCCCCCGCTTCCAACGCGGCCGAACAAGCAGCCGCCCCAGCAGCCACGCCCATCGACCCCGCGACGGTCGCGACTGTCAACGGCACCGTGAAGTTCGACGGCGCTGCGCCTAAAGCCGCCAAGATCGACATGAGCCAGGATCCGGGTTGCAAAGGTGCCAATCAGGCCGAAGCCGTCGTGGTCGACAACGGCGATCTCGCCAACGTTTTCGTCTACGTGAAAGACGGACTCGGCAACCGCACCTTCGACGTTCCTAAGGATCCCGTCGTGCTCGACCAGAAGGGATGCCAATATCATCCCCATGTGCTCGGTGTCATGACCGGCCAGACGGTGAAGATCAACAACGATGATCCCACCACTCACAACATTCACCCCACTCCGAAAGACAACCGCGAGTGGAACGAGTCGCAACCTCCCTCCTCGCCCGCGCTCGAGAAGACCTTCGCCCGCGAAGAAGTCATGCTGCCGGTCAAGTGCAACCAGCACCCGTGGATGAAGATGTACGTCAACGTGGTGAAGAGCCCGTTCTATGCCGTGACCGGAAAAGACGGCAAGTACGAGATCAAGGGCCTGCCGCCGGGAGACTACACGCTGGCCTTCGTTCACGAGAAACTTGGGGAACAGGACCAGAAGGTAACGGTAGCCGCGAAAGAAACCAAGACGGTCGATCAGAGCTTCAAACCGTCCGCCGACTAACCGCCGACTAGAGAATGGCGCCGGCACCTGCCGGCTGTAGCGGGGGCGTTCTCGGCCCCCGCTTTCGTCTGCTAGAATACCGCGTTGGCCGGAACCGGGTCGCGCCCTGGCATGATCCCGTTCCGCTCTCCCGCCAGGGGAGATGCGCAAATCTTCCTGAACCCAAGGGGCATTACTCTGAAATCCCTCGCCACACCGTACAATCGTGCTCATCATAGCTTCGCCGTGTTCGTTTCTTGCGCAACTCTGGTTGTAATCACCGCAGGAGCCCTCGTCACCAGCAACGACGCGGGCCTCTCCGTACCCGACTGGCCGACTTCTTTTGGCTATCTCGTCAAAGTTCCGCACTTCGTCGGCGGAGTGCGCTATGAGTGGAGCCACCGCATGCTTGCGGGATCGCTCCTCACCCTCACGCTGGCAATCGCGATCTGGACTTTCTTCGCTGAAAGAAGGCGTTGGTTGCGGTGGCTTGCCGTAGGCGCTTTCTGCACGGTTATTGCGCAGGCAATCCTGGGAGGACTGACGGTTCTCCTTTTCCAACCGCCCCTGGTCTCCACGGCCCACGCAGCGGTCGCGCAGACTTTCTTCTGTATCGCCGTTGCCATCGCATTGTTTACTGGTCGTAGGTGGGTGGAGGAGCAGCCGCAGGCAGAATTTGATCAGCGCCGTCCGAGCTTGTTCACACTGACTTTGCTCTCCATTTTCGTCTTGTACGTACAACTCTTTCTCGGCGGGATGTTCCGCCACCACGGCCTGAGTTGGTGGCCGCACGTCGTGCACGCCGTCGTGGTTTCCTTCGTGCTGGCCTGGACCGCTGTCCGCGCGCTTACGGCCTACGCCAATGTCGAAGCCGTCCGCCGCCCGGCAATCCTGATGCTCTCGCTGGTGATCGCGCAATTATGCCTGGGCTTCACCGCGTTCCTGACCCGCGTCTCCTGGGGCCGCGACGCCGTCCAGCCCGAACTTCCGATGGTGATCTCGACGGTGACGCACGTGGCCGTCGGGGCGCTGCTGCTGGCAACCACCGTAATCCTCGCGATCCAGGTCTGGCGCCACGCACCGGTCGCGTTCGAGGAAAGGCTTTCGGAACCTCAGAGCAACCCCTCCGCCGCATAGGCGGAAGGAATTGCTGATTGTTGATTTCTGATTGTTGATTGAGAAAACAAGGCTGCGAAAACTGAGTTCCTTCAATCAACAACCATCAATCGACAAACGACAATTAAAGAGGCCTTCCCTGTCGTAAACTGTTATATAGTCCCCCGGGGTTCTCATTGGTCACGAAAGTCGCCGCGTTAGATGATGCCGTCAGTGCGGACCGCGCGTCCGCCGCGCCCGTCATTTCCGTACAAAACATCGTCCATCGCTACGAAAACCGCACGGCGCTCAATGGCGTTTCCTTCGACGTCCGCCCTGCGGAACTCTTCGGCCTCCTTGGGCCGAACGGCAGCGGCAAGACGACGCTCTTCCGCATCCTCTCGACCTTGATGGTCCCCACCTCCGGCCGCGCCCTCGTCATGGGCTGCGATGCCGCGCAGGATCCCTCGAGCCTCCGCCGCCAGATCGGAGTGGTATTCCAGGCACAGAGCGTCGATCCGAAGCTCACTGCCTACGAGAACCTCTGGCATCAGGGACACCTGTACGGCCTCAAAGGCTCTGCCCTGAAGCAACGTGTCGAAGAGATTCTGAACCGCGTTGGCCTCGCCGATCGCGCGAAAGAGCGCGTCGAGACTTTCTCCGGAGGCATGCAGCGCCGCATCGAACTCGCAAAAGGTCTGCTGCATCATCCCGGAGTCCTGCTCCTCGATGAACCGACTACTGGCCTCGATCCCGGCGCCCGGCGCGACCTCTGGCAGTATCTGCAAATTCTGCGCGACGAAGAACACGTCTCCGTCCTCGTCACGACGCACCTGATGGAAGAAGCCGAACGCTGCGACCGCCTCGCCATCATGAACGAGGGAAATCTGGTCGCGCTTGGAACGCCTGCGGAACTCAAGAGCGAGATCGGGGGCGACGTCATTCTGCTCGACGCCGCCCGCGACGCCGACGCGCTCGCCCAGCACATTCGCAACCGCTTCCATGTCGACACCACGGTGCTCGGCAGTCAGGTGCGCATCGAGCGTGAGGGCGGCCACCGCTTCGTCCCCGATGTCGTCGAGGCCTTCCCCGGCGAGATTCAGGCGATCTCCGTCAGCAAGCCTGCGCTGGAAGACGTGTTTATCCATCGCACCGGCCACAAGTTCTGGAGTGAAAACAGCGAGCCCGACTCGCAGACAGTCGATTCCAAAAAAAAGAAAAAGAGGAGGTAACTTGCGTCCGATGATTCTGGTGCTTTCTCTGGTGCTGGGTATTGTTCCCCTGCTGGGAGTAGTTTGGATCTTCGTCAGCGGCATGATCACAATCTCACCGTTCTCGGCCACGGTCGATGGCCTTTTCATGACGCTGATCCTGCTCACGCTCTCTGGATGCTTCATGCTGAACGCGTTCTGGGAAGCCCGCGATAAAGGGCTGATCGGGAAGAAACAAGCGGCGGTGAAAGCCCCGGCGGCAAAGGCGAGCTAAAACGATGGCGACTCAGGCAGCAACCATGGCGCGGCCTATTCCGCCGGCAACGGCAGGGGTGGTGCTGCCCGCCTTCACGCTGTGGTGGCGCGAAATCGTGCGCTTCTATCGACAGCCGGGCAGAGTCGTCGGCGTGCTCGCTTCACCCCTTGTGTTCTGGGTGGTCCTTGGCTCAGGGTTCGGAACATCTTTCCGATCAGGCTCAGCGACCGGACAAAACCATTACCTGGACTACTCCTATCCAGGAATCCTCGTCCTGATTGTGCTCTTCACCTCGATCTTTGCCATGATGTCGGTGATCGAAGATCGCAAAGAAGGATTCCTGCTCTCGGTGCTGGTTGCCCCGGTCCCGCGCTCGGCGATCGTTCTCGGCAAAGTCCTGGGAGGCACCACGCTCGCCGCCCTGCAGGGCATTGTGTTCCTGATCTTCGCCCCGTTCGCCGGAGTCCATCTCCACGTGGTACAGGTTCTGCTGGTCGCCGTCGTCGTGTTTCTGGTTTCGTTCTCGTTGACCGCGCTGGGATTCGCCATCGCCTGGCCCATGGATTCTTCCCAGGCTTTCCACGGCATCGTGAACCTGTTCCTGATTCCCCTGTGGCTCGTCTCGGGCGCGCTATTCCCGCTGAACGGAGCGTCGGGATGGATTCGCATCATCATGCACTTGAACCCGTTGACCTACGGGGTGGAGAGTCTGCGAACGCTCCTCTATCCGGGAGTAGAAGCAACGTTCCCGCTGTCCTACGACATGGCGACGTTGCTCCTGTTCTCACTGGTCATGTTCGCCCTGGCGTTCCTTATGGTCAACCGCCGCACCACGAAGCCCGCCGCCTGAACGACTCGACATGATCGCGCCCGAATACGCCTTCTTTCCCGCCCTGAACGCCAGCCTCAACGGAATCAGCGGCGTACTCCTGGTAAGTGGCCGCGTCTTGATCGCCAAAGGCCGCATCGCCGCGCACCGCACCTGCATGATCGCTGCGGTCGTGGCTTCAGGCTTGTTCCTGGTGTGCTATTTGTTCTTCCATTGGAAAGTCGGTAACATTCTTTTTCTGGGTCAGGGATGGGCGCGCCCGGTCTACTTCGCGATCCTGAGCACGCACGTGACGCTCGCCATGGTGATTGTCCCCCTGGCCGTCGTCACGCTAAATCGCGGCCTGAAGGCGCGCTATGACAAGCACCGCGCCATCGCCCGCTGGACCTGGCCGCTCTGGATGTACGTGTCGGTCACCGGTGTACTCGTATACTTCATGCTGTACCAGTGGTTCCCGCACAGCTAGAAACGCGTTGTTGAATGCGATGAGCGTACTCAAGCTCAAAATCGACATCTCCGGCACGATCGGCGACGAAGCCTGGAAGGAACTCCACCAGTTCGACCAGATCCAGTCTGCTGACTTCGGCCCCCAATTCGGTAGCGGCGGACGCTGCAAGCATCCTCCCGACGCTCCCCACGGCAAGGGCGAATGGATGGGCGCCGAGGTTCGCCTCCAGACGCCGCTCCTCGCCCAATACGCCATGTCCCACTACCTGGAGCAGGAACGAGTCCTCGACGCCGACGTAGAATAACCCACCATCCTAGTTTCCCGATCTCCACGAGCGGACCGAGCGAGCCGCGATAGCGGCGAAAGCATGCAGCCCACGGCGCAAGCCGCGGGTAAACGTCCCCTAGAAATCAACCAGCCCTGTAGGGGCAAAAGACCATTTCAAACCACGGAACCGGCACAATTCCCAATCGTACTGTTAACCAGGGCTGCCACCCGACCGTTATATGAGCACGGACGGACATACACCGTCCGGCCAAGGAGCAAATGTGAACTCTGACGTCGTCGCCTTGATCTCAGTCCCAGCCATGTTCGCCTGGTTCGCGTGGACCATCTTCAGCACCATCCGCCGTTACAAGATCGCCAGCCTGCAGGCGAACATCCAAGCCAGGCTGCTCGAGAAAGTCGGCTCCGGGCAGGATCTGCTGACCTTCGCACAGACCGAAGCTGGCCGCGAAATGCTCGAAGCCTTGAAAGTGGAGCGCCAATCACCCCATGCCCGCATCATCGGAGCCCTGCAGACCTCAATCGTCATGATCTGCGTCGGCGCGGCATTCCTGTTCCTGCGTGGCCGCGTTTACGGCACCGAGGAAGGCTTCCTCGTTTTCGGAACGCTCGCCACCATGCTGGGCATCGGCTTCGGCCTGTCGGCCTTCGCCTCATATTACTTGTCGAAATCGTTCGGCCTGCTGAACGGACATCGAGCATAGTCGGCCCGGTTTAACAGTACGGCGCAGAGCGCCCGATCAACTAGCTTCCGATGAACCTGGCATTCCTATCGACCGCAGATGCCGTCGAAGCAGAGACGGAAAGTGGACCCCGCATGGACGAGTCCGCTTTCCGCGCGTTCTACGCCGGGACCGCCACGCCGTTGATGCGATATCTCGTCTCCATCACTCGTGCGCACGATGTCGCGGAAGACGTGCTGCAGGAAAGCTACTGCCGCTTTCTCACCACTCGCCTGCCTGACATGGACCCGCGCCAGGCCCGCAACTATCTGTTCCGCATCGCCAGCAACCTGGTTCGAGACCGCTGGCGAAAGTCGCACGAAGAATCTCTGCTGGACGACTCAGTCGAGATTCCCGGTCCCGCGCCGAACGCCGACCGCAATCTCGGCGTCCGGCAGGCCTTTGATCGCCTAAAGCCTCGCGAACGCCAACTCCTGTGGCTGGCCTATGTCGAAGGTTCAAGTCACAACGAGATCGCCACGCACACCGGTCTGCGCACGGGCAGCATCCGCCTGCTGCTGTTTCGCGCTCGCCGACGGCTGGCCGATCTGATTGGCAGGAAATCGCCGCTACAAGATTCGGAGATCAATCCATGAACAATGATTCCCGCATTCGCGAATTCTGCGAATACGAGCAGGCCGTCGCAGCCGCTCTCCGCACCGGTGCCTTCCCCGAGGACTTGCTCGCTCACGTCGGTAGCTGCCCAGTCTGTACCGAAGTGATGATCGTGTCCCAGTCTCTGATGCAGGACCTCGAAGCTGGCGAGATCCATGTTCCTGATGCAGGACTAGTCTGGCGCCGAGCGCAGGCCGCTGCCCGCCAACAAGCGATCGCCAAGGCAACCCGCCCGATCCGCATCGCTCGCATCGGCGCATTGGTCGCGGCCGCAATCGCAGTCGCCTGGCTCGCCATACCGGGCCTGAACACCGGCTCATGGATGCCCGATCTCGGCCATTCGCTGTCGTCGCTCGACCACTCCCTTTCCGCCCTAGCGACCGCAACTTTCGCTCTGGGAGTTGTCGGCAGCCTGATCGTCATCAGCCTGAGTTCGTGGTACCTGGCGCGCCAGGGATAACTCCGCTAACGTTGGGTGGATTCGTCTTTCTGGTATAGTGCTCGACGGTGTCGGAACCAGCCAATATCCCAGCGCCCCTCGAGACGAACGCTGCGGTGCTCCCACGACCTAACCTCAAGCGGCGTTTGATTGCTGCTGCTTTTTCGGCTGTCGTGCCTGGTGCCGGTCAGCTTTACCTTGGAAAACGGCGAAAGGCACTTGTGATCTTCGCTGTTCTTGTTGCGCTTTCGACAGGTTTCTGGCCCCTGCGCCTTCCTCGCTCGTACTCAAGTCTGCTCGCCTTGATATGGGCCCTTTTTGCTTTATCGATATATGCCGTCTACGAAGCACTCCTCGGCAGAGACTTAGCATCACCAGGACGGTTGTCTCGATGGTGGATTGTCGCGATTTTGCCGCTGCACTATATCGGATTCAACATCTTGTTTACCTCGTTGCTGTTCGGCTCCGGTTTTCACACTGCAAGGAATGTAGGTTCATCGATGAAACCGACCCTGGCCAACGGAGAGCGTTTCGTCTACGACATGGCCTATTCTCGTTCGCAGACGAAGCGCCGCGGGGATGTCGTCATCTTTCACCATCAGGACTCCCTTTTCATCAAACGAATTACCGGCATTCCGGGTGACACCATCGAGGGAAAGCAGCAACAAATATTCCTCAATGGCCACCCGGTGAGCGAACTCAGCTCGAATGCGTTTCCTCCTGTGACCGTTACCGCAGGCAAATACTTTGTTTTGGGTGACAATCTAGACATGAGCAATGACAGCC
>Ga0335082_10002533_pt1 | contig 19686 bp, 19 predicted proteins | sample Lox_Sample_41_FD_206718 | JGI IMG/M metagenome (GOLD analysis project Ga0335082, IMG submission 206718) | Soil microbial communities from Loxahatchee National Wildlife Refuge, Florida, United States - Lox_Sample_4.1 | ecosystem: Environmental > Terrestrial > Soil > Wetlands | place: USA...
CTGCGAATCGATCCTGAGAATAAACGGAAGTAGAAGTTCCACCACGTAATACCAGCCATGGCGGACAGCGTCTTCCAATTGAAGTGGTACTGCAAAACTGGAGTTTGCCCGCGCGGCGCCCAAGTCCGGTACCGATGCGGTCTCTGACTCAATCCACTCTCGTCGACGAATACGATGACACGATTCTCTGCTTGGGCTTTTTTTTAATCTCGGGCCAGCGCCTTCGTTTCCACCGCACAATCGCGGCCTCGTCACGTTCCAGTGCCCGCCCGGTCGGCTGCTGACAACTCCATCCCAACTGCCGAAGAATGCGCCAGACGTGTCCAGGGTGATACTCGATCCTGCACTCTTGCTCGATCAAATGCGCCACGCGAGCCGAAGTCCACAGCCCCGTGTCATATCCCAGACTCTCCGGCCCACGCTTCAAGCCACGCTCGATCCGTTCGACATCTTCTGCGCTGAGGCGGGGCTTGCGTCCGGCCCGTCCGGCCTGCTTCAACCCGGCTCGACCTTCCGACTCCAACTGCTGTGCCCAGCGACTCACCGATTGCCGATGCACGCCCGTCTGGCGCGCTACTTCGGACTGATGCACTCCCTTTTCCAGCAATCGGGCAGCTCGCAAACGTCGCTGCTCCAACGCGGTAAAGTCTCGCCGTACTCCTGCAGGGTTTCCCATTTCCCGAACGATAGCATGGAACCCCAAAAACGTCACTATATTATGTGATCCTCAATAAGTCTCGCCCGGACGGTAAATCGTCCACCCTCGCTCTGTGGCCATCTCTTCCAGGTCCGGATTCGGATTTACGGCGAAGCCGTGCCGCGCCATCGCAAGCATCTCCGCATCCCAGCGCGAGTTTCCAAAGGCGGCATCCGGGTCGTTTCGAATAACATCGCGGATGGCTTTCGGCTTGCCGGCTCCCGAGGGCACGCGCACCAGTTCGTTTGTGACCACCCCGTTTTGAATCCGTACGGCCGCCGCCAAAATGTGATCGGCCGCGATGCCGCAGTGCTTCATGCCTGCACGAATGACCCATTCATTGGTGGAAGACACCGCCCAGACTTCGCACCTGGATTCTCTCAGCCGACGCACCAGTTCGTGCATCTCCGGAAAGATCCGGCTGACGAAATTCTCCTCGAAATACTGGGTAGCGGCCCGCTGTACCTCTGCGTCCCTAAGTCCACGATGCATCTGCACCATCTCTCCGCACATGGTGTCCTCGTCGACCTTGCCGGCTTTGTAGTCGGCGTAGCGCGGCCGTGCCCAGCGCACCACCTCATCCGACACCACGCCCCGCCGTAGTTCCCAGTCGAAGAAGCCTTCCCCGGCGTCGCCTGCCCACAAGGTGCCATCGCAATCGAAGACCGCAAGGCGCGGTTCGAGGCGCACCACCGAATCGACAAAGTTGCTGGCTTGAGGGCTGAGAGTCACAAGTGCAGGCCTGGATGTAAGGAGATCAGAGTTTCAGAGTGCGGCATATTCCTGCGGTGTATCCACATTCAGGATAACAGCGGGATCATCGACGAGGACGTACGCGATGTGTTGCTGGTTCTGGTGCTCGATCTCTCGCGCGCTTCCGGTGGGCGCCGCTTTGAGGAAGGCTTCCATCATTTCACGGGCAATTACATAGGGATGTCCGTGCTTGCCCTGGTATTCCGGTATGATCGCCCACTTGTCCAAGGGGGCTGTTGCGAACGAGTCGCATAAAATCCGTAGAGTAGCGGCGGTCACTGGGGGCCGGTCGACCAGCGTGACGATTGCGGCGTCGCGCCCGCGGTTGAGGACCTCTTGCAATCCTACCTGCAAAGAGCTGAACTGACCCCGCTCAGGCGCAGGATTTCTCACCAGGAACGCGCCATTGGCATAGACGATGTCAGCCAGGGCGGGTTCGTTCTTGCCCGCGACGACAAGGACCATTTCCGAAAAAGGGCTGAGAGACTCGATCGCCGCAGACAGAAACGACCCGCCACCTGGTGGAGTCCCGGGCGCCGCCGGAGGCCAGGGCAGGAGGGCCTTGTCGGTCCCCATGCGCGTGGACTCGCCCGCGGCCAGTATGACTGCGCACAGACCGGCAGATCGCGCCATGCTGGGAAGATAGCAGAAAGGAAATCAGAAGTCAGTGTCGCGCCGGAACGCTCTGGGTTAGAGCTATTCGCCGGAGTCTTCGGTCTCGGCGACGTCCAGCGCAACCCGGTCATTTAGATCCTGGCTGCCACGCTTGAACCAGCTCATGTAGGGCAGGGCACGCTCGGCGTGGCGGCGGACAGCGATTAGTTCCGCAGTGATGGCCACCGCGATCTCCTCTGGTGTAATGGCTCCAATGTCCAATCCGACCGGGGCATGGACTTTCTCAAACAAGTGGGCAGGGATGCCTTCCTGGACCAGTTCGCGGAAGATGGTGATGGTCTTCCGCTTGGAACCGATCATCCCGATGTAGCGTGCCTGCGTCTGTACGGCCCAGCGTAGAACGCGCATGTCATCGCGATGGCCGCGGGTGACGATGACGATGTAAGAAGACTCATTCGGCGTGATCCGGCCCATGGCCTGCTCGAAATCCTCCGCAATCACGTCTTTCGCCTCGGGGAAGCGCTCCCGGTTGGCGTAAGCCTCGCGATCGTCGATGACACTGATGTCAAAACCAGCACTACGAGCTGCTCTATAAAGATTTACTGATACATGACCTGCGCCGAATATATAAAGTAACGCTGGAGGTAGAACGGGCTCGATAAAGATGTCGAGGGTGCCGCCGCAGACCAGGCCGGTATCGTACTTGGGATCCTGATTCAGATTGAACGTGAGGCTGCGCGGCTTCTCGGACTCCATCACTTCCCGCGCGGCCTGCCAGACTTCAGCCTCGACGCAGCCACCGCCAATGGTGCCAGCGATTGAGCCATCATCGCGCACCAACATTTTGGCGGTTTCGAACGACGGAATCGATCCGCGCACGTTGACAATAGTCGCCACAGCGCCCCGGCGGCCCTCCTGGCGCAGCTTCACGATCTCCTCGTAGATGTCCACACTACGATTATTCTTAGGTAAACACGCCGAGTCAACGTCTCTATCAGCAAACGTCCGTGTATGTTAGCTTGGATTCCGGAAACTCCCCATGAAAGCTGTCCGCATTCACGAGTTCGGTGGCCCCGAAGTTCTGCGCTACGAGGACGTGCCCGACCCGCAGCTCCGCAAGGATGAGGTGCTCGTTCGAGTGAAGGCTTGTGCGTTGAATCATCTGGATATCTGGGTGCGAAAGGGGCTGCCCGGCATTAAGCTGCCTCACACCCTTGGTAGTGACATTGCTGGGGAGATTGTTGAAGTCGGCGAGTACTTGTCCGGGTTCAAAGCCGGCCAGCGGGTTCTGCTTGCCCCCATGCACTTCTGCAACCACTGCGCGAAGTGCACGGCCGGATTGCAAAACCAATGCCGCGAGTTCACCGTCCTCGGAAACCAGGTGGACGGCGGAAATTGCGAGTTGATCGCGGTTCCAGCGGTGAACGTAGTCCCTATCCCCGATACTCTGGATTTCACTCAAGCGGCCAGCGTCCCCCTGGTTTTTCTCACCGCGTGGCATATGCTGGTGGGGCGCGCGGGTATTCGGCCCGGCCAAACCGTGCTGGTGCTCGGCGGAGGTTCAGGGGTCGGGATCGCTGCCATCCAGATCGCCAAATTGTTTAACGCCCGGGTGATCACCACGGCCGGTGACGAAATGAAGCTGGAAAAAGCCCGCGCGCTGGGCGCCGACCACGGCATCAACCATTACAAGCAGAAGATTTCCGACGAGGTTCGTAAGCTGACCCATAAAGCCGGCGTCGACATCGTGGTCGAACACGTGGGCGCCGCCACCTGGGAAGAGAGTATGAAGTCACTGAAGCCGGCGGGCACGATCGTCACCTGTGGTGCGACGACGGGCCCGGAAGTGAAATTCGATCTGCGCTTCCTGTTCGCGCGCCAGTTGTCGTTTCTTGGCTCTTATATGGGCAATATGGGCGAATTGCACGAGGTGCTCAGCCATGTATTCGCGGGAAGGCTCAAACCGGTGGTGGACCGGACGTTTCCTCTGAAGGATATTCGGGCGGCCCATGAATATCTGGAGTCGAGCCAGATGTTCGGGAAGGTCGTGCTGAGCTCCTGAGAACTGGGTACAGAGAACACAAAGGCCCCTTATCCGGTGTTCTCGGTGCCCTCTGTGGTTTAAAATACTGACAATGAGCGAAGGACTGAACTTCGGCCCTTACGTCACCGTGGAACACGGCAAGAAGGTCGTAAAAGACCTCACCTACGGCAACCCGACGCCTGAGGGCGTCGTTCTGACTACTCTGGACAATGCCGTCAACTGGATGCGGAAGAACTCCATCTGGCCGATGACGTTTGGTTTGGCCTGCTGCGCGATTGAAATGATGTCCATGGGCGCGTCGCGCTTCGACATTGCCCGCTTCGGCGCGGAAGTGTTTCGCCCCTCGCCGCGGCAATCGGATCTGATCATCATTGCCGGCCGTGTCTCCAACAAAATGGCTCCCGTCATCCGCCAACTCTGGGAACAGATGCCCGAACCCAAGTGGGTCATCTCTATGGGCGCGTGTGCTACCTCCGGTGGCGTGTTCAACAACTATGCCCTGGTGCAAAGCGTCAACCAGGTAATTCCCGTGGACGTGTACGTGCCCGGTTGCCCGCCCCGGCCGGAGCAGTTGATCTATGCCATCACCCTGCTGCAGGAGAAGATCCAGAAAGAACGCGGCTCGGTGAAACGGGCGTTGAACCTGGTCTGATTTTTCCACCCGATTTGTCATTCCTCGGAGCGAAGCTCCGAGGCATCTGTTGTTGCCATCAAACTGCAGATCCCTCGCTCTGCTCGGGATGACAACCCTTTGGAAGCAGGGTGACTCCGGACGCAGTGTAGAATCCGCTGCATGCTTCCGCTCGAAACTTCTCCTGAACAGTTCCGTGAGGCGGCTGATCGCGTCTTAGAGCTGGCCTCGGCATTTCTTCGCGAAATCAACTCGCGCCCGACCTTCCCGGCCACCGATGGCAAACAGTCACTGAAGCTGTTTCGCGCCGCTCTGCCGGAGAAGGGCCTCGGCCTCGCTGCGTTGGCGCCGTTGCAGGATGTGATCGAACATTCCCGCGTACAGAATGGCCGCTTCTTCGGCTATGTCCTTGGCTCCGGTGAACCGATTGCTGCTGTGGCCGATCTGCTGGCCAGTGTCCTGAATCAGAATGTCACCGCCTGGCGCTCCGGCCCGGCGGCAGTCACCATCGAACGAACGGTCGTGGAATGGCTGGCGCAGGCGATCGGGTGCGGCGGATTCCATGGCAGCCTCACCGGGGGCGGTTCGTCGGCCAACTTGATGGGCCTGGCCATGGCACGGGAGGCGAAGACGCCGGCGAACGAGGCGGGTATCAGCGCTCCGCTAGTCGTCTATGCGTCGTCCGAAATCCACATGTCGATTCCCAAGAGCGTTGCCCTGCTGGGAATCGGTCGGCGAAACCTGCATCGATTGCCAGTGGACGCGAATTTCAAACTGATTCCCGCGGAGCTGGAAAGAGCCATTCAGGCCGACAAAGCCGCTGGGAAAACCCCCATCGCAGTGATCGCTTCGGCCGGAACGGTCAGCACGGGCTCAATCGACCCTTTTACTGAGATCGCCATCATCGCCAAACGTCACAATCTGTGGCTACACATTGACGGAGCTTACGGCGCCTTGTCTGCCATCGCGGCTCCGAGCAAGTTCGAGGGCTTGAACCTGGCAGATTCCATCTCTCTCGATCCGCATAAGTGGCTTTATCAGCCGCTCGACTGCGGATGCCTGCTGTTCCGCGATCCAAAGTATGCCCGGCAGGCGTTTTCCCATACCGGAGACTATGCCAAAGCGTTGACGGACGACCCGGTCGAAGGCTTTGCGTTCTTTGAAGAATCCATGGAGCTGTCGCGACGCTTTCGCGCGCTGCGCTTGTGGCTGTCGCTGCGCTACCACGGCATGGCGGCTTTTCGGGCATCCGTCCAGAAGGACTTGGACCTGGCGCAGCGCCTGGCGGAGTCCGTGCAGAGTCGCCCCGAGCTGGAATTGCTTGCGCCAGTTGCGCTGAGCGCGGTCTGCTTCCGGCATCGTGGGGAGGGCGGGGACTCCGAGGACGCTCTTCATCGCCGTAATGCCGAGATCCTGAAGCGCGTGATCCGGCGCGGCCGGGTGTATCTCTCAAATGCCACGTTGCATGGCAGGTTCTGCCTGCGGGCCTGCATCGTGAATCATCGGACCACGGAGGCAGATGTGGACAGCGTGATTACGGAAGTGATCGCAGCAGCGGGCGAGTAGTGTGTTGTTATCGATTGTCATTCCGACGAGCGCAGCGACGAATCTGCTTTGCCCATTCGTAACGACAGATCCGTCGAGTTCGTTCGGGGTGGTAATCGCTACGTCGTGCGTCTTTCGTGATACAAACACTGCATGCCGAAAGCTGCTCCTCTCCCAAGCGCGCCAACCATCATTACGCACGCGCCCTGCCGCGCTGACCTGGCCGGCGGCACCATCGACTTGTGGCCGTTGTATCTGTTCCATCCCGGCGCGCTGACCCTGAACTTCGCGCTAAAGATCCTGACCACATGCCGCATTACGCCTGTGGCAGAGAAGCAGATTCACCTGCGGTCACTCGATACTCGCCAGGAAGAGTCATTCCCTGACTTTGAGGCGCTGCGCTCGGCTCGCCGTTTCCGCCTTCCTCTGGCGGCGCGCTTGTTGCAATTCTTCGCTCCCAAAGAAGGCTTACTGATCGAGACCAACTCCGAGTCTCCCGCGGGCGCCGGCATCTCGGGATCATCCGCACTGATGATCGCGACCACCGCCGCCCTCGCCCGCTTCACCAGTCGCAACCTGACGCTCGAGCAGATGCGTGTCATCGCTCAGAACGTAGAGGCCCAGATTATCGAGGTTCCCACCGGCTGCCAGGATTACTATCCCGCGCTGTACGGAGGGGTCAGCGCCATCCATCTCGATGCCGATGGCATTCACCGCGAGGCCGTTCCCGTGGCGCCTGAGGAGATCGAGTCCCGCTTCGTCCTCGCCTATACGGGTGTGCCCAGAAAGTCGGGCATCAACAATTGGGAGGTCTTCAAGGCGCATATCGAGGGCGACCGCCACGTGTTTCGCAACTTTGAGCGCATCACTTCCATCGCCCGTTGCATGCACCAGGCTTTGACCGGCGGCGATTGGAACGAAGTCGCACGCCTGTTGCGCGAGGAGTGGAAGCTGCGGCGGACCAATGCGCCGGGGATTACCACACCGCTGATCGACAAGCTCATCAAGGTTGCGGCCAGGCATGGTGGTAAGGCTGCCAAGGTCTGCGGTGCCGGAGGCGGGGGCTGTGTGATTTTCCTGGTGGAAGAGGGAAGTGCCAGCCGGGTGGCCACCGCCATCGGCGAGAACGGTGGCCGGGTACTGCCACTGCAAATTGCCAGGGACGGATTGACAGTTTCCGCAACCTAACCTGGTCAATCCGGCGTGACCTGGGGCTATAATCAACTCAGAGCCGGCCGGGGTGCCATGAAGCTGAAGCCTCTTTTCGCAGTCCTTCCCCTGTTTCTACTTTGTGTGGGATCGTTTGCCTCGGATCAGAAGAAGTCTGCTGCTCCACCGATGTCTAAGGAAACCCGTCTGGATCTCATTCGTGCCTTTGAGGCGGAATTGGTGTATATCCGGCACCCGTTTCCGATGGGCAACACGGGACTCCGAGTGAAGAACGGCGAAGTGTCCCCAAACGGCCTGGAGTTGGAGAAGCTGATGGCCATGTGGGGACCGGCAGTCAAGCCGGGGGACCAGGCGCGCATCACCAGCATTGTGATTAAGGACGACCGAATCCACTTTGAGATCAACGGTGGCCCGATCAAGAAAAAGAAGTGGTATCAGCGCATCTCGGTAGGAGGTATGGGTGGCGAGACCCCGATCGCTCCGACCGATCCCGATGCCAATCCCCGCGGGTCCTACGCGGATCTTATTTTTGATCACTACGTTCCCGAACTTACGCCGGACCAGTTGAAGCAGCTCCTGCGCCCGGTGTTTGACTTCGACGCCAAGTCGGCGGTTGAAGCCTATCTGGAGACAGTCCCTCCCAAGGTGCGCGACGCGATCAAAAGTCACCAGGTGCTGGTAGGCATGAACCGGGAGATGGTCACCTATTCCAAGGGAAAGCCTCCCCGAAAGATTCGTGAGAAAGACGGAGAGACCGAATACGAGGAATGGGTATACGGCGAACCGCCGCGTGACGTGGATTTCGTGCGTTTTGTCGGGGACGAGGTCACCCGCGTCGAGACCGTGAAAATCGATGGGCAGAAGATCGTCAAGACCGAGAAAGAGATCGAACTCTCGCCTCAACCCAGTGTGGCCAAGAGCGGGGAGGAAGCCCCCAAGCCCTCCAATGCACCGACTCTCCGCCGTCCCGGGGAGGAGCCCGCCACAGCGCCGACGACTTCCCCGCAATCTCGGCCGCCGTACCCGCCTAATATTTTGGAAGGGGCCTCGCGCGCTGCCCCCGAAGTTTCGCTGGCTTGGCTAGCTCCTCACTGACCGTTACACTGGAGTTGTGAAGATCGCGTTGGGGCAGATCAATCCCACGGTGGGCGACTTCGAGGGGAATGCTGCCAAAATCATAAGTTTTTCCCGCCGCGCCCAGCAGGCGGGCGCCGGGCTGGTTCTCTTTCCAGAACTCTCCGTCTGCGGTTACCCTCCGCGCGACCTCGTCGAGAGGGTTTCCTTTGTCAGCCGGAATCAGGACACGGTTGAACACATTGCCGCTGAGACCCGTGGGGTGAGTGTCATCTGCGGGCTGGTGACTCCTGCTAAAGCCGAAACCGGCAAGTCAGTCATGAATTCAGCGGCCTTGTTGCGGGACGGTAAGGTGGCGTTTCTCCAGTCCAAGATGCTGCTCCCGACTTACGATGTGTTCGATGAGATGCGCAACTTCGCGCCGGCTTCCCGCCAGGATTTGCTCCCCCTGTGCGGACAGGAAATGGCGCTGACCATCTGCGAGGACGCGTGGAACGACAAGGAATTTTGGAAGAAGCGCCTTTACACCGCCGATCCCGTTGAAGCCTTGGTCAGGGCGGGCGGCAACCTCGTGCTGAACATTTCCGCATCTCCCTTCTGGGTGGGGAAGCGGGAGTTCCGGCGCGATATGCTGGCCTCGATTGCGCGTACCCAGAGAGTGCCAGTCGCCATGGTCAACCAGGTTGGCGGCAATGACAGCCTGGTCTTCGACGGTTCCAGCCTGGTCTTGAACCCTGCGGGGGATGTAATTGCGCAGGGCCGATCCTTCGAAGAAGACTTGATTTGTTTCGATTCTGAGCAACTCAGTGGCGATATTCATCCGCAGGTCGAGGGGGAAGAGGGCAGCGCTTACGCCGCCCTGGTCCTGGGGACGCGCGATTACGTGCGCAAGTGCGGCTTCGGCAAAGTGATCGTGGGATTAAGCGGGGGGATCGATTCCGCCCTGACCGCCGTGATTGCAGCCGATGCCCTGGGGCCGGAGAATGTGATCGGCGTGGGCATGCCGGGACCCTACTCGTCGCCGGGTTCGATCGATGACGCCCGGGCTCTGGCGCAAAACCTGGGCATCCGCTTCGAGCTGCTTTCCATCAGGGAGATATTCGAGAGCTACCGCGAGACGCTGAAGGGTGTATTCCGCGGCTGCAAGGAAGACGAAACGGAAGAGAACATTCAATCGCGTGCCCGCGGCACGCTGTTGATGGCGCTCTCCAACAAGTTCGGCGCCATTGTGCTGAGCACGGGAAACAAGAGCGAGTTGGGCGTTGGCTATTGCACGCTTTATGGCGACATGGTGGGCGGGCTGGCGGTGATCTCCGATGTGCCCAAGACCATGGTCTACCGCATCAGCCGTTACATAAACTCGCACCGCCCAGTCATTCCCCAGGCAAGCCTGGAAAAGCCGCCCTCCGCGGAACTGCGTCCTGATCAGAAAGACAGCGATACGCTCCCGCCATACGAAATCCTGGATGCGATCCTGGAAGATTATGTCGAGGAGTCCCACTCTGCGGCCCAAATCGCCGCGGAGCGCGGTTTCGATGTTACCCTAGTCCAACGGGTCATCCGCATGGTGGAGCGCGCCGAATATAAGCGGCAGCAGGCAGCGCCCGGACTCAAGATCTCCGCCAAAGCCTTTGGCTATGGGCGCAGGTTTCCCATCGCAGCCAAGTCGGATGTCTGAACCCATCACAGAAAGGAAAGCATGCCTCACCTTCCGAAGGAGTTGTTCCTTGTAGTGCTATGTACGGTGCTCGCCGCAGGTCAACAGACTCACAGTGCGCCCGCGTCTCCAGCCTCTACCCCCCATCACACCGCCAAGGCCGCGGACGCCGCCCATCTTCCCTCGGAAGACACGGTGAACGCCTTTCTGCGGCAGACGTTTGGCTATGAGCCGGGGCTGAGTTGGAAGATCACCAACATCCGGCCGGCGGAGGCCCAAGGCCTGGTGGAGGTCGACGTCACTCTCAGCAGCGCTCAGGGTTCGCAGGGGCAGAAGTTTTACGTGACCCCGGACGGCACCCATGCCGTGGTTGGGGAGATCCTGCCGTTTGGAGCGCAGCCCTATGATGCCGCCCGCAAGAAACTGGAGAAAGACTTGAATGGACCAGCGCACGGACCGGCGGACGCGGCGGTGACCGTTGTCGAGTTCAGCGACTTGCAATGCCCGCACTGCAAGGATGCGCAACCGACCATGGAGAGGCTCATGGCGGAGGACAAGAAGACCCGTGTCGTCTTCCAGAATTTTCCCCTGCCCATGCACGACTGGGCGTTGAAGGCTGCCGGATACGCCGACTGTGTTGGCCGCCAGTCCCCGGAGGCCTTCTGGAAATTCATCTCCAGTGTCTACACGGCGCAGACTGAGATCACGGCTGCTAACGCCGACGAGAAGCTGACAGGGTTCGCCGACAGCGCCGGAGTCAAAGGCTCAGAGGTGGCCGCCTGTTCAGCCAAGCCTGAGACTACCACCCGCATCGAACACTCCGTGGAGCTAGGCAAGTCGCTCGATGTGAACAGTACCCCGACGATCTTCGTCAATGGAAGAAAACTGAGCGCGGGTGGCCTGCCTTACGAAGTTCTGCAGAAGCTGGTGGATTTCGCCGCGCAAGAGGCAAAGCACTAGACGCTAATCGTGCAGCCAGACTTCGGCGTTTTGTCCCGACTCGAGATCGACGATGTGCGGCGTAATTACCAGCAGCAATTCGTCCGCTTCGGCGGTCTTGTTGTTTACTGTGGCGAGGTGCTTCAGACCCGGGATCGAGCCCAAGCCAGGGACCCCGGTCAGAGTCAGCATTTCGCTCTGGCTTAACTCCGAGGCCACTACCGCCTGTTCGCCGTTCTCCAGATTGATGCTGCCCTTATACTCCCGGTTGGCGATCACAGGTACCCCGTTAATACTCTGCCCGGCCAGGGAGCGTAGGCGAAGTTCCAAATTCAGACCCACGCTGGAGTCGGAAGAAATGGCCGGCTTTGCTTTCACATCCAACCCGAGGTCTTCGTAGCTGAACGACGGAATGGGCGCTTGAAAGCTGCCATTCTGCAAGACCTGGCTAATTGCTGAACTGTTAAAGATGGGTGCGAAGCTGGCGTTGACCACGGGATATCGTGAACCTAGACGAAATGTTGTATCGCTGCCTTCCGCGGCACGGAGGGTGGCGTGATCCAGGATCTTTACCCAGCTCTCGTTCAGCGACAGTTGGGCGGCGATGTTGTCCAGGCTCAATCCCATGAGTGTCAGGCCTCCGCCAAAGGTGGCGAGCGGTTGACTGAATATTCCACCTTGCTGCCCTTGAAGCTGACTGATCAATCCCGAAATCGCCTGCGAGTTTGCCTGGTTGATGCCGCCGCTGGAGATCAACGAATTGATCAAATCCTGGAGATTCTGCCCGCCCAGCGCAGCGAAGGCCGCCGCGGGGATGTTGAAGAGGTTGAAATTATTTGGGATGTGCAGGCCAATGTTACGGGCCAGTTGGTGATCGATCTGGTATACATCCACATCCAGAATGACCTGGGGCCGTCCCCTGTCAAACCCCTCCAGGCAACGTGCCACTGCATCCAGTACATGCACCGGAGCCCGTACCACGAACTCACGACCTTGGTCCCGCTGCTGCACGAAACGAATCTCAAACACCACCCGCAATAAGCCCAGGATCTGGTTCGCCTCCTGTGCGGTATTGATCGCCGAGAGCCGGAAACCGCGCAAGGCCATGCGGTCGAAGCGGCGATGATTTTCTGTGGTGTCGCGGGCTACCAGGACCTGCTTTTCCGAGAGCGGAGTCCAGAACGTTCCGGTGACATCCCCCGCCGCCCGCATCGCGACATAGAAGTCTACGTTCTCGATATCGAAGTGGACCCGGCGTGAAACCACAGACTCGTCCAGTTCCACCGCGACGCCGTATGCCCCGGCAACCTGTGTCAACAACGTGTGCGAGTCGCCGCGGAAGTGGAACGTCTGGCGGGCCTCCTTGGGGACGACTCGCAGCTCGCCAGCGTCCTCAACAACTTGGACAACCGGAGTATTCCGAGGGAGCCACTCGCCGACCGACTCGCGCAAACGTTGCTGGGCGAAAAGGTTGTCAGGGTCCAGGGTCACCGCACTGCGAAATTCGGCCTGGGCTTCAATCTGCTGTCCCTTTACCAAGGCTGCGTTCCCTTGACGCACATGGTCGGCGACCAGCTGTTGGCGGACCAGGGCAAGCGCCGTTCCGTAGTCGAGGTTCGTCGGCGCCAGACGGGCAGCAGTGTCGAACTCGGCAAAGGCTTCATCAAGGCGCTTCTTCTTTTCCAGCTGGAGTCCCTTGGAGAATGCAGTCTTAGCTTTCTTGAGATCCGCTTTTGAGGGCTGGCAGGCGCTGCCGGTGGAGGTACAGGGAAGGGGCAACACTGGCTGAGAGATGTCGGTGGCCGACCCAATGGTGGAGAGAAATGCCACCGCCAGAAGCCACGCTCTTCGCCGCACCAGCATCCTCCGATTGTAACCGGGCAGGCGAGAAGAGTGCCTGGTTCCGGTTGGAGTGTGTACCTTTGGGTTCAATCCTGGGAACGAGACTAGGTGCGGATCTTGCTCATGATCAGCGGAATCTTTCTGTAGGATTCGTAGAAGACCCCCCACGGCTTGGAAAGTTCCGTGGTTTTAGCGTATAAAATTGAAGTTGCGCCGCACGGATGTCCTGTCCGCAGTTTTGCGGGGAAAATCGAAGGTTTGAGCGAGGCTGCATGTCCACGATGACTCCAACGCACACCCCCAAAGGTCTTGAGGGCGTGGTTGCTACCACCTCCACCATCTGCTACATCGATGGGGAACGGGGCGTGCTGGCCTATCGTGGCATCGATATCCACGAATTGGCGGACAATTCCACCTTCGAGGAGACTTGTTACCTGCTGTGGTTTGGCCGCCTGCCGTCGCGCAGTGAATTGCAGCAACTGGGCACGCAACTGGCGGAGGCCCGCCAACTGGACCCCAAGATCTATCAGCATCTGGAAGGGATGCCCAAAGAGGCTGCGCCCATGGATGTTCTCCGGACCATGGTGTCGGCTTTGTCCTTCTTCGATCGAGACGAGAAGAGCAATGACCACGAGGCCAACGTTCGAAAAGCCATCCGCCTGACTTCACAAATCGCGATGATCGTAGCTGCGCACGATCGTCTTCGTAAAGGCAAAGCTGTGGTGGAGCCTGACCGCTCGCTTTCGCACGCGGCCAACTTCCTGCTGATGTTGAACGGAGAACATCCTTCGAAGACGGCGGAGCGCGCCTTGGATACGGCGCTGATCCTCCATGCCGATCATGAACTGAATGCCTCAACCTTTGCCGCTCGCGTTACTGCTGCCACGCTCTCCGACATGCACTCCGCGATTACCTCGGCGGTGGGATGCCTGAAAGGTCCGTTGCACGGCGGCGCCAATGAGGCCGTCTTCCAGATCCTGCAGGCGATTGACCGCTCGGGCAGCGACCCGGTGGCGTATGTCCGGAGCATGCTGGCGCAGAAGAAGAAGATTCCCGGCTTCGGCCACCGCGTTTACCATACCGAAGACCCTCGCGCTACCCACCTGCGGCAGATGTCCCAGGACCTGGGTAAATCCAGTGGAGAACCGAAGTGGTACGGGTACTCCCAGGCCATTGAACAATTCGTGAAGGCTGAAAAGAAACTCAACGCCAACGTGGATTTCTACTCCGCTTCGACCTATCACACCTTAGGCATCGACGTGGACCTGTTCACTCCGGTATTTGCGGTCTCCAGGATCAGCGGCTGGTCTGCCCATGTCATTGAGCAACTGGATGACAATCGGCTGATCCGCCCGCGGGCGGACTACATTGGCCCCGCCTATCCGCAGCACTGGATTCCGGCGGAGCAGCGGTAAGCCTGTACTGGCGAGCGACTTGCCGGACCCGGCGTTCGTCTCCAGTCCAACCCCTCCCAAACGGCGTAAAATGAGCTTAATGCGGCGTGTTTATTTCGATAACAACGCTACGACTCCTGTGCTGCCCGAGGTGCTGGAGGCAATGCGGCCATACTTTGCCGACCGCTTCGGCAATGCATCGTCCATTCATCACCACGGCCAGGAGACCCGGGCGGCGGTCGAGCGGGCAAGGGAATCGCTAGCCGCCCTGCTGGGGTGCCGGAGTTCGGAAGTGGTCTTCACCAGTGGCGGTACCGAAGGCGACAACCTTGCCATCTTCGGCCTGGTCGAAAGCGGCAGTCACGTCATCAGTTCGACCATCGAACATCATGCTGTGCTGAATTCCTGCAAGCATCTGGAATCGCTGGGGTGCGAGGTCACCCGAGTTCGCGTCGACAGCCGGGGATTGGTGGATCCCGATGAGGTGCGGCGTGCCCTACAGCCCAATACCAAGCTGATCACCATCATGATGGCCAATAACGAGACCGGTGTGCTGCAGCCGGTCGAAGAGGTGGGCAGGATCGCCGCCGAAGCCGATGTGTACTTCCACACGGATGCCGTGCAGGCCGCCGGCAAGGTGCCCATCGACGTGATGCGCATCGGCTGCGATCTGCTGGCGGTCTCCGGGCACAAGATGCACGCGCCGCAAGGGGTCGGCGCCCTCTATGTTCGGAAGGGAACCTTGCTGCAGCCGCTGTTCTACGGTGGTAGCCATGAGCGCTCCCGCCGCGCCGGTACCGAAAACGTCCCCGGGATTATCGGTTTGGGCAAGGCGGCGGAGATCGCCAGGGAAGCGATCGATCGAGGCGAAGTGGCTAGGATCTCGGCGATGAGGGACCGCCTTGAGGTAGAGATTCTGAGCAATATCGAGGCGACCGGCGTAAATGGCTCTGGTGCTGCGCGAGTACCCAACACCACGAACATCCATTTTGATTACATCGAGGGAGAAGCGCTCGTGATTGCGCTCGATCTGAAGGGACTGGCAGTGTCGACCGGCGCCGCCTGCTCGTCGGGTGCGATTGAGCCCTCGCATGTGCTCACGGCCATGGGGCTGACACCGGATCGTGCCCGCGCCAGCCTGCGCTTCAGCCTGGGCAAGCAGAACACTCCCGATGATGTGGATTTCGCACTTGATCTCATCCCTGCGACCGTGGCCCGACTCCGCGAACTGTCGCCGGTTTACAATAAGACAGCACTTAGCACTTGACCCCACCCCTCCGCACTCTTATGAAATCGAGGCATTGGGGTTCTGGGCTCCTCGCGAAGTTGGCAGCCTTGTCTGACTACTAAGTGCTAAGTGCTAAATGCCAAATGCAGGGTTTTGAAACCATCGCCGTTGCCATGTCCGGTGGAGTGGATTCCTCGACCGTGGCGGCCATGCTGCGGGCAGAAGGCCACCAAGTTATCGGGCTGACGATGCAGTTGTGGAACCAGCGCCGGCTGGCAGGGCATCCTGGCATGCCCGAGGCGGTGCAGGGCCGTTGCTGCTCGCTGGACGATGTTTATGACGCCCGCCGGGTCGCCGAGACCCTGGGGATTCCCTATTACGTCGTCAATCACGAAGAGCGTTTTGAGCGCGACGTCGTTCGTCCGTTTGTCGAGGAATATCTCTCTGGTCGCACTCCCATCCCCTGCAGTCTGTGCAACAACCATTTAAAGTTCGATCAGTTGCTGATCGTCGCCCAGCAGATTGGAGCTGATGCCCTGGCCACCGGTCACTACGCACGCGTTGAATACGACGAGCGACGAGGCCGCTGGCTGCTGAGGCGAGCCGCCGATCTCTCCAAGGACCAGACCTACTTCCTCTTTGGCCTCACCCAGGAGCAGCTCAGCCGGACGATTTTTCCGTTGGGCGAGATGAGCAAGCCGCAGGTGCGCGAACTGGCACGCCAACATGGCCTCGCGCTGGCCGAGAAGCCAGACTCCCAGGAAATCTGTTTTGTTCCGGGCGGCGACTACAAGGTTTTTCTGGATGCATATCTGGCGGAGCGCGGCGAGTCTATCCCGGACACTGCCGGACAGTTGGTTTTTACCGACGGAGAAGTCATCGGCGAGCACAACGGGATCCATAACTTCACCGTGGGCCAGCGCAAGGGCCTGGGTGTGGCTACCGGCACACCGCTATACGTGATTCAGATCAAGGGCGATGCCAGGCAAGTGGTGGTCGGTGGCTCTGACCAGCTCTATTCCCGCACCTTACGCGTACACCGCGCCAATCTGATTGCTGTCCAGGATCTGGCCGAGCCCATGCGTGTGACAGTGAAGATTCGGCATCGCCACGAAGCCGCGCCAGCTACGATTGTGGAGACCGGGGAAGATGAAATCTTGGTAACGTTCGATGAGCCCCAGCGCGCAATTACACCGGGTCAGGCAGCCGTTTTCTATGACGGCGACGTAGTGATCGGTGGAGGCTGGATCGGCTGAAGGGAATCGCTGGCTCCGCCAGCGCCAAAATCTAACTAAATAAACATTTCGTCTGGCGTCACACCTGCGCCTTCGCGGGCGCGCCGTCGGCCAGAAAAGAAAAATTCCAAGCCTGCGGTGAGTCCCTGCACCAGCCCGGATACCTGGCGAACCGGGGAGAGCACGGTTTTGTGCACCATGTCGGTGGTTTGCTCCACGCGGTCCAGAGTGCGGCCTACCATTTCGTCGGCACGGATCACCTGCAGCCGGGTGCGGTCGATCACGTCATTGAGGGTTGCGTCCAGGCGCTGCATCTGGGTGCGCACCATGGTGCTGGAGTCACTGAAGTTCGCCACAATAGTTTCGATCTTGGGGCGCAGTTCGGTCAGCATCGACTGGGCCGTCTCTGCCGTGGGAAGAACTTTGGTCTTGACCTCTGTGGCCAGTGCCTCCATGCGGGCGCTGGTTTGGCGCACAGCCAGGTACATCGCCACCAGGATGCAAGCCTGGATGACTACGGCAGCCGCCGTGACAGCGACGAAAATGTTCAAGCTTTCCATAACCCTCCTCCGCTCACACCCATCAGCAGCCGAACGCGGAGAGGCGATGCTCGCCAACTGCTACTGGTTCTGGGGACCGCCCTCCGTGCGCACGGTCTCGTGGTACGCCTGCTTGCCTGCCTCGTACGCCGACCGGAACTGTTCCTTCTGCTGACTCAGAATTTCACGGCCACGCTCTGCCCATCCGGTAGCCTGCTCCCGGGCCTGGCGGGCGCGCTCTCGCATGAATTCACGGCCTTCCTCGGCCTTGGAAAGCAGAGCTTCGCGTGTTTCACTGCCAGCCCGAGGTGCGTAGAGAATTCCAGCGATAGCCCCGAACCCCAGCCCTGCCAGGAACCAAAGAAAACTGTTACTGTCTCTCTCTGACATGAGTCCCTCCCGATCTTCTCTACCGGGATGGTAGCATCCGCTATGGCGAAATACAATTCAGCCTCCCATTAGCGCCACATGCTACCCACTTGTGGGGAAACCGTCTAAGAGAGACAATGTCTGCCCATCAGGAGGGCGTGTGTCAGAGCGGAAGTATCGTCAGCGCGGATACCAGGATTCCGGGGACGAGCGAACCAAGCCGTCCAGCGATCGTCCCATCAAGAAGGACACGTTCGGCCCCCGTCCCTTGAACATGCCGGGCAGCCACACGGTTTCGCGCTGCGCCCAGTGCGGGGCCTTGCTGCCGACGGGAATCGAAGCCGATAGCAAGTGTCCGAAATGCGGTTTTGCGCTGCACTCCTGCCGTCAGTGCACCTACTTCGATACCTCCAGCCGCTTTGAATGCAGCCAGCCGATTCCGGAGCGCATCCCGCGAAAAGATGAGCGCAACGAATGTACGTTCTATTCCATGCGGGTGCGAGTTGAGAAGGAGACCTCCACCCCCACCCCCACCGCAGCCACCCCCCAGGACGCGCGGAAAGCTTTCGAGAACCTGTTCAAGAAGTGAGGTGCGCGGCCCATTGCCTAAGGCTTCTGTGTTGGCCGCAACAGAACTTCGCTGGCGAAAGACTGGGGCGCTTGTGTGACCAGCATCGCCACAACGTGCGCCACGTCGTCGGGCTGCAGCAGCTTCGCGTGGTCACGTCCTGCGTGCGGGCTCAAGTCGGTGTCCACCGACCCGGGACAGATGACTTCCACGCGAATCCTGTGTCCCCGCAGTTCCTCGGCGACCGAGTAGCTCAGCCCGTTCAAGCCCCACTTGGACGCTGCGTAGGCCGCGCCATTGGGCAGGGCGTTCTTTCCGGCTAGGGAAGAGATGTTGATAATGTGCCCGCCGCCGGCCTGGATCATCATCGGGGCGAATGCCCGGATGCAGTAGTAGACGCCGCGCAGATTGGTGTTGAGTACCCGCTCCCAGGACTCGGGAGGCATCTGATGCAACGGCCCCGCGAACTCCCCGACGCCGGCGTTGTTAACCAGAATGTTAATTCTTCCGCAGATACGGGCAACCCAGTCTGCGAGGGCATCGACCGTAGCCACCTCGGTCACGTCGCATTCTGCGACCTCGGCTCGCCCACCGACTTTCCGTATGCTGTCCGCAGTCGATTCGAGAGTCGCCCGGCGGCGTCCAGTAAGCACGACCAGAGCCTCCATATTTGCCAGTCTCCGGGCAATGGCCGCACCAATCCCGCTGCCCGCACCAGTTACAACCGCAATCTGGCCCTTTAGTGCCATACTTGCCCCCTGCTTTGCTTGCCCATCGCGGGCCTGCGGTTACCGTAAACCAGCCCCCGTGGCTATGTATCGCATCTTACAAGAGAGGAAAGAGCGTTTGGGGGAATGCCAGCTTGCCTTAGGCGAGACACATACTTATAATCCGGCTCACCGGAATATTTTCATGGCCCACAGTTGCAGCGTGGAGGCCTTAGGTTTTCCGGACCCGACGCATGGGGTACGAAGCCCATGGTCTGATCAAAGCCCGGTTAGAGCTGAGCTCGGGTGATGCCGGGAGATGTCGTCGGTTTCTCGCTTTTGCGATTCCCGAAACCCTAAGGAGCCACTTGAGATGAAGACGAGTCTAGTAGCGATTGTGCTTACGTTTGCTGGGATAGCTTCGGGTCAGCAGACCGATACGCAACCGCAGACCCAGCCTGCCGCGCCACAGCAGCCTGCGGCGGCGCAGACGCAGCCGGGCGCCACCCCACAACAGCCCGCTCCGGCGCAGCCCCAGAAAAAAGAGATCAAGGACCCGGCGGAGTACAACGCCTATGTCGGCGCGGTGCAGCAGAAGGACCCTACCGCCAAAATCAGCGGCCTGGAAGCCTTCCTGGTGCAGTATCCCAACAGCGTGATGAAAGAAGACGCGCTGGAT
>Ga0335082_10002534_pt1 | contig 19685 bp, 15 predicted proteins | sample Lox_Sample_41_FD_206718 | JGI IMG/M metagenome (GOLD analysis project Ga0335082, IMG submission 206718) | Soil microbial communities from Loxahatchee National Wildlife Refuge, Florida, United States - Lox_Sample_4.1 | ecosystem: Environmental > Terrestrial > Soil > Wetlands | place: USA...
CGATCATCTCGGGACGTTGAGGAACCTGTACAGCCTCTCGTTCTTCAGGACCTTCTCGACGTCGAACTTCAGCGGCCCGATGACCGTGGTCACCTTCCCGCCGGCGTTCATGAGCGTGATCGTGTTGTTGATGGCGATGATCGTCACCTTGCCCCCCGTGGCCAGGACGTCGCCGTACTTCACGTCCTTCTCGTCGCCGTTGGGGCCGGTGTAGATCTGCCTTCCCAGGTACCGGGTGACGACCAGCTTGTCCCGGAAGGCCGGATCGGGTTTGTCACCGCTCGCCCTTGGAATGTCGATCAGCCTCGGCGTGCCCGCCAGGATCTCCTCCACGCTCCTGGTGACCTTCCCGGACTCGCTCCCGGCGATCTCGTACACGGCGTTCTGATTGCCGGATGGCGAGAGCTCGACCCAATCCCTGTCCACGCTGATCTGTATCTCTGCGTTGGCCGGGATCGTGTCGCCGACCTTGATCACCGTCCACGCGCCCGCGCCCACCCTGAAGCTCACGTAGCCGCCGTCGGTCTCGGAGTACAGACCGACGCAGGTCAAGGTGACAGCCTTGCCCTGGGCAGCGGCAGGCTGGCCCTTGGCGGGTGCCTTGGGCTGGGCAGCGGACTTCTTGCTCTGGGCGGCGCTCGCCGCCGTCGCGCCGGCGGAGAGCGCGAGCGCCACCGCCCATGGGAGGAGCTTTCGCATGGCTTCACTCCTGGTCGGTGCGATCGGGGTACGTCCGCTTGCCGTACTTCCATCGCGGCATGACCCCACGCCCGGTACCTGGTGCGCCTCCTTCGTCTTCCAGTGAAACCGTGGACGAATCGACTGTGAACGTTCACACGCACGAGGTCAAGCGCGGATTGGCCAGCGGCACAGTCGGGACCGAGGAGAAGCCCTCCCCGGCAAGGACGGCGCCTGCGCGCCGGAGCGCGTGCCCGCCGGGGGCGTCTCGCCCCGCCGGAATCATGGTGTGACGCATCTGGGAACGCTGCGGCGCGGGGACGCCGCCGCGCCTCGCCAGGGACGCAGGTGCGCACGCCCTCGCGCCCGCCCCGCGCCATCATTCGCCCGCGTCGAGGACCGCGGCACCCGCTGCGGGCGCGCTCACGAAGAGCCGCGGTGCGATGCCGGTGCGGCGCTGGTACTCGGCGAGCGCCCCGCGCCGGAGGCCGTCGAGCGCGCCCTTCGCCACCAGGTTGACCGTGCACCCACCAAAGCCGCCGCCGGTGATCCGGGCCCCGACCACCCCCGGCACCTTGCGGGCGAGGTCGACCAGCAGGTCGACCTCGGGGCAGCTGACCTCGAAGTCATCGCGCTGGCTCGCGTGCGAGGCGTCCATGAGCTCCCCGAAGCGCGTCAGGTCGCCCCGCCGCAGCGCCTCGCCGCTCGCGAGGACCCGCCCGTTCTCCGACACCACGTGGCGGCAGCGCCGGACGACCTCCGGGCTCATCGCCGGGGCGCACGCCTCGAGCTCGTCCATGCTCGCGTCACGCAGAGCCAGCACGGCGGGGAAGCGCGCGCGTAGCGCCAGGACGCCCGCGCTGCACTCGCGCCGGCGCTGGTTGTACTGGGAGGCGACGAGCGCGTGCTTCACGCCGCTGTGGCAGATCGCGAAGACATGGTCACCGAGCAGCAGGGGGACGTGCTGGAACTCGAGCGAGCGGCAGTCGACGAGGAGCGCGTGCCCGGCCCGTCCCATGAGGCAGACGAACTGGTCCATGATGCCGCACTTCATCCCCACGAATTCGTTCTCGGCATGCTGACACAGCCGCGCGAGGCGCGGGCGCTCCATGGCGAAGCCGGTCAGGCACTGCGCCACGAGCGCGGTGCCCACCTCCAGCGCGGCCGACGAGCTGAGCCCCGCGCCCTGCGGCAGGTCTCCTCCGAACGCGAGGTCCATGCCGGCGAGGGGGATCCCCTGCTCCCGCAGCGCCCACAGGATTCCGCGTGGATAGTTGCTCCAGCTTCGCTGGCGCGACCGCTCGATCGGCGCATCGAGCGAGAAGGCATCGGTCTCGCCGTAGTCGGCGGCACGGAGGCGCACGTCGCGGCCCGCGCTCAGCCGCCCCGCCACCTCGAGGCCCGCCTCGATGGCCATCGGCAAGACGAACCCGTCGTTGTAGTCGGTGTGCTCGCCGATGAGGTTCACGCGGCCGGGAGCGCGCGCCACCACCACCGGCCCGCCCGGGCCGAAAGCGCTCTCCAGGACCCGCCTCACCGGCGCTCCGGGTCGATCCCGGACTCCTCGATCACCGCCGCCACGCTGGCCGGCCCGACGCGCCGGAGCTCGGCCGCGCACTCCTCCGCCAGGGTATCGTTGATGAAGGTGCCCGCCCCGGCCTCGCAGCCGGCGAGGAACTTCTGTCGGTTCGCCGAACGCAGCGGCGGATAGAACTCGAAGTGGAGGTGGCAGTCCGGGTGCTCGCCGCCGTCGGTGGGGGCCTGGTGGGCGACCATCACGTACGGGAAAGGCTTCGCAAAGAGCGCGTCGAACTTCATGAGGAGGCCCTTCAGCACGGCGGCGAGGTCGTCCGCGTCCTCGGGGCTCCACTCCGCCATCGAGCCGAGGTGTGCCTTGGGCGCGAGGTAGGTCTCGTAGGGGTAGCGCGCGAAGAACGGGAGGTAGGCCACGAAGCGTTCGCCCTCCAGGACGATGCGCCGCCCGTCCGACCGCTCCTCCGCGAGGCTGTCGCAGAAGAGGCAGCGACCGGTGCGGCGGTGGTGGTCGCGCGAGGCCGCGAGCTCCCGCTCCACGATCGGCGGGATGAAGGGGAACGCGTAGATCTGGCCGTGCGGGTGGTGGAGCGTCACGCCCACCGCCTCTCCCCGGTTCTCGAAGATGAACACGTACTTCACGAGCGGGTTCGCGCCCAGCTCGACGTACCGATCCCGCCAGACGCGCGCCAGGTTCCGGATGCGCGCGAGCGGCATCGCGGCGAGCGAGTCGCCGTGGTGAGGGGAGTACAGCACCACCTCGCAGATACCCTCGGCCGGGAGCACCGGGCAGAGCGAGGTCCGGGCGACCGCCGGCGGGAGCGGAGCCTCCTTCAGCGAGGGGAACTTGTTCTCGAACACGACGATGTCGTACGCGTCGCGTGGGACCTCGGTCGGAAAGCCTCCGGGGGTCGAAGGACAGAGCGGGCAGAAGTCCTCCGGCGGGAGGAACGTCCGGTCCTGGCGATGGGTGGCGGTGATGACCCACTCGCGCAGGAACGGGTGCCAGCGCAGCTCGGACATGTCAGCCGCTCCCGGGCTGCGATGGGCGGGCGTCCTCTGGCTTGCCCGGCGGGCGCGGCGAGCTGCTCGCGAACCAGTAGTAGATGAGCCGGCGGCCGTCGGGCAGCTGCACGACCTCCTTCACGAACTCGGGACGCTCCGCCTCGGCCATCGCTCCACCACCTCCCGCTGCGAGACGCTTCTCGCGCCGCAGCCTAGATCGCCGTCCATCCGACGACCAGGGCTCCGCGGCGCGCCGCGCGGAGGCGGCTCGACCTCGCCACCTCCGCCGGCGGTTCAGCCGGTCAGCGGATCCCCTTGTCGATGAGCGGGACGAGCTCCCCGATCGTCTGGGGCGTGACCACTCCGGCGCCCGTGTTGACGCTCAACCCGGCGAAGCCGTACCTCTTCGACAGCACGCACTGGACGACCGGCAAGAAGCCCTGCAGGTAGAGCTGCTGGTCGAGCACCACGCTGACGTAGCCCTTCTTCAGCCCGTCGATGGTGGCCGGCGCGAGATCGATGCCCCCCGCCACGACCTCACCCGGCTTCTTGCCGGCCTGCTGCAGGGCCTTGCCGATGAAGGCCGTGACGTTGCCGTGCTGCGTCCCGATGGCCCTCAGATCGGGGTGCTTCTGGATGTAGGCGGCCAGGATGGGCACGGCGAGCGAGCTGTCGTGATCGACCTCGGGGCTGATCTCGATGTAGTCGACGTTCAGCCCGGCCGCCTTCAGCGTGTCGTAGAGGCCCTGATCGCTCTTGCCGCGCTCGGCCTGGGCGCGCAGGCCGTACTCGAGCGCCCGGTCGCCCTTCTTCAACCCGCCGAGCTGGATCATCTTCTCCGCGGTGAGCTTCCCTCCCTCGTAGAGGTCGACGCCGGCGTAGCCGAACCCGCCGGCGACGTACTGGTCCTTCAGCCTGGTGAGCGGCGAGTTGCCGCTGGTCACCACGATGCCGCGCTTCTCCGCGTCTGCCACGAGGCTCGCGAACGCGGCGCTGCCCGGGTGGCCCATGATCTCGACGCAGGTCGGCGAGGCGGCGAGCGCCTCGCGGAACTGGTTCAGCATGATCTCCGGCTGCCAGCCCGAGTACTGCTCGTTCAGCTTCACGCCGAACGCGGCCGCCGCGGCCCGGGCGCCGTTGGTGCGCGGCAAGGTCGCCCCGTCGCCGGGGTTGCCTCCCATCTGGAAGTACATGGTGATACCGGCGCCGAGCGGCTCCTGCGCCCGTGCCGCCGCGGCCGCCCCGAGCGCGACCAGGCCGATGACGACCATCCTCACTGCGCGCAGCCGAATGGATACGTGCTGCATGATGGCACCTCCGCTGCTGGGTGAAAGACACCTTTCAAGATGGGCTCCTCCGCACGCGCTCGAGCCTGGCGCGCAGCGCGCGCGGCAGGTCGCCCCCACGCTCGGGATCGTCGAGGACGAGGTGGCCGATGACCGCGGCGAGGAACACCACCCCCACCACCGCCCGCACCCAGAAGCCCTGCAGGCCCGTCGCCACCAGCCCGGCCTCCACCATGCCGATGATGAACGCGCCGGCCACCGTGCCCACCACCGACGCCTGCCCACCGAACACCGAGGTCCCGCCGATGAACACGGCGGCCATCACCTCGAGCAGGTACCCGCCCCCCTGCGTGTTGAAGAAGGTCTTGTTCTCGAGCGTGAGGAGCACCGACGCGAAGGCAGCCAGGACGCCCATCAGCACGAACACGCGGACCTTCTCGCGCGCCACGTTGACGCCCACCACCTCGGCCACCCTGACGTTGTCGCCGATGAACAGGAGGTGCTCGCCGAAGCGATGCCGGTTGAGCACGAACCAGAGCGCGACCGCGACGGCCAGCGCCCACAGCGCCTGCACCGGCACGGGGCCGATGCGCCCGACGAGCAGGTGCCAGAGGGAGGCGTCGTCGATGTCCCCGAGCGAGTACGAGAGCCCCTGAGAGAACACGGTGGTGAGCCCGCCCCACAGGAACTGGGTCGCGAGCGTGGCGATGATGGAGGGGATGCCGACGTGGGCGACGAGGATCCCGTTCACGTAGCCGACGACGGCGCCGGCGAGGAGCGCGAGCGCGAACCCGATCCAGGGCGAGCCCAGCTCGTGCGTGCAGTAGGCGAGGACCCAGCCCGACAGCGCGATGATCGAAGGGAACGAGAGGTCGATCTCGCCCGCCGCGATGACGAGGGTCAGCCCCGCCGCCAGCACGAGCAGCGGCGGCACCGAGGCGAGGAAGGCCATGTAGATGCGGTAGCCGAGGAAGACCTGCGGCGCGGCGATCATGAACGCCGCCACGAGCAGCGAGAGCACGAGGACGATCGGCACGCCCTCGGCGCGCAGGACCCTCGCGGCGAAGGATCTAGTCACCGCCATGGGCGCGCCCGTCGTGCAGCGAGATCATGTGGCTCGTCAGCTCGGCCAGGCCGATCGCGCCCTTGGCGAACTCTCCGACGACCCTGCCGCGGTCGAGGATCACGAGCCGGTCGGCCACCTCGTGCACGTGGGCCAGGTTGTGCTCGATGTAGATGCAGGCGCGCCCGGCCTCCTTGACCTTTCGCACGAAGGCGAGGACCTTCCGCACCTCGCTCACGGCCAGCGCCACGGTGGGCTCGTCGAGCACGATCAGGTCGGCCTCGAAGTGCATCGCGCGCGCGATGGCGACGCCCTGCCGCTCGCCGCCCGAGAGGTCGCGCACGGTGGACTCCGCCGTGATGCCCGCGCCGCGGAAACCGATGGCCTGGCGCAGGATCTGCTCGGCGATCGCCTTCTCCTTCTTCACGTCGATGAAGCCAAAGCGGCCGACGATCTGCCTGCCGACGAAGAGGTTCCGCCACAGCGGCTGCTTCTCGCCGAGCGTCTGCCCCTGGTGGACCGTCTCGATGCGCAGCGCGTGAGCCATTCGCACCGAGTAGTCGTGGAGATGGATGGGCTCGTCGCGGACGGCGACGCTCCCGCTCGTCGGCCGGAGCAGGCCGCTCACGATCTTGATGAGCGTCGACTTGCCCGCGCCGTTGTCCCCCACCAGGCCCACGATCTCGTTGCGGCCGACCTCGAAGTCGACCTGGGAGAGCGCCCGCACCTTGCCGAAGGTCATGTCGACCTTGTCGAGGCGCACGATGTGGCGGAAGTCCCCCGCGGCGCGTGGGGGCGCGGGGCCGACCGCGGCGGATTCGAGCCTGGTCGTCGAGGTCATGGGGAGCGCCGCTGTCCGCATCCTGCGCGTCCCTGCCCGGTGCGCGCACTACCAGTTTGGGGCTCAGCCGGCTTGCCGCCACAGCGGCGCCACGGTCCGGTACAGGGCGCGGAAGCGGGCGAGCCTTCCGGCCAGGAGCGCGCGCCGCGCGGCCACCGGTGCGAAGGTGCCGTTCACCGGCGGGCGGAAGCAGGTCTCGGCCTCGTCCGCGCCGCAGGCGAGCCGGGCCAGCCGGGCTGCGCCCAGCGCCGCGCCGGTCTCGCCGCCGGCGTGCGTCTCGAGCGTCACGTCCAGGAGATCGGCGATGAGCTGTGCCCAGAGGGCGCTCCGCGCCCCGCCCCCGACGAGCGACAGGCGCTGGACCCGAGTTCCCGCCGCCCGGAGGGCGTCCAGGCCGTCGGCGAGGCCGAAGGCGACGCCCTCGATCACGGCATAGACCAGCGCCGCCCGACCGCTGTCGTGGGTGAGGCCGAAGAAGACGCCCTGAGCGGCGGGATCGTCGTGCGGCGTACGCTCGCCGGAGAGGTACGGGAGGAAGATCGGCGCCTGGAGGCGGGCAGCCGGCTCGAGCCGTTCCGCCTCGGCCAGGGCCGCCGCCTCGCGCTCGCCCCCGGTGGCCCGAGTCACCCAGCGCAGGCAACTCGCCGCCGAGAGCATCACGCTCATCTGGTGCCAGCGCCCCGGTAGCGCGTGGCAGAAGGCGTGGACCGCGCGGGCCGGGTCGGGGAGGAAGCGATCGTTCACCGCGAAGATCACGCCGGAGGTGCCGAGCGAGACGAAGCCGCTCCCCGGTGCCACCGCACCGATCCCGACCGCGCTGGCCGCGTTGTCGCCCCCGCCGCCGGCGACCGTGACCGGACCGCTCATGCCCCAGCGATCCCGCAGCGCGTCCCGCAGCCGGCCCGAGGGGGCGCTCCCCTCCACCAGCCGCGGCATGTGCGCCCGCGAGAGGCGCGTGCCCTGGAGCATGGCGTCGGACCAGTCGCGCCGCGCCACGTCCAGCCAGAGCGTCCCGGCCGCGTCGGACATCTCCGAGACCTTCTCGCCGGTGAGCCGCAGCCGGAGGTAGTCCTTGGGCAGGAGCACGGTCGCGACCTGCGCGAAGACCGCGGGCTCGTGGCGGGCCACCCAGAGCAGCTTCGGGGCGGTGAAGCCCGGCATGGCCAGGTTGCCGGTGATGGCGAGGGCCTCCGGCACGCGCTCCACGAGCTCCGCGCACTCCCGCTCGGACCGGGTGTCGTTCCACAGGATCGCGGGGCGGAGCGGGTGATCGGTGGCATCGAGCAGGGTGGCGCCGTGCATCTGTCCGGAGAGGCCCAGCCCGCGCACGGCCGCCAGCGCGGCGGGGCGGCTTGCCCGGAGCGCGTCCACCGCGGCCAGGGCCGCGTTCCACCAATCCTCCGGGGCCTGCTCGGACCAGCGCGGCCTCGGGCGGGAGACCTCGAGCGGCGCCCCAGCGGCGCCCACGATGGCGCCCGCCTCGTCGAGCAGGAGCGCCTTCACCTCCGAGGTGCCGAGGTCGATCCCGAGGTACATCGCAGCGTCTCTCCGGGCGTTCCCGATGAGTCCAACGATCCGACCAGTTGCGGCGAAGCGTTCCCGAACCTCGGGACGACGTCAAGAACGACCCTCGTCAGGCGGGTCGAGCGTGTCGATCGCCCCGGACCTCCCGACTGCCAGGAGTGGCGGTTCGTGGGCCGGCCTTGCGGCGCCGAGGCGCGGCGGGCATCTCCGGGCGGCCGCCCACCTCGTCGACCGCATGCAGGAGGTCCTGGAGCACGCTGCCGGCCGCGCCGATCGCGCAGGCGTTCAGGCCGAAGCGGCACAACCGCACCGACGCGCGGTGGTAGTCGTACCGGCCCCCGTTGGCCTCCATGGCGCGCAGCGCGGTCTTCACGAACACGTCGCCCAGCTGGCAGAGGGGCCCGCCCAGCACCACCACGCCCGGGTTGAACGTGTTGCGAATGTTCTGGAGCAGCACGCCCAGGTATTCCCCGGCGCGCTTCGCGCCGCGCATCGCGGCCGGGTCCTTGCGCGCCACCCGCTGCGCCAGCACGTCCATCGCCAGGATGGGCGCGTCGCGGCCGGTGACGTGGCGGCTGACCGCGCGCTGCGAGACGAAGGCCTCGGCACACCCGTGGCGGCCGCAGGCGCAGCGGGGGCCGCCCGGCTGCAGGATGGTGTGCCCGACCTCGCCCGCCAGCCCGTCGTCTCCCAGGTACAGGCGATCGCGCAGCACGACGCCGGCGCCCAGGCCGATGCCCATGCTGAGGTACACGAGCGGCGCGGTGTGGGGCTCCGCCCCGAACACGTACTCGCTGAGCGCCGCGGCGTTGGCCTCGTTGAGGACAGTGAGCGGCACGCCGCCGCAGCCAGCCCTGCGCAGCGCCGTCTCGAGCTGCCGGGCCAGGTCCACGTCGTGCCACCCGAGGTTGGGCGCGAACCGCAGCATGCCGCTGCGGACGTCGACGGCCCCGGGCACGCCGACGCCGAGACCCAGCCGCCGGCGGCCCTGCGCCCGCAGCTCGGCGTGGGCGCCGCTGACGAGCGCGGCCAGCCTCCGGGCGGTGCGGGCCACGCCCTCGGGACGGTACGGGATGCGCCGCGACCAGAGCAGCTCGCCCTGCAGGTTGCAGGCGACGGCGTTCAGGTAGTCGACGCCCACCTCGGCCCCGAGCAGCCCCATGCGGTGGGGGTCGAGCGCCAGCGGCACCCGCGGCCGGCCCACGCCCTGGCCGCTCGCGGGCGCGCTCTCGCAGAGCCAGCCCTCGCCGATCAGCTCCTGGGCCAGCAGCCCGACCGTCGCCTTCGTCAGCCCGGTGCGGTGCGCGAGCTCCACTCGCGACAGGCCGGGCTCCGCTTTCACCTGGCGGACCAGGGCCATCCGGTTGATGCGCTTGAGCAGGCTGTGGTCGCCCGTCATGCCCCGATCGCGGTGCGGCCGCGCCGGCCCCGCGTCCTTCGTGAGCGCCGACCTCAGCAGAAGCGGCCGACGAGGTTCTCGAGGAGCTCCTGCCGGCCCGAGACCGGCTCGACGTCCCGGTCGCGCTCGATCGCGCGCGCCGCCAGCCCCTCCAGCCCGACGCGCCTGGCCAGGATCTCCTGGCCGAGCGGCCCGCGCCACCCGGCGTAGCGGTCGCGCACCGCCTGCGCCAGCTGCCCGTCGTTCACGATGCGCTCGGCCGCCAGGAGCGCCCGCGCGCAGGTGTCGATGCCGCCCACGTGCGCGTGGAAGAGATCGGCCGGATCGATCGACTGACGGCGCACCTTGGCGTCGAAGTTCAGGCCGCCGGTGGTGAAGCCGCCGGCCTGCAGGATGGCCAGCAGCGCCAGCGTCATCGCCTGCACGTCGTTCGGGAACTGGTCGGTGTCCCATCCCAGCAGCAGGTCGCCCCGGTTCACGTCGATGCTGCCGAAGACCCCGTACGCCGCCGCGGTGGCGATCTCGTGCTCGAAGGTGTGCCCGGCCAGGGTGGCGTGGTTCGACTCGATGTTGGTCTTGACCTCCTTCTCGAGGCCGAAGCGCTGGAGGAAGGCGCACAGCGCGGCCACGTCGAAGTCGTACTGGTGCTTCGACGGCTCGGCGGGCTTGGGCTCCACCAGGATCGCGCCCTTGAAGCCGATCTTGTGCTTGTACTCGACCACGGCGGCCAGGAAGCGGCCGAGCTGCTCGAGCTCCTGCCGGAGGTCGGTGTTGAGGAGCGTCTCGTACCCCTCGCGGCCGCCCCACAGGACGTAGTTCACCCCGCCCAGCGCCTGCGTCGCGTCCATCGCCGCCTTGACCTGCGCGGCGGCCAGGGCGAACACCTCGGGGTCGGGGTTGGTGGCGGCCCCGGCCATGAACCGGCGGTGGCTGAACAGGTTGGCCGTCCCCCACAGCGGCTTCACCCCGGTGCGCTCCTGGTGGCGGGCCAGCACCTCGACCATGCTCTGCAGCCGCGCCAGGCTCTCGCGCGGAGTGGCGCCCTCCGGTGCCACGTCGCGGTCGTGGAAGGTGTAGAACGGCACGCCGAGCTTGCCGAAGAGGTCGAACGCAGACTCGGCCTTGAGCCGCGCCGCCTCCATCGGATCGCCGCGCATCCACGGTCGCTGGAAGGTGGCGGCGCCGAACGGATCGGAGCCGGTCCCGCAGAAGGTGTGCCAGTAGCAGACGGCGAAGCGGAGGTGGTCCTCCATCCGCTTCCCCAGCACCACGCGCTCCCGGTCGTACCAGCGGTAGGCCAGCGGGCGCGTGCTGTCCGGCCCCTCGTAGCGGATGGGCTCGATCTCGGCGAAATAGCTCGGCATGGCAATCTCCTCGGCGCGTCGCTCGATGTCGCGCGCGGCCGCCCGGCCCTGCTCGGGAATTAGTTCAGCCATCATACTAACACTGCTGCGACCTGCCGAGCACGGCGGCCCCGCGACAGCCCCATCGGGACCGCCCCCGGCCGCGCTCCCCCGCGCCGCCGGATTTCGTAAGGAAAACAAACTATCTCCCGAGCCACCGTGGCGGCGCACGCGCCGGCCCACCTGAGCCTCGCGGAGGTCGCTTGCGGCCTCCATTCCAGCGTGCAACCCTGGGTGCGTCAACTCGGAGTCGATGGCACGCGCGGGGAGCGCTTCCCGGGCACCGGGTTCGTCGTCGAGGGTCGTGCCGTGCATCGCGTGCAATCGCGTCGCAATCGTAGGTCAACGCAACAGTCGCCAAGGAGGCATGGTGTGAAGAAGCTCACGCTCATTTGCCTTGCAGTCGCATTTCTGATCGCGTTGCCGAATCGAGCCACCGCCAAGCCGAAGATCGGGCTTTCCTTCTCCGACTTCGCGACCGAGCGCTGGGCTCGCGAGCGGGACGAGATGTCCAAGCAGCTCCAGGACGCCGGCTTCGAGGTCCTGGTCCAGGAGGCCAACCACGACGCCAAGCTCCAGAACGACCAGATCAAGAACATGGTGACCCAGGGCGCCAAGGTCATCATCGTCGTCGCCGAGGACGGCGACGCGGCCGCCACCGCCGTCGACGACGTCGCCAAGAAGGGCGTGAAGGTCATCGCCTACGACCGCCTCGTCAAGAGCCCGAAGATCGCGGCCTACGTGTCGTTCGACAACGTCGACGTCGGGCGCAACCAGGCCAAGGGCGTGCTGGCCGTGAAGAACTCCGGCAGCTTCGTCCTCCTGGGCGGGAGCCCCACCGACAACAACGCCCACCTGTTCCGCCAGGGCCAGATGGAGGTCCTGAACCCGCTCATCAAGGCCGGCAACATCAAGGTCGTGGCCGACCAATGGGTCGAGAACTGGGACCCGGCGAACGCCAAGAAGCTGATGGAGAACATCCTGACCGCGACCGGCCGCAAGTTCGACGCCGTGGTGGCCTCCAACGACGGCACCGCGCTGGGAGCCCTCGAGGCCATGAAGACCGCCGGCCTGGCGGGCAAGGTCCCGATCTCCGGTCAGGACGCCACCGAGGCGGGCTGCAACTCGATCGCGCGCGGCGAGCTGACCGTCACCATCCTCAAGGACACGCGCAAGCTCACCCCGCTGGCCTGCGAGCTGGCGATCAAGCTGTCCAAGGGCGAGAAGGACCTGGGCCTGACGCCCTTCAAGCTCGCCGACCTCACCGGCAACAAGAAGATGGCCGGCACCGTCCCCTGCAAGTTCCTGCAGGTCTTCCAGGTGACCAAGGACAACTTGAAGAACCTGGTGGTCGACTCCGGGTTCCAGAGCTACGAGGGTGTCTACAAGGACATCCCCAACGCTCCGGCGAGGTGAGCGCCGGCAGGGCTTGACGGAATGCGGGAGGCCCGGCCCTCGGTGGCCGGGCCCTCCCGGAGGTTGACCAGGTGCCGGCGGACGTCCTCCTCGACCTCTCCAGGGTGACCAAGCGGTTCCCCGGCGTCACCGCGCTGGACGACGTCTCCTTCCAGGTCCGGCGGGGGGAGATCCACGGCCTGTGCGGCGAGAACGGGGCCGGCAAGTCCACCCTGATGAAGATCCTGTGCGGCGTCTACCCGCACGGCACCTACGAGGGGACGATCAGCTGCGCCGGCCAGGAGCTGCGGTTCGAGTCGAGCTCGATCCGCCGGGCCATCGAGGCGGGGATCGCCATCGTCTACCAGGAGCTGACGCTCATCCCCAAGCTGACGGTGGGCGAGAACGTCTTCTTCGGCAAGGAGCCGCGCCGCGGCCTCAGGATCGACTGGGACAAGCTGTACGCCGACACGGCCGCGCTCCTCGAGCGGTACAAGCTGCCCATCTCGCCGTTCGACGTCGTCGAGCACCTGGGCGTCGGCCAGATGCAGATGACCGAGATCGCCAAGGCGCTCTCGGAGAACGCCCGGATCCTGATCCTGGACGAGCCGACCTCGGCGCTCTCCGAGGCGGAGGTCGAGAAGCTCATGGAGATCCTCCGCGAGCTGAAGTCGCAGGGCGTGACCTGCATCTACATCACCCACAAGCTCCAGGAGTTCTTCCGCATCACCGACACCGTCTCGGTGCTCCGCGACGGGAGGCACGTGACCACCCAGCCGACCAGCGAGCTGACGGTGGAGAAGCTGGTCAAGCTCATGGTCGGCCGCGAGATGCACGAGCGCTTCCCCAAGGGCGACCGCAAGCCGGGCGAGGTGTGCCTGGAGGTCGAGGACCTGCACGCCACCGACCCCAACAACCCCGGCCGCGAGGTGCTGAAGGGCGTCTCGTTCGCGCTGCGCAAGGGGGAGATCCTGGGCATCGCCGGGCTCATGGGCTCGGGGCGGACGGAGCTCGTCACCACGCTCTTCGGCGAGTACGGCCGGGTCACCCGCGGCCGGATCACCCTGAACGGCGAGGAGGTGCGCCTCGGCAGCGCCCGGGACGCCATGGCGCACGGCATCAGCCTCGTCCCGGAGGACCGCAAGCGCCAGGGGCTGGTGCTCATGCAGACCATCCTGAAGAACATGAGCCTGCCCAACCTGAACCGCTTCTCCGGGTTCATGCGGATCGACGAGGACGCCGAGCTGGCGGCGGTCCTCGGGTACTGGACCAGCCTCTCCATCAAGGCCCGCTCGGTCCACGCGCTGGTGGAGTCGCTCTCCGGCGGCAACCAGCAGAAGGTGGTCATCTCCAAGTGGCTCATGTCCGAGCCGCGGATCCTGATCCTGGACGACCCGACCCGCGGCGTCGACGTGGGCGCCAAGTACGAGATCTACAAGCTCATGAACCACCTCGCCGAGAGCGGGTACGCGATCATCATGATCTCCTCGGAGCTCGAGGAGGTGCTCGGGATGAGCGACCGGGTGATGATCATGTGGGAAGGTCGTTCCAACGGCACGCTGGCGATCGCCGCCGCCGACCAGGAGAAGATCATGGCCAGGGCGGCGGGCGTCGAGCTGGCCGCGGAGTGAGAGCATGCTCAATCCCCTCGATGCGAGCACGGCCGAGAACGCAGCCTCCCGCTCGCGCGGCGGTCTCCGCGACCTCGTCGCCGCCGTCAGCCGGAACGCGCAGCAGTCGATGCTGGTCATCGCCCTGGTGGCGATCTGGATCGGCTTCGGGATCGCCGCGCCGGGCTACGCCAGCGCCGACCACATCCAGAACATCCTCCAGCAGATGGCGATCATCGGCATCATGGCCTGCGGGATGGTCTTCGTCATCGTGACCGGGGGGATCGACCTCTCGGTCGGATACGGCTCCGGGTTCGTCTCGGTGGTGGTCGCGGCGCTCCTCTACCACGGCGTGGTCGACGGCTGGGTCAGGGCGCTCGTCCCCGGCATCTCTCCCGAGGCGCTGCAGGTGAGCACCGCGGTGGTGGTGGTCCTCCTGGGCCTCCTGCTCGGCGCCCTCATGGGCGCCTTCCAGGGCTTCGTCATCTCGCGCCTCGCCGTGCCGCCCTTCATCGTCACCCTGGGTGGCTTCTCCATCTTCAAGTCCGGGATCCTGCTCGTCACCCAGGGCAAGTCGCTCTTCATCTCGTCCAACGACACCTACAAGTTCATCGCCCAGGGGCTCGTCCCGCCGGCCGCCGGGTACGTGCTGGCGGTGCTCGTCGCCGCGGCGCTCCTCGCTCGCGTGTTCACCGCGCGCGCCCGCAAGCGGAAGTACGGGGTAGCGCTCGGCTCGCTGACGCTGGAGCTCGTCCGGGCGGCGGTGTTCTCGCTCCTGGTGTTCGGCTACGTGATCGTCGTGAACCGCGCCTTCGACCGCGAGGCGGACGCGAGCACCAGGGGCGTGCCGCTGCTGGTGCTCATCCTGGGCGCCATCGCGCTGCTCATGAGCTATATCTCGCGCAACACCCGCTTCGGCCGCTACGCGTACGGCATCGGCGGGAACCGCGAGGCGGCGCGGCTCTCGGGCATCGACGTCAAGGCCTGCATCTTCAAGGTCTACGTGACGATGGGCCTCCTGATGGCGGTCTCGGGGATCGCGCTCGCCGCCTACGTCGGCTCGGGCACGACGGCGGCGGGCCAGGGCTACGAGCTGGACGTGATTGCGGCCTGCATCCTCGGCGGCACGTCGACGCTCGGCGGGGAGGGCACCGTGTTCGGCGCGGTGGTCGGAGCCCTCATCATCCAGTCACTTTCGAACGGGCTGCAGATGATGAACGTGAACTCCAACTACCAGTACCTGATCAAGGGCGTGGTCCTGATCCTGGCCGTGTTCGCCGACATCCAGCTCAAGAAGAAGCGCGGCTGATCTTGACGCTGAATCGCTCGAGAGGGGCGGGGCCGACCAGCTGGCCCGCAACGCCCTGGTGCGCAAGGCGACGGTTCCCTCACCTGTCCGGTCGATCGTGATCGATTGAGTGGTCCGAAGGCTGGCGCGGGCGCCTACCCGGCCATTACGTTTCACCGCCGAACTGGGAAGGTGCGGGACTCCGATCCGCTCGGACCGAGGTGACCGATGGAGCGAAAGAAGGCGTCAGACTTCCACCCCCAGGTGCTGAGCCTCTTCGACCAGTACGTCCACGGCTTGATCGACCGCCGCGCCTTCCTGGCCAGGGCGGCGAAGTTCGCGGTGGGCGGCATGACCGCCAGCACGCTCCTCGACGCGCTCAACCCCAAGTTCGCCGAGGCCCAGCAGGTCGCCAAGGACGACTCGCGGCTCGAGGTTCGCACCGTGGAGTTCGACTCGCCGAAAGGCTCGGGGAAGGTACGCGGCTACCTCTCGCTGCCGGCCAACACGCAGGGCAAGCTGCCCGGCATCCTGGTTGTTCACGAGAACCGCGGCCTGAACCCTCACATCGAGGACATCACCCGCCGCATCGCGCTCGAGAACTACGTCGCCTTCGCGCCGGATGCGCTGACGCCGTTGGGCGGCTATCCCGGCGACGAGGACAGGGCGCGCGAGCTGTTCGCGAAGCTCGACCAGGCCAAGACCCGCGAGGACTTCCTCGCCGCGCTGGCCTTCCTGGAGACGCGCCCGGAGTGCAACGGCAAGGTGGGCGCGGTGGGCTTCTGCTACGGCGGCGGAATGGTGAACTTCCTCGGCACCCGCGCGCCCCGTCTGGCCGCGGGCGTGCCCTTCTACGGCGGCCAGCCGCCGGCGGAGGACGTGGCGAAGATCAAGGCAGCGCTCCTCATCCACTACGCGGAGAAGGACGACCGCATCAACGCCGGCATCCCCGCATTCGAGCAGGCGCTCAAGGCCAGCAAGGTGAAGTACCAGCTCTTCACCTATCCGGGCACGCAGCACGGCTTCAACAACGACACCACCCCGCGCTACGACAAGGGGGCGGCGGACCTGGCCTGGAAGCGCACGATGGACTTCTTCAAGCAGCATCTGCGCGGATGAGTTCAGCAGCGACTTCGGCGCTCCGAGCCGCTTCAGCCGATTTGGCGCAGCGCCGCCTCGAGGGCTCCTGTCGACGACCGCGCCGACCCGCTCGTTGCGATCGAAGAGCGGAAGCTGCTCGTGGTCGAAGACCTCCAGGCCCGGGCGGTCGTAGCGGCTCGCGAGCCACCGCTCGCCGATGGCCATCCCGACGCTCGTTGCCATGCCTTGCTCGGCGTCCCGCGGGGGCCCGCGGGTCACAGGACCTCGGGCCAGCGGGGCGACGCGTCGAAGGCGGCGTGGATGAGCCCGACGTGCGAGTAAGCCTGCGGGAAGTTCCCCCACAGGCGCCGCCCTTTCGGATCGTAGTCCTCGGACAGGAGGCCGAGCGGCGAGAGCGCATCGAACGTCGCCTCCAGCTGTCTTCTCGCCTCGTCGTGCCGGCCCAGCCCGGCCAGCGCCTGGACGAGCCAGAAGGTGCAGAGCACGAACGCCACCTGCGGCGTGCCGAACCCGTCGTCGTGCCGGTAGCGGTCCAGCCAGTCCCCTCGACCGAGGGCCCGTGAGATGGCGTCTACCGTGGAGGCGAGCCGCGGATCCTCACGAGGGAGGAAGCGCAGCGGCACCATCAGCAGGGTCGAGGCGTCGAGGTCGTTCGACGGATACGACGCGGCGAAGCTCCCGAGCTCGGGGCGCCAGGCGCGCGTGAGGATCTCGGCGCGCAGACGGGACGCCTCGCCGGCCAGCTCGGCTCCGCAGCCCGGCGCTCGCCGGTCGAGCACCGTCGCGACCCGGTCGGCCGCCGCCCAGCTCATGAGGGTCGAGAAGGTCTGGGGGGTCCACTCGCTCCGGTACTCCCAGATCCCGGCGTCCGGCGTCCCTGCCACGTGGACGGCCTTCCGGGCCAGCCGCGCCACAAGGTCGAGGGCCGCGTCCGAGCGCTCGTCCCGGAACCGCTCGTCCAAGAAGACCGGAACGAGCGAGAGGGCCGTCTCGCCGTATACGTCGTTCTGGCGGTGGGAGGCGGCTCCGTTCCCGGTACGTACCGGCCTGTTCCCCTCGTAGCCGGCCCAGCCGTCGTGCTCCAGCTCCGCCAGGTCCGAACGGCCGTCGATGCGATAGAGCGGGGCCAGGTCGAGATCGGGCGAGCCGCCGGCCACGTCGAAGATCCACTGCGTGAACCGCTCCCGCTCCTCGAAGCACCCGAGCCGCCGCAGCGCCCCCAAGACGAAGAACGCGTCTCGCAGCCAGCAGTAGCGGTAGTCCCAGGTGCGGCCCGAGCCGGGCGACTCCGGGACGGAGGTGGTGGTCGCCGCCACGATGGCCCCGGTGTCCTCGAAGCAGTGGAGCTTCAGCGCGAGGGCGGAGCGAATCACCTGCTCCTGGTAGGCCGCGGGGACCTCGCACCCCTTCACCCAGCGTTGCCAGTAGCGTACCGTCTCGGCGAGGAAGCGGTCCGCCAGGGGGGCGAGTGGCTCCTCGATGGGCGCTCCCCAGGTCAGGACCATGTGACGCCGCCCGGTCAGGGTGAAGGGCTGCCCGCCCAGGTACGACAGCGGCACGTCGGTGGTGAGCCGGAGCTGTGCGGCGTACCCCTCGAACCGGACGTGGTTGGATCCCTGGACGCGATCGGCCGGCCGGCCCGTCCAGCCGAGCACCGGATCGCACCGCACCTGCACGCGAGGAGTCCCGCGGAGCGGCTCGATGATCCGGAAGAGCTGGGTCGGGTGGAACGCTCGCTGGTGCTGCTCGAACCTCGGCGCGAAGTCGATGACGCGGAACGCGCCTTGACCATCGGAGAACTCAGTGGCGAGGACGTTGGTGTTGGGCAGGTACCGCTGCCGGCCGTGGCCGCCGGCCGAGGGGCCGACGAGGAAGTGCCCCCCTCGCGCGGGGTCGAGCATGGAGGCGAGGACCGGCTCCGCGTCGAAGCGCGGCAGGCAGCACCAGACCACGTCTCCGTCGGACGCGACGTGCGCGGCGTACTGACCGTTGCCGACGAGACCGATGTCTTCCAGGCGGGCCATCGCGTTGACCTCCCCCGCCGGATGTTCTACACCAGGTACGAGCTACGTTGCACATGCAACGATTATCCATGCACGCCGCGATCCGCTACCTCGCGCTCCTCTTCGCCAGCCTGGCCCTGGTCGCCTGGGGTGCGTCGGAGCTCTTCAACCGGCAGGCGAGGGTCTGGGCCGAGCGCGACATGGGCATGCGGGCGCGGCTGGCAGCGTCGGCGGCTGGCCCTTCCCTCGCGCAGGCCACGGGCGCGGCCGCGCGCAAGCAGCTCGACGCCATGGTGCGCGACGAACGGCTCATGGGCGCGGCCTTGTGCCAAAGGGACGGGCAGTTCGAGGTCGCCAGCGTCAGCTTCCCGCAATCCCTGGGATGCGGGTCGCTGCCGGCCGAGGCCCGCGAGACCGGGGAGCTGGGTTGGGACCGCACCGTCTCCGGCCCGAGCGGCGCCGTCCATCTCACGGTCGTGCCGATCGGCGACGACCCGGAGCGGCCCCGCTTCCTGCTGCTGGTCCACGACCTGAGCTTCGTGGAGCGCCGCGCCGACACGACCCGCCGCTACACCTTCCTCGCCTTCGGGCTCGTGGGCTTGCTCGGCGCCGCGGCGGCGAGCGTGGTGGCGCGCCTCTCCTGGCTCTCTTGGACCACGCAGCTCCGCAGAGTCCTCCTCGCGCCGTTCCGGTCCATGTCCATGGCCTCCGAGGCCCCCAGGCGATTTCAGCCGCTGCTGTCCGACGTGCGCGACCTCGTCTCCAGCCTCGCGCTGGAGGAGGCCCGGACCGAGTCCGGCTGGACGCCGGAACGGCTCAAGCAGGTCCTGCGGCGGCAGCTCGGCGGCGAGGGCATCTTCGTGGTCGCCAACCGGGAGCCCTACATCCACGAGCACGATTCGAATGGAGACATCCGGGTGGTGCACCCGGCGTCGGGCCTGGTCACCGCGCTGGAGCCCGTCATGCGCGCCTGTTCCGGGACCTGGATCGCCCACGGCAGCGGCAGCGCCGACTTCGAGGTGGTGGACGCGAAGGATCACGTCCAGGTGCCGCCGGACAGGCCTCTCTACGACCTGCGCCGGCTTCGGCTCACCAAGGAGGAGGAGCAGGGTTACTACTACGGCTTCTCCAACGAGGGGCTCTGGCCGCTCTGCCACGTCGCCCACGCCCGCCCCGAGTTCCGGTCGGCGGACTGGGAGCAGTACCAGCGCGTCAACCGGCGGTTCGCCGAGGTCGTGGCCCAGGAGGCGAGCTCCTCCGATCCCATCGTGCTGGTCCAGGACTACCACTTCGCGCTGCTGCCGAAGTACCTGCGCGAGCTGCTGCCGCGAGCGACGATCCTGACGTTCTGGCACATCCCCTGGCCCAACGCGGAGCGCTTCGGCATCTGCCCGTGGGAGCGCGAGGTCCTCGAGGGCCTGCTCGGGAGTTCCATCATCGGCTTCCACACCCAGGCCCACTGCAACAACTTCATGGACTCGGTCGACCGCTACCTCGAGTCCCGCCTCGACCGCGAGCGCCACTCCGTGATCCAAGGGGGCCGCGAGACCCTCGTC
>Ga0335082_10002535_pt1 | contig 19681 bp, 18 predicted proteins | sample Lox_Sample_41_FD_206718 | JGI IMG/M metagenome (GOLD analysis project Ga0335082, IMG submission 206718) | Soil microbial communities from Loxahatchee National Wildlife Refuge, Florida, United States - Lox_Sample_4.1 | ecosystem: Environmental > Terrestrial > Soil > Wetlands | place: USA...
GTGCGCCCCTCGCCCGGCCTCGGCGCCCGCTCGAAGTCCGCCGGGAGGACGACGGGCTCCGCCGCGCCGGTCACGATCCCGTGGCACGCCGCGCAGTTCGCGGCCCGCGGCGTCCCGATCCGGATCGCCTGCCGGCGCAGCCGGCCGTCCGCCTCGAGCAGGTCCGGCCGGACCTCCAGGCGTCCCCCGTCGACGTGGCACTGGACGCAGCTCGCCTTCACCCGCGCGTCGGCGTGGCCGCTGTGGGCCGCGATGTACGCGGCGTCGTGGCAGCCGCCGCAGGTCCGGTCCGGGGAGAAGTCCCGCTCGCCCTTCACCGGCTTGCCCGCGGCGTCGAGCGGGACGAACGCCGGGTGGATCGGGTTCACCCCCTGCTGCGCGCGGGCCGCGGGCGCGAGGGCGGCCAGGGCGGCGGCCAGCAGCGGGAGGGAGACGAGCCGCTTCATGGACGGCCTCCGGTCTTGATGGGGTCGCCCGGGTAGCCGAGGGCGTTCCAGTCGAGGCGCGAGCCCTCGCCGTGGCAGTCGGTGCAGGAGAGGGCCTTCTCCTTCGGCGCGACCATGTGGGAGAGCGGCCAGTACATCTCCGTGCGGGCGAAGCCGTACCTGCCGCTGTAGGAGACGTTCGAGGCCTTCGCGCCGAGCCGGAACGCCTGGTCCCAGTCGAAGTTCGTCCAGTACCCGTCCTTGCCGCCGGTGACGGGCGGGAACAGGTACATGTTCCCGGCGTCGTACGGCTGCTTCGCGCCGTGGACCTTGAACGGCCAGATGCGCGCGCTCCGGTCGAGGATGCCGCCCTGGGGCGGGTTCATCGCGGTCGGCGTGGCGGGGTCCTGGATGCGGTCGCCGAGCAGGTAGCGCCCCACCGTGCCGTTGAACCAGCGGTACTCGGGGGTGGCGTCCTGCTCGTAGAGGAACTCGCCCTTGATCTTGAGGTAGTGGTGCGGGTCCTCCTTGCGCGTCGGGTCGCCGGCCTTGCTCCAGTCCCAGAACGCCTTGGTCGGCACCTTCGAGGCGAACGTCGGCACGTGGCAGGTCTGGCAGGCGACGGCGGTGAGGTGCGCGTTGATGCGCGCGTCCCGGTGCTCGGGCCTGGTGTGGCAGTCGGAGCAGGCGACGCCGTGCGAGTCCTCGACGCTGACCGAGAAGGCGCGGCCGCGGATCTGGTGGTCCGGGGCCGTGTGGCAGTCCACGCAGAGGAACCCGTAGCGGCCGATGTGCACGTCCTCCTCCTCGAACGGATGCGCGAGCGAGGAGTCGAGGTCGCCGTGCTTCACCGCCTGGCCGCCGCCGCCGTAGGCGTGGCAGGTGAGGCAGTTGTCGCGCTGCGGCGTCCCCACCGAGCGCGCCGCGGCGAGCAGGTCCGTCTGCGGCGTGGGGAGGCCGAGGGTCCCCTTCACGTAGGTGTTCGTGTGCTCGTGGCACACGAGGCAGTCCACGTTCTCGGCGTTGGCGAAGTCGAAGGAGTCATCCTCCCAGCCGTAGCCGATGTGGCACTTGGTGCAGGCCCGCTCGTTGCCGCGCGTGGCGATGCAGAAGTTGTTGAGGACGTTCCGCTTGCCGATCCGCGTGGTGCCGGCGTGCCCGGGGACCTGCACCTCGTCCCCGAGCCAGAGCCAGTGCGAGGTCTTCATCACCTTGCGCGCGTCCGGGTGGCACCCGAGGCAGGCGCGCGTGACCGCCTGCGGGCTCGCGAACTTCTCCGTGATCACGGCGGCGTGATCGAAGTGCGGCCGGATCCGCTTCGCGTAGCCCTGGGCGTGCCTCGCCGGCGCGTCCGGCGCGCGGAGCGCGAACGCCAGGGCGACGCCCCCGGCGGCCACCACCGCGACGGCCGCGCCGACGATCCAGGGTCTCTTCGTGTGCGACGTCTGCGCCTCTGCCATCTCGCCCTCGCGTGTCGGGTCCGCCGACGTCCGGCCGGCTCGCTTCTCGCTTGTGTCGATTGCGTCCCGCGTGCCTGCGACGCGAGCCGAGCGAATCCAGGCGCTTGGGACGGATCGGCCGCGACGTCGCACCGTTTCACGTCGCAGCGGGTCTCACAGCGTGTCGGAACGTGTCAGGAGGTGAAACGTGAACACCCCAGCGGCTGCCTCGTGCCCGCCGGCAGCGCCGGAGCAGGAGCGGGTCTTCTCCGCGGTGAACGCCGCGTTCGGCTCGCTCGGCCGCGCGTGCGTGGCGCTCGACGGCCAGTTCCGGATCCGCTACGCCTCCGACCTGTTCGACGCGCTCCTCGGCCCCGGCGCCTCCGCGGGGCTCCGCGGCGCGCAGATCGAGTCGGTCCTCGGGACCGAGATGTTCGGGCCGGACGGCCCGCTGCGGCAGTCGCTCCTCGCCGGCGAGAAGCGCGAGGGCTGGCGGGCGGTCCTCCAGTCCGACGGCGGCGCCGCGCGCCTCATGTCGGTGTCGGCCGCCCCGCTCCAGCGCGACCGGTACGGCGTCTGCGATCCGGAAGCCCGCTACCTGGTGGTGCTCCGGCCGGCGGACGAGGCCACGGTGGAGGCGAGCGGCCCCATCGGCGGCTTCGGGCTCATCGCCCGCTCGCAGGCCATGGCGCGGGTCTTTCGCCTCATCGACACCCTGCAGCACAGCGAGTCCACCGTCCTCATCACCGGCGAGAGCGGCACCGGCAAGGAGGTCACCGCGCGGATCATCCACGCCCATTCCCCGCGGCGGAGCGGCCCGTTCGTGGCGGTGAACGCGGCGGCGCTCCCGGGCGACCTGCTCGAGAGCGAGCTGTTCGGCCACGTGCGCGGCGCGTTCACGGGCGCGGTGCGCGACCGCATGGGCCGGTTCGAGGCGGCGAACGACGGCACGCTGTTCCTCGACGAGGTCGGCGACGTCCCGCTCCACCTCCAGGTGAAGCTGCTCCGCGTGCTCCAGGAGCACACCTACGAGCGCGTCGGCGACAGCGAGTCCCGGCCGACCACCGCGCGGATCATCGCGGCGACCAACCGGAACCTCCGCCGCGCCGTCGCCGAGGGGCGCTTCCGCGAGGACCTCTACTACCGCCTGCGCGTCTTCCCCATCGAGGTCCCGCCGCTGCGCTCCCGGCGCGAGGACATCGAGCCCATCGCGCGGCTGCTCCTCTCCCGCGCCTGCACGCGCACGGGCCGCGCGGTCCGGCTCTCGCCCGAGGCGGTGCGCGTCCTCCTCTCCTACGGGTGGCCCGGCAACGTGCGGGAGCTGGAGAACGCCCTCGAGTTCGCCGCCACGGTGGCGCAGGGCCAGACGCTCCAGCCCGAGGACCTGCCGCGCGAGATCGTCGGGGGCGACGGCCCGGCGGGCGAGCCGGACGGCGCCGCGCCCGCGAGCCGGCCGATCGCGTCGCGACCGGCCGGGTCGCGACCGGCGATCGTGCCGAGGCGCGCCTCGCCGGAGGACCGGGAGGTGATCCTGCACGCCCTCGAGACCCATTCCTGGAACCGCGTCGAGACGGCGGCCGCGCTCGGGATGAGCCGCAGCACGCTCTGGCGCCGGATGCGCGCGCTCGGGGTGGAGTGACCGCCGCTGCGCTCAGGCCGCGGCGGCGGCGCCGAGCAGCTCCGAGTCAAAGGCTTCGCGCCCCCATCGACGGCGCTTATCACGTCCATCGAAAACTCTGGAGTTGAGCGCCGCGGAGCGATCGTGCGAGCGTCTCGATCGCCAACCTCGCACCGGCAGGCTCCGGCGCGAGGTCGTCGGCGAGCGGCTCGGGTACGCGAGAGGTGCGGGTGCGATCGGCGCGGGTGCTGGCCAGGTGCGGTCTTCTAATCGCGGCGCTCGCGCCGGGGCTGGCCTGGGCGGCGGCGGCCCCCGCCCCTCACCATGGCCTGCCATCGCGCGCGGCGTCCGCCCACAGTGCCGAGGCGAAGGGGGAGTCGCCGGCGCTGCTCGTGGCCGGGCGCGGCGCGGCCGTCGCGGTGGTCCGTCCCGGGGCGCCCCTCCGCCGGGGCGAGTCGCGGGCGGGCATCGGCCCGCGCCGGGCGGGCGCCGTCGCCGGTCGCGGTCTCGCGCAGAGGCAGCGCGTGCGGCCGCGCCGTGGTCGCCCGCTCGCGCGGAGCGCCTCGCGCCTGCGGCGTCGGGCCCGGGGGCCGTCGCCGGGAGCGCGCGAGGCGTGGGCGCGGCGCTCGGGAGCTCGTCGACTTGCCGGCGCGGGACGCGCGCCGGGGCGCGGCCGGTGCTCGCCGCGCCGCCGAACCGGTCGGCGCGGCGGCCGCCGCCGGCGCCGACGACGGCGACGCTCGCGACCGCGACCGCACCGCGAGGCGAACGCCCGGCGCGCGGCCCACCTCGCCGCACGCTTCGACGCGTCGTCCGGACGCCCCACGTCCGGCCCTCTCCGCCCGTGCGCCGCCGGCTCGCGCGCGGGCCTGCAGCGATCGTCCGGGCCGGCCCCCGCCAACCGATGGGAGGACCTCGTCCATGGGTGAAGCCCGCATTCCCGACGCACTCCAGGGTCGCCAGTCCAGCGGCGCCCCGGACCACGCACCCTACATCCCGAACACCGAGAACCCGGTCTTCGGAGTCCGGATCGTCACGCCGGGCGCGGAGCCGCCGTCCCTGCTCCAGTTCCCGCACCCCGCCGTCACCTCGCGGCCGAGCTGGAAGTGGTTCGTCCTCGGCACGGTGCTGCTCGGCGCCACCATGTCGGCCCTCGACGTGAGCATCGTGAACGTCGCGATGCCGACCCTCACCGGCACGTTCGGCGTGTCGATGGCCACCGTCGAGTGGGTGGCGATGGCGTACATGCTGACGCTCACCGTCTTCCTCCCGCTGTTCGGGCGCCTGGCCGACGTCTACGGACGGTCGAAGCTGTACAACCTGGGCTTCGTCGTCTTCTCGCTGGGCTCGGTGCTGTGCGGCGCCGCCACCGGCGCCGGCTTCCTGATCGCGGCGCGCGTGGTGCAGGCCGTGGGCGCGGGGCTCCTCCAGGCCAACTCGGTCGCCCTCATCACGCACGCGTTCCCGGCGTCCGAGCGCGGCAAGGCCATCGGGATCCAGGGCGCGGTCCAGGCGATCTCGATGGCCGTCGGCCCGTTCGTGGGCGGGCTGCTGATCGCGGCGGTGGGCTGGAGGGCGATCTTCTTCGTGAACCTCCCCATCGGCGCGCTCGGCACGCTGGCCGCCCTCCTCGTCCTCCCGCCGGACCGGAAGCCCGAGCGGAGGGAGCGCGTGGACTACCTGGGAGCGGCGCTGTTCGCCTCGGGGCTCGGCCTCCTGGTGATCGCGTTCAACGAGGGGGTGAAGCTGGGCTGGGGCTCGAGCCGGATCCTCGCGTATCTGGTGACGGCCGCCGTGCTGCTCTGCGCCATGGTCGTCGTCGAGCTGAGGACCGAGCACCCGCTCGTCGATCTCCGGCTGTTCCGGAACCGCACCTTCCTCATCGGGAACGTGACGGGCATGCTCTCGTACTTCGTCCTCTTCGCCGTCATGTTCCTCATGCCCTTCTACCTGGAGAAGGTGCTGGGTTTCACCAGCCAGCTGACCGGCTCGCTGCTCACCCCCGTCCCGCTCGCCATGGCGATCGTGGCCCCGTTCGCCGGCCACGCCTCCGACCGGTTCGGCTCCCGGGTCATGACCACGGCCGGCGTGCTCGTGTCGGCGATCGCCTGCGGCAGCCTCCTCTACCTGAACGAGGCCGCGCACCTCCCCCTGCTCGTCTCCGGGCTCGTCCTCCTCGGCGTCGGGATGGGCCTGTTCACGCCTCCGAACAACAGCGCCATCATGGGCGCGGCGCCGCCCGACAAGCTCGGCGTGGCGGGCGGAGTCCTCAACATGATGCGCTCGCTCGGCCTGATCTTCGGGGTCGACGTGTCGGGAGCCATCTTCACCACGCTCGAGCGTCGGTACCTGGCCGAGAAGGGCTTCCCCGACGTCCGGCACGTGTTCAGCAACCCCAGGATCCCGCTGGCCCTGAAGGACGGCGCGTTCCTGCACGGCTTCCTCGCGGTGCTCGTCGTGCTCCTGCTCGTCAGCGTCCTGTCCGCCGTGTTCTCGGCGCTGAACCGGGGCGCGGCGCTGGATCCGGTCGCGGCCGAGACCGCGAGGAGGTACATCGACGCTGCCTGACCCTCGCCTCGACGAGGACCCCGGTGTCGAGGACCCCGGTTGACAGGTGCCGCCGGACGCGGCTTCCTGAAGGCGCCGACGGGTGACGACGTGCGCACGTACCTGCCGCGGTTCTACGTCGAAGGGTTCCTCGATCCGGACGAGGGCACGGCGGGGTCGCCGGCGAGCGCCTGGGTGCACCGCCCGGCGATCGGCACGTTCCAGCGCGTGCCGGTCGAGCCCGGCGGCCCGGACCGCCACTTCAACGAGGTGGACGATCCGGCGCTGCGCCGGAACGAGGCCCTCGAGCCGCTGCTCGCGGCGGTCCTGGAGGACGCGGCGCGGCTCCTCCGGCGGGAGCTGCCCGCGCGCCGCCCGCTCGGCTCGTCCGAGCGCGAGCTCCTCGCGTCGTTCCTCGCCTTGCTCGGCATGCGGCTCTCCGCGCGATTCGGCGACCTGGACGAGGCCGAGGCCCGGCGGGGATACGAGGAGCTGCTCTCGATCCTGCGCGACATGGGCTGGGTCTTCTGGCAGGCCGAGCCGCCCGACTACTTCGTCTCGTCGAGCGCTCCCTTCCACGTCGCGTTCCCGCGGGACGACGGCCTGGTCCAGGGAATGGGGCTCCACGCGCCGGGCGTGGAGATCACGCTGCCCCTCACCCCGCGCCTCGCGCTCCACGCGACCTGGAAGCGTCGCGGCGAGCTCTGGCGCCGCGCGCCCGAGGGCGTGCTCCTCGAGCTGAACGCGCGGACCATCGTGCGCGCCCGGAGGTTCGTGCTCGCCCCGAAGCCGGCCATCCCCGGTTGACGCTTCACCTGCTGATCTCCGGGCGAGATCGCGCCAGACGTCACATCCCCGCGAACAGCATCCCCTTCCGCAGGATGAGCGCGCCGAAGGCGACGAGGAGGAGCCCCGACGCCCAGCGCACGGCGACCGGCCGGGCCGCCAGGACGCGGAGGCGCTGCCGCAGCGCCTGCGATCCATAGCCCACGGCCAGCATCGGCACCGCGAAGCCGAGCGAGTAGACGGCGAGGAGGACGATCCCCGCGGCGAGCGTCCCCTGCGCCGCCACGGTCGCGAGGACGCCCGAGAGCATCGGGCCGACGCACGGGATCCAGACGAGGCCGAGGCTGAGCCCGAGCACCAGGCCGGACCAGCGGCCGCCGCTTCGGCTCCGGACGCGCTGGAAGACCGTCATCTTGTCGAAGACGTTCACGCCCAGGAGGAGGAGGAGCCCGGACGCCACCACCAGCGCCCCGACCGCCTTCTCGAGCCCGGGGAGGACCGGTCCGACGATCGCGCCGAAGAGGCTCGTCAGGACCCCCATCGCCACGAAGCTCGCCGCGATGCCGGCCACCACCAGGGCCGGGCGCCAGCGGTGGTCTTCGGCGGTCCCGGTCACGATGATGGGGACCACCGGCAGGACGCACGGGCTGGCGACGCTGGCGAGCCCCGCGCCGAACGCGAGCGCGAGCGTGGAGGGACCGAGATCGAGCGCGATCATGGACCGACGAGCCGGCGGATCTCCTCCGCCGCCTGGATTCCCGGAGTGGCGCGGCGGATCTCCCTGCCCGACGCGTCGGTGAGGACGAGCATCGGGAGCGATCGGACGCCGTAGCGGCCGAACCATTCGAGGTCGCCCGGCTCGGTGGTCCGGTAGTAGACCAGCTCGGCCCTGCCGCTCAGCTCCCCCGCCATGTCGTGCAGCACGCGGTCCTGCATCTGGCACGGCACGCCGTTCGGGTTCATGAAGAAGGCGAGGCGCGGCAGCGCGCCTGTCGCGCGGTGCGCGGGAACCGGCGACGGCTGACGCTCGGGGCTGCCCGCGCTGGCGGAGCACGCGGCGACCGACAGCGCCAGCACCGCGGCTGCGACGGAGGTCCGGAAGGTCATGTCCGCTCCTCGGCGGAGCCGCGCGCGGGAAGGCGCACCGGCGAACCGCCGCTCACGTCCGGTTTGGAGCCGTCCGGAGCTCGAACGGTTCGGTGGCGTGATCCGAGGCGAAGGGTCGCGCACCGGCGCGAGGTCTGGACGGGCCGATGCGTCCGGTGCCACCATGTTGCAACGAGCGGAGGTGCAACACCCGCCATGCCGATCTCGACGGAACCGCTGAACGTCCTCGACGTCCTCCGCAGCATCCCCGACTCCGTCCTCACCATCGACCAGGACCGGCGCCTGGTCGCGCTGAACGAGCCCGCCCGGGCGCTGATCGGCGCGGAGGAGGCGCGCGCCGCGGGCCGCCGCGACTGCGGGAGCGTGCTCCGGACCGAGATCTGTCACACCGACCGGTGCCCGTTCGACCGCGCGTTCCTCCAGGGCGAGACGGTCACGACGTTCAACGTCCGGACGGAGGACGGGACGCCCGTCTGCATCAACACCTCCCCGCTCCGGAACGAGCACGGGGAGACGGTCGGCGTGGTCGAGACCATCCGGGTGGTGACCCACATCAACCGGCTCATCGAGGAGCTGCGCGATCAGCGCAACAAGGTCCAGGCCGTCCTCGACTCGATCGCCGAGGGCGTCCTCACGGTGGACCGCGAGGGCCGGATCACGAGCTTCAACCGGGCCGCCCAGCGGATCCTGGGGTGCGGCGACTGCGCGATCGGCGAGGCGGCGGCCGCGCGGCTTCCCGCGGAGATCGCCGGTCCGGGGGCGCCGCTCCACGAGACGCTGAGCTCGGGACGGCCGGTCGGAAACCGCGAGGTCACCATCCTCGACGGCGCCGGCCGCTCCTTCCCGATCAGCATCTCGGCGGGGCCGGTGCGCGACGAGGCGGGTGGGACCCTGGGCGCGGTCTGCACCGTCCGCGACCTGCGCGAGATCGAGCGCCTGGCGGACGAGCGCCGCCAGCGCGGGCCGCTCCTCGGGATCGTCGGCAAGCACCCGCGCATGCGCGAGGTCTTCGACCGCGTGGAGATGATCCGGGACAGCGACTCGACCGTCCTGATCCAGGGCGAGAGCGGCACGGGGAAGGGGCTGCTCGCCCTGGCCCTCCACCGCGTCAGCCCGCGCCACGCCCGCCCCTTCGTCAAGGTGAGCTGCGCGGCCCTGCCCGAGTCGCTGCTCGAGAGCGAGCTGTTCGGGCACGAGCGCGGCGCGTTCACCGGCGCGATCCGCGACCGCAAGGGGCGTTTCGAGCTGGCGGACCGCGGCACCATCTTCCTCGACGAGATCGGCGATCTCTCCCCCGCCGTCCAGGTGAAGCTCCTGCGCGTCCTCCAGGAGCAGGAGTTCGAGCGCGTCGGCGGAAGCGAGACGATCCGCGTGGACGTGCGCGTGATCGCCGCCACGCACCGGGACCTGCCCCGGCTCATGGCCGACGGGAGGTTCCGGGAGGATCTCTACTATCGCCTGAACGTCATCCCCGTCCGCATCCCCGCGCTGCGGGAGCGCCGCTCCGACATTCCCCTCCTGGTCCAGCACCTGCTCGACCACTTCGCCTCGATCGGAAAGGGCAAGGCGGCGAGCATCTCCCCTCGCGCGCTGGCGATCCTCATGGACCACGACTGGCCCGGGAACGTCCGCGAGCTGGAGAACGTGCTCGAGCACGCCGTGGTGTGCTCCCGCGGGAGCGTCATCGAGCCGGAGGCGCTGCCGCGTGCGCTCCTCGTGCCCGCGCCCAGCCGTCCGCGGGCCGGCCGCCCGCGCGCGCAGGGGACGGCGCCGCGCGAGGAGCGGCAGCGCATCCTGCGGGCGCTGGAGGCGTGCAGCTGGAACCGGGGCCGGGCCGCCGCACGCCTCGGCGTCGACCGGACGACGCTGTGGCGGAAGATGCAGCGGCTCCAGATCGCTCCCCGCTGAGGTAAGGGCTCCGCTGCCGCACCAGCGGCCGCCCGCCGCGGGCAGGCGCTCGGTGCTGTTGCACCCGTTGCGTGCAACACGCCGGAGGCGCGTCCCCGGCCCCGCCGGGCCCGAAAACACGCCGGAACGACCGGGGCCGGCGCTGGTACGGGGCGTGCTTCTGGATCGCAGCGAAGATGCACGAGGGGACGTTCCGCGGTGGGCTCGGCGATCCTGCGTCATCGCGCCGCGCGGCACCGGGGACGACCTGCTCGGCTCAGACGCACGCATCGCGTGCAGGAGGATCGAGATGAAGAAGGTGTGCCTCGCCGTCGCGTCCATGCTGGCCGTCGGGTTCTCCCTTCCGGCGCGGAGCGCGGAGCAGGTCGATCCCGCGGTCCTCGCGGCCGCGGAGAAGATGCTGTCCACCATGCCGAACGACTGGTACCAGGTCGAGCCGGCCGCGGCGCAGCAGCTCGTCGAGAACGCGAAGCCCCTCGTCCTCGACATGCGCGAGCCGAACGAGATCGCCACCCGGATCGCGGGCTCGGTGAACATCCCCATCCGCCAGCTCCCGAAGCAGCTGGCCCAGCTCCCCGAGAACCGGGCCGCGCCCATCCTGACCTATTGCAAGGTCGGCTACCGCGGCGGGATGGCCGTCACCATCCTGCGGATGCTCGGCTACACGAACGTCCGCACCATCAAGTTCGGCCTCGACGCCTGGGAGAAGGCCGGTCTGCCGGTCGAGAAGGTGGAGAAGAAGTCCTGACGCCCGACGGGCGCGGCCCGCCGCTCGCGGGCCGCGCCTGCCCGGGATGGCGCGCCGTGGACCGCTCGGTCCGGGTGAGGTGACGGGGATGGGTCGCGTGTTCTCACGGCGGCGGTTGCTGCAAGGGTCGCTGCTCTCCCTGGGCGCCGCCAGGCCGGCGGCGGCGCTCGCGGGGCTGCTCGGAGGCGTCCGCGCGCGGCTGCCGTGGTACCGGCAGGCCGGGAAGACGACCTACGGCGTCTGCGACATGTGCCCGTGGCACTGCGGCATCGTCGTCACCACGCTGAACGGGCGCGTCCGCAAGATCGACGGCAACCCCAGGGATCCCAAGAGCCGCGGCAAGCTCTGCGCGCGGGGGCAGGCGGGGGTCTCCTTCCTCTACGATCCCGACCGGCTGAAGCGGCCGCTCATCCGGACGGGCGCGCGCGGCGAGGGCCGGTTCCGCCCGGCGTCCTGGGACGAGGCGCTCGACCACGCCGCCGGCAAGCTCCTCGCCATCAGGAAGGAGCACGGCCCGGAGGCGGTCGCCTTCCTCGGTCACACCGCCGGCGACTTCTGGTTCGTCGATCACCTTCCCCAGGCATGGGGCTCGCCCAACGCCGCGAGGCCCTCGATGTCGCTCTGCACCAGCCCTCGCGAGGAGGCGGCGGTCCTGACCTTCGGGCGCAACATCGGGAACCACGAGCCGGTGGACTGGGACGAGGCGCGCTGCATCGTCCTCGTCGGCACGCACATCGGAGAGGACGCGCGCAACACCATGATGCAGGACCTGGCGGCGGCGCGGGCGCGCGGCGCGAAGCTCGTCGTGGTGGACCCCCGCTACTCGTCCGCGGCCATGAAGGCCGACTTCTGGCTGCCCATCAGGCCCGGGACGGACACCGCCCTGCTGCTCGCCTGGATGAACGTCCTCGTCACCGAGGGACTGGTGGACCGCGAGTTCGTCGAGAGGTGGACGGTCGGGTTCGACGCGCTGGCGGCGCACGTCGCGGAGACCACCCCCGAGTGGGCGGCGCCCATCACCGATCTCCCGGCCGGCCTCATCCGCGAGAGCGCGCGCACGCTGGGGCGCGAGCGCCCGCGGTCGGTGATCGTGCCGGGGCGCCACGTGGTCTGGTACGGCAACGACACGCAGCGCATGCGCGCGGTCTACCTGGTGAACGCGCTGCTCGGCGCGTACGGACGTCCCGGCGGTCTCTACTTCAACCGGCAGCCCTACCTCGAGGAGCACCCGCACCCGCCCTACGCCGTCAAGGGCGGGGCCGGCGGTTGAAGCGCCGTCCCTGGGGAGGAGGCCGGGCTGCCTCCTGGACCGACGGGCAAGGTGCGGGCGGACGGCGTGCGCGGGAAGTTCCTGCGCGGCCCGACCGCGATGCAGGAGCTCTTCGAGCCGATGATCACGGGCAAGCCCTATCCCATCACCGGGCTCGTCCTCTACGGCACCAACGTGCTGCACACCGTGCCGAACGTGCCGCGCACCAAGGAAGCCCTGGCGAAGCTCGACTTCGTCCTGACCATCGACGTGCTGCCCCAGGATCACGTCGCCTGGTCGGACGTGGTGCTCCCCGAGGCCACCTCCCTGGAGCGCCACGACGACCTCTGGACCTGCGCGCACAAGACGCCGTACCTCGCGATGCGCGAGCCCGCCGTCGAGCCGCTGTACGAGACCAGGCCCGGCTGGTGGATCGCGAAGGAGCTGGGACGGCGCCTCGGCCTGGAGGAGTTCTTCCCGTGGCAGAGCGCGGAGGAGTACCTGAACCAGCGGCTCGGGTCGATCGGGCTCACGCTCGACCAGGTGCGCGAGCAGGGCGGCGTCGTGGTCCAGAAGGGGAAGCCGTACCTGACCGACTTCGAGGGCGGCCCGTCGCCGTTCACGACCCCCAGCGGAAAGGTGGAGCTCTACAGCGAGCCGCTGGCGAAGTCGGGGCACGATCCGCTCCCGCGGTACCAGCCGGTGGCCGAGCCGCCGGCCGGGCACTTCCGCCTGCTGTACGGGCGGAGCCCGGTGCACACCTTCGCCCGCACGCAGAACACCCCGGCCCTCCACGCGCTCCAGCCCGAGAACGAGGTGTGGCTCAACGACGTCGCCGCCGCCGGGCTCGGGATCCGCGACGGCGAGCGGGTGTGGCTCGAGAACCAGGACGGCGTGCGGAGCGGCCCGGTCCGCGTGAAGGTCACGCCGCGCATCCGGCCGGACTGCGTGTTCACGGTCCACGGCTTCGGGCACGACGCCCCCGGGATGACGCGGGCGCACCGGAGGGGCGCGAGCGACGCCGCCCTGCAGACGCGGTACGCGCTCGACCCCATCAGCGGCGGCGCAGGCCTGCGGGTCAACTTCGTGAAGCTGGTCCGGGAGCGGTGATGGGCGCGCGCCTCGCCTTCTCCATCGATCTCGACCGGTGCATCGGCTGCCGCGCCTGCGTGGTCGCGTGCTGCACCGGGAACGAGCTCGCCCCGGGCGACGCCTTCATCGCGGTCTCGGAGGTGATCCGCCGCGGTGAGGAGGGGCTCTGGGGGTCCTTCGCGCACCACCGCTGCTTCCACTGCGCCGAGGCCGCCTGCGTCGAGGTCTGCCCGACCGGCGCGCTCTCGAAGTGGCAGGGGCTCACCGCCGTCGCGGCCGAGCGGTGCTCCGGGTGCGGCTACTGCGTGGACGCCTGCCCCTTCCACGTCCCTGCGGTCCGGGACGGCCTGGTCTCGAAGTGCGTCGGGTGCGTGGACCAGGTGCAGCAAGGCGAGGCCGCCTGGTGCGAGCGGACGTGCCCGAGCCGCGCCATCCGGTTCGGAGACCGGGAGGCACTCCTCGCCGCCGCCCGGGAGCGCGTCCAGCAGCTGGTGGCCCGCCACCCCCGCGCGCAGGTGTACGGCGACGCGCAGCTCGGCGGACTGGGGCTCCTGCTCGTCCTGCTCGACCGCCCCGGCGTCTACGGGCTGCCGGAGCGGCCGACCACCCCGCTGCTGCTGGACGTGTGGCAGGCGGCGGTCCAGCCGGGGGCGCTGGGCCTCTCGGCGCTGGCGGGGTTGACCATGGGCGCCGCCTTCCTGGTGGCCCGCCGACGGCGGGCGCTGGAGCACGAGGCCGCCGGCGCGGACGGCCCCGCGCCGGCGCCACCGGCGGGAAAGCGCGCCGGCACCGAGGGAGGCGACGAATGAGCGGCTCGCCGCCCCGGCTCGTGCAGCGCTACCTGCCGGCCCAGCGCCTCGTCCACTGGATCGGGGTGGCCTCGTTCCTGGTGCTGCTCTGCAGCGGCATCGTCCTGTTCCCCCCGCTCGGCCGGCTCGCCGCGGGCGGCCTCTCGCGCCTGCTCCACCGGATCGCCGCGGTCCCGTTCGCCCTGCTCCCCGTCGCCTACCTGGCGCTCCTCCCCACCCAGGCGAAGGAGCTGGTGATCGAGTCGTTCACGTACGGCAGGCGAGACCGGGAGTGGCTGAAGCACCTGCCGGCGTACGTCTTCGGCCGCACCCGGGGCCTGCCGCCCCAGGGGCGGCTCAACGCCGGCCAGAAGCTCCACCACGCGGCGACGTTCCTCATGTTCGTCACGGTCGCCGCCTCGGGCGTGGTCCTCTGGTTCGCGAAGGGGCACCTCGGCCCGGGCGGGCTCGCGGCCACGGCCATCGTCCACGACCTCTCGATGCTGGGGCTTTCCGTGCTGATGATCGGTCACGTGTACTTCACCTTCCTCTACGGCGCGCTCCCCGGCATGTGGACGGGATCGGTCACCGAGGAGTACGCGCGCACGGAGCACCGCGCGTGGCTCGACGGCGCGTGATCGAGCGCTTCCTGGCGCCGCGAATCCCCGGGCGCCGTTCCGGCTCCCCTGAAGACGAAGCAGGAATCCACGCTCAGGTCCCGAGGAGGGTCACGATGAAGCTGCTGACGAAGCCGAAGAAGAAGTCCTGCTGCACCCCGGAGCAGGCCGCGCAGTGCTGCGCCAAGGCGTCCCGCCTCGTGTCGGGCTGCCACGACTGAGCCATGAGCGCCCACGTGCAGACGATCGACGCCCCCCGGTTCGAGCAGGACGTGCTCGCCGCGGACGTCCCCGTGGTCCTCGACTTCTTCTCGACCGAATGCCCGCCCTGCGAGGCGCTCGCGCCCAAGCTCGACGCGGTGGCCGAGCAGTTCGCGGGGAAGGCGCGCTTCCTCAAGATCTTCCGCCAGGGCAACCGCGAGCTCGCGGCGAGGCTGGGAGTCACCGGAAGCCCGACGCTCCTCTTCTTCCGGGGCGGGCGGGAGGTGGCGGCGCGGATGTCGGGGGAGGAGATCAAGCGGACCTCCATCAAGGCGGCGGTCGAGGCGATGCTGGCATGACGCCGCGGTGAGGAGGACGCCATGGCCGAACGCTACGACGTCGCGGTCATCGGGGCCGGACCGGCCGGGCTCGCCGCCGCCATCTACGCCGCCCGGGCGCGGCTCAGGACGCTCGTCCTCGACGAGAGCATCCCGGGCGGCCAGGTGAAGACCACGCACAAGGTGTCGAACTACCCGGGGTTCCCCGAGGACGTGAAGGGCGCCGATCTCGCCGCCGCCTTCGCGGCGCAGGCCGGGCGCTTCGGCGCGGAGATCCGCCGCGCCGTGGAGATCACGCGCCACGACCTCGCCGCGGCGCCGAAGACGCTCGAGCTCGACGAGGAGGAGACGATCGAGGCGCGGGCCGTGATCGTCGCGACCGGCGCGAAGCCACGCCCGCTGGGCGTGCCCGGGGAGGACCTCTTCAGGGGGCGCGGGATCTCGTACTGCGCGACCTGCGACGGCGCGTACTTCGAGGGCAAGGACATCCACGTCGTCGGCGGCGGCAACTCCGCCGTGGAGGAGTCGCTGTTCCTCACCCAGTTCGCCCGCAGCGTGACCATCGTCCACCAGTTCATGGAGTTCCAGGCCGAGCCCGCGTCCGTGCAGGAGGCGCTCGCCAACCCCAAGATCCGGGCGGTCCTCGGCCACGAGCCTCGCGGCTTCCGCGGGGAGAACGGGCTCGAGCGCCTCGAGGTCGAGGAGCTGGCGACGAGGGAGCGGAAGCAGCTCCGGACCGACGGCGTCTTCGTGTTCATCGGCATGGTCCCGCGGACGGACCTGCTCGCGCCGTACCTCCCGCTGGCGCCCGGCGGCTACGTCGAGACCGGCGACGCGATGGAGACCAAGGTCCCGGGCCTCTACGCGGCGGGCGACATCCGGGTGAAGCGCTTTCGCCAGATCACCACGGCGGTCGCCGACGGGACCATCGCGGCGCTCGCGGCCCAGCGGTACCTGCGCTGACCCGGGACGCGGACGAACCCTGGCCGCGGAGCGTGGCTCCGACGGGTGTCCATGGACGACCTCCTCCGCCTCGCGCTGTTCGTCGCAGGCTGGTACCTCCTCCAGCGCCTGATCTTCCCGCGCATGGGCGTCCCGTCCTGAGGTGCCCCGCTCCCGCGCCCGGGCGGCGCGGACGACCACCCGCCGCGCCGGGGCTGCTAGACGCGCGCCGCACCCGTTTCGCGCGCCGAGGCTCGTACCGGCATGCCCAGGCACGCGCTCGTCGTCGGTGGTGGCTTCGCAGGGCTCGAGACCGCGATCCAGCTCCGCAAGGCCGGACTCCAGGTCACGCTGGTCTCGAACCGGCCCTTCCTGTTCATGTACCCGACGTCGATCTGGGTGGCCACGGGGGAGACGCCCTTCGGGAAGGTCTGCCTGGACCTTGGCGACGCCGCCCGCCGCCACGGGTTCCGGTTCGTGCAGGGAAAGGTCGAGGCCCTCTCCGGCGTCCGGCGCTCCGCGACCGTGGACGGCGCCGAGATCGTCGCGGACCACCTCGTCGTCGCCATGGGCGGCGAGAAGCTGAAGCCGAAGGGAGTGGAGCACACCCACGCGCTCGGCGGTGAGCCCAGCGCCGTCGAGCGCCTCGCCGAGGCGCTCTCCGCGCTGATCGCCCGGGGCGAGGGGCGCATCGCCATGGGCTTCGGCGGCAACCCGAAGGACCCCTCCGCGGTGCGAGGCGGCCCGGTCTTCGAGCTCATGTTCAACGTGGACACGCTGCTGCGCCGGCGCGGCCTGCGCGAGCGGTTCACGCTCACCTTCTTCGCGCCCATGGCGAGCCCGGGCGAGCGCATGGGGAAGAAGGCCGTCGCCGCGATCCGGTCGATGTTCGAGCGGCTCGGGATCGCGATGCGGTTCGGCAAGAAGATCTCCGGGTTCGATCCCGGCGCGGTCCTCCTCGAGGACGGCTCGCGCGTCGAGGCGGACCTGGTGGTGTTCCTCCCGGCCGGCGAGGGGCACCCGGTGGTGAAGGCGTCCGACCTGCCGAGCACCGAGGCGGGCTTCGTCCGGACGGACGAGGGCTGCGCGGTCCCGGGCTTTCCGGGCGTGTGGGCGGTGGGCGACGCCGCGGCGCTCCTCGGGCCGGACTGGCGCGCCAAGCAGGGGCACCTCGCCGAGGTGATGGCGCGCGTCGCCGCCGCCAACATCGGCGCCGAGGAGGCTGGTCGCCCCGGGCGGCAGAGCTACCTGCCGCACGTCGGCATCACCTGCCTGCTCGACACCGGGAACGGCGCCGCCTACGTGCACCGCGACGTCCGCGCGGAGCGGATGATCCCGCTCCCGGTGGTGGGCCACTGGCTGAAGAAGGGCTGGGGCGCCTACTTCAAGCTCTCGAAGCGGCGGCTCGTCCCGCGGCTGCCGGGCATGTGACCGCTGCCCGCGCCCGCGACTTGCGCGGCCGCCTCACGGGGGATTGAATGGCGGCGTGCCGGGGTTCGAGGATCTCGCGGCGTGGGTGCGGCGATCGGAGATCGGCCGCGCCACCCCCATCCAGACGCCCTTCGGGCGCCGCCGGCTGTTCTACGCCGACCTCACCGCCTCGGGCCGCGCCCTCTCGTTCGTGGAGGAAGGCGTCTCCAGGCTCCTGCCGCTGTACGCGAACGTGCACAGCGCGTTCTCCACCGCGGGGCGCGCCACCACCGCCGCCCGCGAGGAGGCGCGAGGCGCGGTCGCGCGGGGGGTGGGCGCGGGCCCCGACGACGTCGTCCTCTTCGTGGGCAGCGGCGCCACCGCCGCCGTGAACAAGCTCGTCGGCCTGCTGGGCCTGCGCATCCCCGAGCCGCTGGAGCGCGAGTTCGGGCTCTCGCGCGCGATCCCGCCGGAGCGGCGGCCGGTGGTGCTGGCCGGCCCGTACGAGCACCACTCGAACGAGCTGCCGTGGCTCGAGTCCATCGCCGAGCTGGTCGAGGTGGAGCTGCGGGACGACGGCACGCTCGACCTCGACGACCTGCGGCGCAAGGCCCACGCCCACCGCGACCGGCCGCTGCGCATCGGCGCGGTCTCCGCGGCCTCGAACGTCACCGGCATCCTCACCGACGTCCCCGCGGTGTGCCGGGCGCTCCACGCGGAGGGCGCGCTCGCCTGCATCGACTACGCGGCGGCCGGCCCGTACGTGCCCATCGACATGCACCCGGCGCATCCGGACGAGCGGATCGACGCCGTGTTCCTCTCCACGCACAAGTTCATGGGCGGGCCCGGTGCCTCGGGCGTCCTCGTCGCGCACCGGTCGTTCTTCCGCTCGCGCGTCCCGGAGCGGCCGGGCGGCGGCACGGTGGACTACGTCGGGCCGGGCGAGGCCGATGCGCGGTGCTGCGAGGCCGGAGGCGGCGCGCACGGGCGGCTGCGCGTGGACTACGCGACGGGGCTCGCGGAGCGCGAGGAGGGCGGGACCCCGGACATCGTCGGCGACGTGCGCGCCGGGCTCGCCTTCCAGCTCCGGGCCCTGCTCGACCCGGCGCGGATCCTGGAGCACGAGCTGCGGCTCGCCCGGTCGGCGGTGGCGCGCCTCGCGGCGCACCCGCGGATCCGCGTCCTCGGCCCGCTGGGCGGCCGCCGGCTCCCCATCGTCTCCTTCAACGTGGAGGGCCTGCACCACGCGCTCGCCTCGGCCCTCCTCGACCACCTCTTCGGCGTCCAGGCGCGGGCCGGATGCTCCTGCGCCGGCCCCTACGGGCACCGGCTGCTCGGGATCGACGCGGCGCGCTCGGAGCGATTCCGGCACCTCATCCACGACGGCCTGCTCGGCGTGAAGCCGGGCTGGGTCCGCATCTCCATCCCCTACTACGCGTCGGAGCAGGACGTGGAGTACCTGCTGGCCGCGGTGGAGTCGGTCGCCGATCACGGCGAGGCGTTCGTGCCGCTCTACCGGCTCTCCTGGCGCGACGGCGAGTGGCGCCCGCTCGACGGCCCGGCGCCGCACCCCGCGCCCTTTCGCCTCGACGGCGCGCGGCAGCCGGGCGAGCCCGTCCCCTTCGCGGAGCCGCCGCCGGACGAGGAGGCGCTCGCCCGGGACCGCGCCGGCTCCCTCCGCGAGGCCGCCGCCCGCGCCGCCGAGCTGAGGGAGCGGTGGCGCCGGGCGCCGCCCGCCTGGAACCGGCCGACCGGGAACCCGGAGGTCGACGCCCTGACGTGGTTCCGGTACGTGGAGACCGAGGGCCTGTGACGGCCGGTCCCCGGCCGGCTCCCCGAATCTTCCGCCGCGGAATGGGCTCCGACGGTTCATGGCGATCCCCTGGTGGTTCCCCTTCGGCCGCGTGCCCGAGATCGCGCCGGAGGCGCTCGCCGACCGGCTGAAGCAGAAGCCGTGGCCGCAGGTGATCGACGTGCGGACGCCTTCCGAGTTCGCGGGCGGACACGTGCGCGGCGCATTGAACGCGCCGGTGACCTCGCTCCGGTCGAGGCTCGACGCGCTGGACCTGGACCCGGCGCGCCCCGTCGTCGCCGTCTGCCTGACCGCGCACCGCAGCATCCCCGCGGTGCGGCTCCTCCGCCAGCGCGGGTTCGACGCCGTCCAGCTCGCCGGCGGGATGAGGGCCTGGCGCACGGCGCGCCTGCCCGAGGCGAGGCGCTGAGGGGATGCCGGGCGAGCTGCCGGAGCGGCCCGACGTCCTGCGGGCGACGGAGGCGCGCTACACCGCGCTCGCGTCCGAGGGAGGAACGCTCTCCTGCGGGGGCGCGCTCGACGCCGCGGCGCCTCGCCCCGGCGAGACCGTGGTGGATCTCGGCTGCGGCCGCGGCGGCGACGTGCTCCGCGCGGCGGCGCGCGTGGGCGAGGGCGGCCTCGCCATCGGCGTGGACGCGAACGACGCGATGCTC
>Ga0335082_10002536_pt1 | contig 19678 bp, 21 predicted proteins | sample Lox_Sample_41_FD_206718 | JGI IMG/M metagenome (GOLD analysis project Ga0335082, IMG submission 206718) | Soil microbial communities from Loxahatchee National Wildlife Refuge, Florida, United States - Lox_Sample_4.1 | ecosystem: Environmental > Terrestrial > Soil > Wetlands | place: USA...
AAGGCGGGCCTCAACATCATGATGTCGATGAAGGGCGACGGCAAGCCGGTGTCCTTCATCGAGGACTGCGCCGTGCCGCTCGAGCACCTTGCGGAATATACCGACCGCCTCACGCGCGTGTTCGAGAGGCACGGCACACGCGGCACCTGGTACGCGCACGCCTCGGTAGGCACGCTGCACGTGCGGCCGGTGCTCGACATGCGCCGCGACGGCGCCGAGAAAATGCGCGCCATCGCCGAGGAGGCCTGCGCGATGGTGAAGGAATTCAAGGGCGCCTACTCGGGCGAGCACGGCGACGGTCTCGTGCGCTCCGAGTGGATCGCGCCTTTCTTCGGTCCGCGCCTCACCGCGGCGCTCGGCGAGATCAAGTCCTGGCTCGATCCGAAGGGCCTCATGAACCCGGGCAAGATCGTCGCGCCGACGAAGATGGATGACAAATCGCTGTTCCGCTTCAGGCCCGGATACGCGACGCGGCCGCCGGCGCCGTCGGCGCTCGACTGGTCGGAATGGGAAGTCGGTCCGCAGGACCGGGGGGCGGGCTTCGCCAAGGCCGTGGAGATGTGCAACAACAACGGCCATTGCCGGAAGTTTGACGCGGGCACGATGTGCCCGTCCTACCGCGCCACGCGCGACGAAGCGCACCTCACGCGCGGCCGCGCCAACACGCTGCGCCTCGCGCTCTCGGGGCAACTGGAAGGAGATGCCGACGCCCAGGTGAAGGCGGCGCTCGACTTGTGCGTGTCGTGCAAGGGCTGCCGCAGCGAATGCCCTACCGGCGTGGACATGGCGCGCATGAAGATCGAGTTCCTCGCGCACTGGCGCAAGCGCCACGCACCGAAGCTGCGCGAGCGTGCAATCGCCTGGCTGCCGCGCTATGCGCCGTTCGCGGCCGCCGCCGCGCCGCTCGCGAACCTAGCGATGCGCGCGGGCGCACGGCTCGCCGGATTCACCACGTGCCGGCCGCTGCCCGCATGGCGGCGTGATTATTTCAGCGATCGCGCCTGGCCGAAGCGCGGCGAGCGGGAGGTCGTGCTGCTCGTCGATACTTTCAACCGCTATTTCGAGCCGGACAACGTGCGCGCGGCGATCCGCGTTCTGCAGGCGGCCGGCTACCGCGTGCACATCGCGCACTCGCGCGGCAGCGAGCGGCCGCTGTGCTGCGGCCGCACCTTTCTCGCGGCGGGCCTGGTCGACGAGGCGCGCCGGGAGGCGAGGCGCATGCTCGACGCGCTCGAGCCCTGGCTCGAGCACGAGCTGCCGATTATCGGCCTGGAGCCCTCATGCTTGTTCACGCTGCGCGACGAATACGGCGTGCTGGTGCCGGGGACCGAAAAGCTGGCGCGGCACGCGGTGCTGCTGGAAGAATTCCTCGCCGCGGAGGCGGACGCCGGGCGGCTCGGCCTCAAGCTCAAGCCCATTGGCAATCAGGCGCTGCTGCACGGCCATTGCCACCAGAAGTCCTTCGGCGCCATGGGCGCCGTCGAGCGTTCGCTGCGCCTGATACCCGGGCTCGAGGTGACGACGGTGGAATCGTCCTGCTGCGGCATGGCGGGCAGCTTCGGCTACGAGGAAGAGCACTACGACGTGTCGATGAAGATGGCCGAGGCGAGCCTGCTGCCCGCGGTGCGCGCCGCCGCCGCGGGGACGCTCGTCGTCGCCGACGGCACGAGCTGCCGGCACCAGATCGAGCACGGCGCGCGGCGCGAAGCCCTGCACGTCGCGCGCGTGCTCGAGCAAGCCCTCGCCTAGCTTAGGCGCGCCTGCCGCTCCACCAGAAGACGACGAGGCCGGCAACAACCATCGGCAGGCTGAGCCACTGCCCCATGGTCATGCCGAACGTGAGGAAGCCGAGGAACGCGTCAGGCTCGCGCGCGAATTCGCCTGCGAAGCGCGCGGTGCCGTAGCCCACGAGGAACAGCGCCGAGACTTGCATGCGCGGCCGCGGCCTGGAGGAGAACCACCACAGCAGCGCGAACAGCGCGAAGCCCTCGAGCGCCATCTCGTACAGCTGCGAGGGATGCCGCGGCAGGTCGCCCGCGCCACGGAACACCATGCCCCAGGGCAGATCCGTGACGCGGCCCCAGAGCTCGCCGTTGATGAAATTGGCGAAGCGGCCCGCGGCGAGGCCGACCGGCACGAGCGGCGCCACGTAGTCCATGAGGTCCCACCAGTTGACGCGCTGCCGCCAAGCGAAGAAGCCCACCGCGAGCAGCACGCCGAGGAAGCCGCCATGGAACGACATGCCGCCGTGCCAGATGGCGATGACCTCGAGCGGATGCGCGAAATAGTAGGCGGGCTTGTAGAACAGCACGTAGCCGAGGCGGCCGCCGAGGATCACGCCGAGCACGATGTGAAACAGCAGGTCGTCGAACTGCGGGCGCGTGATCGGCGCGAGGCCCCTGGCGATGCGCTGCGTGCCGAGCCAGAAGCCGCCGGCGAAGCCCGCCAGGTACATCAGCCCGTACCAGCGCACCGCGAGCGGCCCCAGCGAGAAGGCCACGGGATCGAAGTTCGGGTGGTGCAGCACGGTAGAATTGAATTCTAACTTCGACGGAGCAGCAGCATGGCTGACAACCGCAGGAGCCGGCTGATCACCCAGGGGCCGGCCCGCTCGCCGAACCGCGCGATGCTGCGCGCCGTAGGCTTCAAGGACGGCGACTTCGACAAGCCAATTGTCGGCGTCGCCAACGGCCACTCCACGATGAACCCGTGCAACGCGGGCATCCAGCCGCTGGTCGACAGCGCGTTGGGCGCGCTCGAGGCCGCGGGCGCGAAGCCGCAGGTGTTCGGCTTCCCCACCGTCACCGACGGCATCGGCATGGGCACCGAGGCGATGAAGTATTCGCTCGTGTCGCGTGAGGTGATTGCGGACGCCATCGAGACCTCGGTCAACGGCCAGGCGATGGACGGCGCGCTGGTCGTGGGCGGCTGCGACAAGAACATGCCCGGCGCGATGATGGCGCTCGGGCGCATGAACGTGCCGGGCATCTTCGTCTACGCCGGCACCATCAAGCCGGGCAGGTGGAAGGGCGTGGATCTGACGATCGTCTCGGCGTTCGAAGCGGTGGGCGCCTACAGCGCCGGCAAGATGAGCGACGAGGATTTCATCGGCATCGAGAAGAATGCCTGTCCGTCGGTAGGCGCGTGCGGCGGGCAGTTCACCGCCAATACCATGTCGTCCTCGTTCGAAGCGCTGGGCATGAGCCTGCTCGGCTCCTCGCAGATGGCTTCTCCTGACCAGGAGAAGGCCGATTCGGCGGCCGAGTCGGCGCGCGTGCTCGTCGAGGCGATCCACCGCGACCTCAAGCCGCGCGACATCATCACCCGAAAGTCGATCGAGAACGCGATCGCGCTGGTGATGGCCACGGGCGGCTCGACCAACGCGGTGCTGCACTACCTGGCGATCGCCTCGGCGGCGGGCGTGCGATGGACCATCGACGACTTCGAGCGCGTGCGCCGCAAGGTGCCGGTGCTGTGCGACCTCAAGCCCTCGGGCAGGTACGTCGCGGTGGACTTCCACCGCGCGGGCGGCGTGCCGCAGGTGCTGAAGATCCTGCTGGCGAACGGCGTTCTGCACGGCGACTGCGTGACGATCCACGGCCGCACCATGGCCGAGATGCTGAAGGACGTGCCTGCCGAGCCGCGCCGCGACCAGGACGTGATCCGGCCCTGGTCGAGGCCGCTCTACAAGCAGGGACACCTCGCGATCCTGCGGGGCAACCTCGCGCCCGAGGGCTGCGTGGCGAAGATCACCGGGCTCAAGAAGACCTCGATCACGGGACCGGCGCGCGTATTCGATTCCGAGCCCGCGGCGATGAAAGCGATCCTCGCCAAGAAGATCAAGCCGGGCGACGTGATCGTGATTCGCTACGAGGGCCCGAAGGGCGGCCCGGGCATGCAGGAGATGCTCGCGCCGACCTCGGCGTTGATCGGCCAGGGCCTCGGCGAATCGGTGGGACTTCTCACCGACGGTCGCTTCTCGGGCGGCACCTGGGGAATGGTGGTCGGGCACGTGTCACCCGAGGCCTATGTCGGCGGCACGATCGCACTGGTGAAGAACGGCGACTCGGTTACCATCGACGCGAAGCAGCAGCTCATCCAGCTCAATGTGCCGGCGAAAGAGATCGCTGCGCGGCGCAAGAAGTGGAAGGCGCCGAAGCCGCGCTATACGAAAGGGCTGATGGCGAAGTACCTGCGGCTCGTCAGCACGGCCTCGAAAGGCGCGATTACGGATTCAGAAGCTTGAGCCGGGCTGCTTGAGAAATTCCATCTCCGCCGCCGTGCTCTCGCGCCCGAGCGCGGCGTTGCGGTGGGGAAAGCGCCCGAAGCGGCGCACGATGTCGTAGTGTTTGCGTGCCCACTCCGCGTTTTCGCCGCCCGAAAACAGGCGCAGCGACCGCTCCTGGTCGGCGAGCGACTCGCTGTGCTCGAACGGCAGATAGGCGAAATCGCGCTCGGCAGGCGTGTAACCGCGGTCCCAGCCGCGCTCAAGAATGGTGAGAGCGGCCTCGCGCGCTCGCTCGTCGCCCGCGAATGCCCGCGCGTCGCCCCGGAACATATTGCGTGGAAACTGGTCCAGCACGATGACCAGTGCGAGACAGCTGCGCGAGGCCCGCTTCCAGCTCTCCAGCTCGCCCGCGACGGCGCGCTCGTAGAGCGTCAGGAAGCGCGAGCGGATCTCGGCGTCGAACAGCGGATCCTTCGAGAACCAGGATTTGGCGTCGCGCCCGAACCAGAATTCGAGGACTTCGTTGGACCCCATGGCGGCATCATGCCTGTCAACGGATGCCGCTGCCGCGCGTTCTAGGCCGGACTGAGGTAGCATGCGAACCTCTCAACCGACGGGAAGCCCATGAAATCACTGATTCTTTCTGCAGCGGCGCTGGTGCTCGGCGCGGTGCTGCCGGCCCAGGCGAGCGAAGAGCTCGCCAAGAAGTACCTGTGCACGACCTGCCACGTGATCAAGGGCCCGAAGACCATCGGCCCCGCCTATGCCGACGTGGCGAAGAAATACGCCGGCCAGAAGGACGCCGAGGCGAAGCTGTTCGAGAAAGTGAAGAAGGGCGGCCAGGGTGTCTGGGGCCAGGTGCCGATGCCGCCGAATGCGACCGTCCCCGACGCCGACATCAAGGCGCTCGTGAAGTGGGTGCTGTCGATCAAGTAGCGCGATAGCAAGCGGCGCCAAGCCGAGCAGGGGGCCGGGACGACCGGCCCTTTTCGTTTGGTGCTGCGCTATCATTCTTGAGCCGCTTTCCCGTGGAGAAATCATGAACAGATCCAGGATCATCGTTACCGCGCTTGTCGCCGCCATCGGATTGATCGGCTGCGGCGAGGAGAAGAAGCCCGAGCCGATGAAGAAGACGAACGTCGAGGCGCCGCCGCCCCCGGCGACGATCGACATCAAGATTGGCCACGTCGCCCCGCTCACCGGCGGCATCGCCCACCTCGGCAAGGACAACGAAAACGGCGCGCGCCTGGCGATCGACGAGGCGAACGCGGCCAAGATCAAGATCGACGGCAAGGAGGCGAAGTTCACGCTCATCGCCGAGGACGACCAGGCGGACCCGAAGGTCGGCACCACGGTGGCGCAGAAGCTCGTCGACGCGAAGGTCGCCGGCATCGTCGGGCACCTCAACTCCGGCACCACGATTCCGGCTTCCGCGATTTATAACGGAGCGAACCCGCCGATTCCGATGATCACGGGGTCGGCGACCAACCCCAAGCTCACCGAGCAGGGCTTCAAGAACGTGTTCCGCGTCGTCGGCCGCGACGACCAGCAGGGCCCGGCGATCGCCAGCTACCTCGCGGCGACCAAGAAGCCGAAGCTCGTGGCAGTGATCGACGACGCCACGGCGTACGGCGAAGGCATCGCCAACGAGGTCGAGAAGACGCTGAAGGAGGCGAAGATCAAGGTGCTGCCGCGCGAGAAGGGCACCGACAAGACGACCGACTGGAAGGCGGTGCTCACCAAGCTCAAGGGCAAGCGCGCCGACGCGGTGTTCTACGGCGGCATGGACGCGACCGGCGGGCCGCTGGTGAAGCAGGGCCGCGAGCTCGGCATGAAGGCGGTGTTCACCTTCGGCGACGGTGCCTGCACCGACAAGATGGTCGAGCTCGCTGGGGCGTCCGCCGAAGGCCTGCTCTGCTCGCAGGCCGGCATCCCGCCGCAGGCGGCCGACAAGAAGTTCCTCGAGGACTACAAGAAGAAGTTCAACGTCGACCCCATCCTGTACGCGCCCTTTACCTACGATGCGGCGAACCTGCTCATCGAGGCGATGAAGAAGGCGAACTCGGCCGATCCGGCGAAGTATCTTCCCGAGCTCGCGAAAATCGACTACAAGGGCGCCACCGGCAAGATCGCCTTCGACGAGAAGGGCGACCGCAAGGACGCCGAGATGACGATCTTCACCATCAAGGACGGCAAGCTCGGTCCGATCGCCATCATCAAGGGCGGACAGACGATCTCGTACGAGGACTTCATCAAGGCATCGGCGCCCGCGCCCGCCGCTGCGCCCGCGGCCGAGGCGCCCAAGGCCGAGCCCGCGAAGGAAGCGCCCAAGGAGGCGGCCAAGAAGTAGCCCCGCGTCCGAGGGTCAAAGGGACGGCACCTTCGGGTGCCGTTTTTTTTGCTAGGCTCGGGCCGCCGTGGACATCTTCGTCCAGCAGCTGGTGAACGGCCTGACGCTCGGCGCCGTGTACGCGATCGTCGCGCTCGGCTACACGATGGTCTACGGCATCATCCAGCTCATCAACTTCGCGCACGGCGAAGTGGTGATGATCGGCGCGATGGTCGCCTTCACGGTGATCAACGCGCTCGCGGCGGCCGGCCTGCCGCCGTTCCTGGTGGTGCTCGCGGGCACGGCCTGCGCGATTCCCGTGTGCATGCTCGTCGCCTACGCGGTGGAGCGGCTCGCCTACCGCCCCTTGCGCGCCGCGCCGCGCCTCGCGCCGCTCATCACGGCGATCGGGGTCTCGATCATCCTGCAGCACCTGGCGATGCTGGTGTGGAGCCGCAACGTGCTCGCCTTCCCGCAGATCATTCCCCTCGTCACCTACGGCTTCCTCGGCGCGACGATCACCGGCGTGCAGCTCGCGATCGTCGGCCTGTGCTTCGCGATGATGACGGGCCTCGCGCTGCTCGTGTACCGCACGCGCCTGGGCACCGCGATGCGCGCCACGGCTCAGAACCCGCAGGTCGCCAGGCTCATGGGCGTGGACGTGAACCGCGTGATCGCCGCGACCTTCGTGATCGGCGCGGCGCTCGCCGCGGTCGCGGGCGTCATGGTCGGCACCTACTACGGCGTGGCGCAGTACACGATGGGCTCGGTGCTGGGGCTGAAGGCGTTCGCCGCCGCGGTGCTGGGCGGCATCGGCAACATCCCCGGCGCCATGCTGGGCGGGCTGCTGCTCGGGGTCGTGGAGGCGCTCGGCGCGGGCTACATCGGCGATCTCACCGATTTGTGCCGCTATGGGCTCGGGCCCGGGGACAGCTGCGCCGACGGCGGGCACTTCGTGCTGTTCGGGTCGAACTACCAGGACGTATTCGCGTTCGTGGTGCTCATCCTCGTGCTCGTGTTCCGGCCCTCCGGGCTGCTGGGCGAGCGGGTCGGAGACCGCGCGTGAACCGCACCGGGGAGCGCGGCGCGTGAAGCCCGGCCGCCGTGTCTGGGCGGGCGTCGCGCTCGTCGCCGCCGCGCTGCTCGTGCTGCCCTTCGCGCTCTCGCAAGCGGGCACCGCATGGGTGCGCATCGCCGACCTCGCCCTGCTTTACGTTCTGCTCGCGCTGGGCCTCAACATCGTCGTCGGCTTTGCCGGGCTGCTCGACCTCGGCTACATCGCCTTCTATGCGGTCGGCGCCTACGCCTACGCGCTGCTCGCCAGCCCGCAGTTCGGTCTGCACCTGCCGTTCTGGGCGATCCTGCCGATCGGCGCGGCGCTCGCGGCGCTGTTCGGCGTGCTGCTCGGGGCGCCGACGCTGAAGCTGCGCGGCGACTACCTGGCGATCGTCACGCTCGGCTTCGGCGAGATCGTGCGCATCTTCCTCAACAACCTGTCGCAGCCGGTGAACATCACGCGCGGACCGCAGGGCATCGCCGGCATCGACCCGGTGCGCATCGGCGGGATCGACTTCTCCCGGACCGACCGCCTCATGGGGATGACGTTCAGCGGGCCGACGAAGTACTACTACCTGCTGCTCGCGCTGCTGCTCGCGATCGTGGTGATCAACGTACGGCTGCAGAATTCGCGCATCGGCCGGGCCTGGGAGGCGATCCGCGAGGACGAGATCGCGGCGCGCGCGATGGGCATCGACACCACCTCGATCAAGCTGCTGGCGTTCGCGCTCGGCGCCTCCTTTGGCGGCGTGGCGGGCGGCATGTTCGCCGCGATCCAGGGCTTCATCTCGCCCGAGAGCTTCGTGCTCGTAGAGTCGGTGATGGTGGTGTCGATGGTGGTGCTGGGCGGCATGGGCAACATCCCCGGCGTGGTCCTCGGCGCCGTGCTGCTCGCCTTCGTGCCGGAGCTGCTGCGCTGGACCGTGGAGCCGGCGCAGAACGCGCTGTTCGGCCGCGTGCTCGTAGAGCCCGAGGTGATCCGCATGCTGATCTTCGGCTTCGCGCTGGTGCTGGTGATGCTGTTCCGGCCGGCGGGGCTGCTGCCCTCGGCCGTGCGCAAGCGCGAGCTCACGCATCATGAGTGAGCTGCTGAAGGCGGCCGGGGTGGGCAAGCGCTTCGGCGGCGTGCTCGCGCTCTCGGGCGTCTCGTTCGCGATCGCGCGAGGCGAGATCTACGGCCTGATCGGGCCCAATGGCGCCGGCAAGACCACGCTGTTCAACCTGCTCACGGGAATTTACGCGCCGGACGACGGGCTCTTCACTTTGAATGGAAGAAATATCACAGGCATGAAGCCGGATCGGGTTGCGCTTGCGGGCATCGCGCGCACTTTCCAGAACGTCCGCCTGTTCGGGAGCCTGTCGGCGCTTGAGAACGTGATGATCGGCAGGCACGTGCGAACGCGCGCGGGAGTGCTCGGCGCGGTGTTCAGGAACAGAAAGACCATCGCAGAGGAACTCGGCATCGAACGGCGCGCGCTGCAGCTTCTCGACTACGTGGGCATCCGCGCGCGCGCCAACGACGCGGCGGGCAGCTTGCCGTACGGCGACCAGCGGCGCCTGGAGATTGCGCGCGCGCTCGCCACCGACCCGATGCTCCTCACGCTCGACGAGCCGGCCGCCGGCATGAACGCCGCCGAGACGCTCGCGCTGCGCGCGCTGCTGGAGCGCATCCGCGCCGATGGCGTCACGATCCTGCTCATCGAGCACGACATGCGGCTCGTCATGAACGTCTGCGACCGCGTGCTGGTGCTCGACTACGGCGAGAAGATCGCCGAAGGGCCGCCGGCCCAGGTGCAGCGCGATGCGCGCGTGGTCGAGGCCTATCTCGGCGCCGCGCCCGGCGGAGACGCCGATGCTGCTTGAGGCTCGCGGGCTGGAAGTGAGCTACGGCGGCATCCGCGCCGTGAAGGGCATCGACCTTCAGGTCGGCGAAGGCGAGCTCGTCTCGCTCATCGGCGCCAACGGCGCCGGGAAGAGCTCCACGCTGCGTGCGATCTGCGGCCTGCTGCCGGCGCGCGCGGGCCGGATTCTCTTTGCGGGCGAGGACGTCGCGCGCCTGCAGACGCACGAGCTGCCGCGCCGCGGCCTGGTAATGGTGCCCGAGGGCCGCGGCGTCTTCGCGCAGCTCACCGTGGCGGAGAACCTCGCCATGGGCGCCTATGCGCGCGGCGACGGCGAGGTGGCGCTCGACCTCGAACGCCAGTTCGAGACCTTTCCGCGCCTGAAGGAGCGTCGCACGCAGGTCGCGGGAACGCTCTCCGGCGGCGAGCAGCAGATGCTCGCGATCGCGCGCGCGCTCATGGCGCGGCCCCGGCTGCTGCTGCTCGACGAGCCTTCGATGGGGCTCGCGCCGCGGCTGGTGGCGAAGATCTTCGAGATTGTGCGCGATATCGCCGCGCGCGGGGTGACGATCCTGCTCGTCGAGCAGAACGCGCGCCTCGCGCTCGAGGTCGCGCAACGCGGCTACGTCATGGAATCGGGCAGCATCGGCCTCGCGGGCGAAGCGCGCTCGCTGCTTGAAAACCCTCGCGTTCGCGAGGCCTACCTCGGCGAATCCGGCTAGGCGGGGGCGAGGTCCGCCTGGGTCGTGAAGCTGTCGGCGTAGAACTCGTCTTCGGGCAGCTTGCACGCGCCGACGAAATCCCTGCGCGCCGCGTCGACCATCACAGGCACCCCGCAGGCGTAGACCTGGTAGCCCGAAAGGTCCGGGAAATCCTGCATCACGGCGCGGTGCACGAAGCCCGTGCGGCCACGCCAGCCGTCCTCGGGTAGCGCGTCCGAGATCACCGGCACGTATTTGAACCCCGCGCGCTCGGCGGCCCATTGCTCGCAGAGCGCGTTCATGTACAGGTCCTTCGGTCGCCGGCCGCCCCAGTAGAGCGTTGCAGGCCGCGCGATGCCCTTGTGGAACATGTGCTCGAGCACGGCCTTGATCGGCGCGAAGCCGGTGCCCGAGGCGACGAACACGACCGGCTTGTCGGAGTCCTCGCGCAGGAAGAACGTGCCGAACGGACCCTCGCAGCGCAGGATATCGCGCTCCTTCATCCTGGTGAACACGTGGTCGGTGAACTGGCCGCCGGCGACGTGCCGCACGTGCAGCTCGATCAGCTCGGCCGCGTGCGGCGGCGTGGCCATCGAGAAGCTGCGACGGCTGCCGTCCTTCAGCAGGAAGTCGAGGTACTGCCCCGCGAGGTAGACGAGCTTCTCGTTGGCCGGGAGCTTGAGCCGCAACAGCATCGCGTCGTCCGAGAGGCGCTCCATCTGCTGCACGCGGCAAGGCAGCTTCTTCACCTGGATGTCCTTGGCCGCGCCGATGGTGCGCGCCTCCAGCACCAGGTCCCCGTGGGGCTTCGCCTGGCAGACGAGCACCTTGCCCTGCGCCTTCTCCGCGTCGGTGAGCGTCTTCGCTTGGTGGACGCCGTAATCCACGCTGCCCGAGAGGATTCTGCATTTGCACGTGCCGCAGGCGCCGTTCTGGCAACCGTACGGCAGCACAAAGCCCTGGCGCAGGGCCGCAGCGAGCACGGTTTCGCCCGGCTCGACCTGGAACTGGTGACCGCTGGGCTGCAGGGTGACGGTAAGCATCTCGCTACAATGTTGCCGATGAAACGCCTGTTGATCGCCGGTTACGGCGACATCGCGCGCCGCGCCCGCCCCATGCTCGAATCCCGCTTCGAGTGCCGCCTGCTTACGCGCACGCAGGGCATGGACCTGGATCGGCCCGTGAGCCTTGCTGCGCTCGCACCGGCCGATGCGGTGCTGCATTGCGTGCCGCCGGCCGCGACGGGCGCCGCCGATACCCGCACCGCGAACCTGCTTACTGCGCTCGAAAGCACGCGGATTCTACCAACCCGCTTCGTCTACATCAGCACGAGCGGCGTCTACGGCGACTGCGGCGGCGCGCTCGTAGACGAGACGCGCGCGCTCAATCCGTGCAGCGAACGCGGGCAACGCCGCGCCGACGCCGAGCGCCAGCTTGCACTATGGTGCAGCGCGCACGGGATCGCGCTCGTCGTGCTGCGCGCGCCCGGCATTTACGCAGCGGACCGCCTTCCTGTCGAGCGCCTGCGCGCCGGAATCCCGGTGCTGCGCGAAGCGGAAGATGTCTATACCAACCACATCCATGCCGAGGACCTCGCGGCGATCTGCGCGCGCGCGCTCGAGGCCGACGCGCAGGCCGGCCTCTACAACGCCTCGGACGATTCGCAACTGAAGATGGGCGAGTGGTTCGATCTCGTCGCCGACGCGCTGGGCCTGCCACGCCCGCCGCGCGTCGCGCGCGCCGAGGCTGCGGGCCGCGTGCCGCGCGAATCGCTGTCGTTCATGAGCGAATCGCGGCGGCTGGACAATACCCGGCTGAAACGGACCCTCGGCATACGCCTTCGCTATCCGACGGTGCAGGAGGGGCTGAAGCATGCGCACGCTGCTCGTGTTCACGAACCTGCCTGACCGCGCGGCGGCGCAGAAGCTGGCCGACGCGCTCGTCGCGCAGCGGCTCGCCGCCTGCGTGAACATCCTCGCGCCCTGCCTGTCAGTTTACCGGTGGAAGAACGACCTACAGCATGATGAGGAGCATCCGGTGTTGATCAAGACCACGGCGGAGCGCTACGCGGCGCTGGAGGCGGCGATCCGCGCGGCGCACCCCTACGAGCTGCCCGAGATCATCGCGGTCCCGGTCGAGCAAGGGCTACCCGCCTACCTCGATTGGGTGGCGTCCGAAACCGGGGAGCGCCGGTGATCCGCGCGCTGCTGCTGGTGCTGATGTTGTTCGCGGGCGGCGCGCATGCGGTCAACCCGGCCGACCTGCTCGAGCCCGAGAAGGCTTTCCGGATGTCGACGCGCGCTCTCGACGCGAACACGGTGGAGGTGCGCTTCGACATCGCCGAGGGCTACTACATGTACCGCGAGCGCTTCCGCTTCGCGCTCGCGCCGGGCTCGACGGCGCGACTCGGCGCGCCGCAGTTCCCTCCGGGCGCGCGCAAGAAGGACGAGTTCTTCGGCGAGGTGGAAATCTACCGCAAGCAGGTCGCGATCCGGCTGCCGGTCGAAGGCGCCGCCGGGCCGCTCGATCTCACGGTTACCTCGCAGGGCTGCGCCGATGTCGGCGTGTGCTACGTGCCGATGGACAGCAAGGCAAGAGTGCAGCTCGCCGCGTTCGAGCCGCCCCCCGCGGGCGCACCCGTGGCGACGGCGCCGGAGTTCACGCTGCAGCTGAGCGACCTCGAGGTGGTGCGCCTGTTCCAGTCGGGCGGCCCGCTGCTCGTGCTCGCCAGCTTCCTCGGCTTCGGCCTGCTGCTCGCCTTCACGCCCTGCATGCTGCCGATGATTCCCATCCTCTCGGGCATCATCGTCGGCGAGGGCCGCGAGCTCGGCAAGCTGCGCGCGCTGCTGCTCTCGCTCGCCTACGTGCTCGGCATGGCGCTGACCTACGCCGCGGCGGGCGTGATCGCCGCCTGGTCGGGCACGTTGCTCGCCGCGGCGCTGCAGAACGCCTGGGTGCTGGGCGCCTTCGCGCTGGTTTTCGCGGCGCTGTCGCTGTCGATGTTCGGCTTTTACGATCTGCAGCTGCCGGGCTTCCTGCATCATCGCCTGCACGCCGCGCACGGGCGGCTGCGCGGAGGTCGCATCGCCTCGGTCGCGGCGATGGGCGCGCTCTCGGCGGTCATTGTCAGCCCCTGCGTGGCGGCGCCGCTCGCCGGCGCGCTGCTGTACATCGGCCAGACGCGCGACGTCGCGCTCGGCGGCTCGGCGCTTTTCTCGATGGCGCTCGGCATGGGCCTCCCGTTGCTGGTCATCGGCGTCTCGGAGGGCGCGCTGCTGCCGCGCACGGGGCCCTGGATGCTGCGCGTCAAGCAGGTGTTCGGCGTGCTGCTGCTCGCGGTGGCGGTCTGGATCGTCTGGCCGCTGCTGCAGCCCGCAAGAGGCGGCACGCCATTCGTGCGCGTGAATTCGGTCGCCGAGCTCGAGCAGAAGCTGCAACCGGCCGGCCGGCCAGTGATGCTCGATTTCTACGCCGACTGGTGCGTGAGCTGCAAGGAGATGGAGGCGTTCACGTTCAGCGATGCGCGCGTCAAGGCGCGCATGGAGCGCATGCTGCTGCTGCAGGCCGACGTGACCGCGAACAGCGACGCGCACAAGGCGCTGCTCAAGCGCTTCCACCTGTTCGGGCCGCCGGGCATCGTCTTTTTCGACGCGCAGGGCCGCGAGCTCGAGGGCCTGCGCGTGATCGGCTACCAGAACGCCGCGCGCTTCCTCAAGACGCTGGATCTGGCCAACGTGCCCTGATGCTGCGGCACCTCGTCGGCCTGGATCACGCGGTGATCCTCGTGCGCGACCTCGAGCGCGCGCGCGGCACGTACGAGCGCCTCGGTTTTTCGCTCACGCCGCTCGGGCGGCACTCGCTCGGCTCGCGCAATCACTGCATCATGTTCGGGCGCGACTACCTGGAGCTCATGGCGCTGCCGGCCTCGCCGCCGCCCGCGCTGCGGCGCTTCGTCGAGCGGCTTGCGAGCGGCGAGGGCGTGGGCGCGCTCGCGCTCGCGACCGACGACGCGGCCGCGGCGCACGCCGAGCTCGTGCGCGCCGGCGTTGCCGCCGAGGCGCCCATCGCGTTGTCGCGCCCGGTCGAGGGCCTGGGCGAGGCGCGCTTCACGCTCGTGCAGCTGCCGCCCGAAGCGACGCCCGGTTTGCACGTATTCGTCTGCGAGCACCATACGCGCGAGCTGGTGTGGCGCCCCGAGTACCAGCACCATGCGCTCGGGGCGCTGGCGATCGATGCGGTAGCGGTCGCGACGCCCGATCCGCAGAGCTACGGCGCGCTGCTGGGCGGGCTGCCCGTGGAGATCCTGCAGGCGCCCGTGGCCGCGGTGACGGCGCTGCGCATCCGCGTCGCCGACCGCGCGCAGGCGGCAAGCGCACTGCGTCGCGGCGGATTCTCGCCTGCGGCGCTCGCCGACGGCAGCCTCGTGATTCCCGCCGGCGACGCGCACGGCGTTGCGCTCAGCTTCCGCTAGCGCCTGAGCCGGGCGGCCGCCTCGAGGGCGAAGTAGGTGAGGATGCCGTCGGCGCCGGCGCGCTTGAACGCCGTGAGCGATTCCATCACGCAGGACTCGGGCAGCCAGCCGTTGCCGACCGCCGCGCGCAGCATCGAATACTCGCCGGAGACCTGATAGACGAACGTCGGCGCCTTGAATTCGTCCTTCACGCGCCGCAGGATGTCGAGGTACGGCAGGCCGGGCTTGACCATCACCATGTCGGCACCCTCGGCGAGGTCGAGCCCGACTTCCCAGAGCGCCTCGTCGGAGTTGGCCGGATCCATCTGGTAGGTCTTCTTGTCGCCCTTGCCGAGATTCTTCGCCGAGCCGACCGCGTCGCGGAACGGCCCGTAGAATCCCGAGGCGTACTTCGCCGAGTACGCCATGATCCTGGTGTGGATGTGGCCCGCCTTCTCGAGCGCCTGGCGGATGCGGCCGATGCGCCCGTCCATCATGTCCGAGGGCGCGACGATGTCCACGCCCGCCGCCGCCTGCGCGAGCGCCTGCTTCTCCAGGATCGCGAGCGTGACGTCGTTGAGGATGTAGCCAGTCTTGTCGATGACGCCGTCCTGTCCGTGCGAGGTGTACGGGTCGAGCGCGACGTCGGTCATCACGCCGAGCTCGGGAAAGCGCTTCTTCAGCGCGGCGACTGCACGGGGGATCAGGCCTTTCGCGTTGCAGGCCTCGCGGCCGTCCAGCGACTTCAGGCCCGGTTCGATCACGGGGAAAAGCGCCATCACCGGCACGCGCAGCTTCAGGCAGCGCTCGGCGACCGGCAGCAGGCGATCCACCGAGAGCCGCTCCACGCCGGGCATCGAGGCCACTTTCTGGACGCGGTTTTTGCCATCGACAATGAACACCGGGTAGATCAGGTCGTCAGCGCTGAGCAAGCTTTCGCGCATGAGCCGGCGCGAGAATTCGTCGCGGCGCATGCGCCGCATGCGGACTGCCGGAAACGACCCGTAGATATTCATCTGATTATGTGGAAAGTTTTTCCGATGCCGCGGCGCCTAGGAACTTTTCCCACCGCCCGCAATCTTACCTGCAGACGGCGCAAGTCGTCTCCCGCTTCTCCTCCCTGAGCGGGTTGCCCCGGCCCCAAGCCGGGGTGTTTTCCGCCCCCGGTTTAGTTCCCCTTTTCCGGGGGCTTTTTATTTGCGAGCCAACTCTCGAGCAGCGCGCGCGCTTCGGGCACGCCTTCGCCGCTCGCGCTGGAGAAGACTTGCACCTGTGCGCCGATCGCCATGCCGTCGAGCGCTGCGCGCGTACCAGCGAGCGCTCGCAAGCGCTCGGCGCGCGCGAGCTTGTCCGCCTTAGACAGCAGCACGAGCAAGGGGACTTTCGCCGGCCGCAGCCATTCGAGGAAATGCCGGTCGTTCTTCGCGAGCGGGTGGCGCGCGTCCACGAGCAGCACCACGCCGGCGAGCGTGCCGCGCCGCTGCAGATAGCCGCCGATCAGCGCGTCCCAGCCGGCGCGCAGCGCCTGCGGCGCGCTCGCATATCCGTAGCCCGGCAGATCCGCAAGGCGCCCGGCGCCGCCAAGCGCGAAGAAATTGATGGTCTGCGTGCGCCCGGGCGTCTTGCTCGAGAACGCGAGCCGCCGCCGCCGGGCGAGCGCGTTGATCGCGCTCGACTTGCCGACGTTGGAGCGCCCCGCGAAGGCGATCTCCGGCCCGGCCTCGGGCGGAAAGTCGCCGACTTTGGCTGCAGACATCAGGAAACGGGCTTGCTGGAATGTTGACAAGGGCGGGCCGCCTGTACCGGGACGCGGAAATTCTAATAAAATCGCGGCTTTCCACGGTAACACCCAGGGAGCTGCCGCATGATCCGACAGTGGGCGAGTCTTGCCATCGCGGCGAGCCTGAGCATCGCGCCGTGGCCAGCGCCCGCCGCGGAGCAGGCCCCGGCCAAGCCCGATGCGGCGAAGGGCCAGAGCATCGCCAGCCAGACCTGCGCGGCCTGCCACGCGCCCGACGGCAACAGCCAGATCGCGGCCAATCCGAAGCTGGCCGGCCAGTTTTACGAGTACCTGCACAAGCAGCTCGCGAACTTCAAGGCGCAGGGCGGAAAAAAGGCCGAGCGCGAGAACGCCGTCATGGCGGGGATGGTCACGCCGCTGTCGCCCCAGGACATGAAGGATGTCGCGGCCTACTTCGCGGCGCAGAAATTGAAGCCCGCCGCGGCCAGGGACAAGGAGCTCGCTGCGCTCGGCCAGAAGATCTACCGCGGCGGCAACCTCGCGACCGGCGTCGCCGCCTGCGCGGGCTGCCACGGCCCCGCCGGCGCCGGAATGCCGACGCAGTTCCCGCGCATCGCGGGGCAGTTCTCCGAGTACGTGGAGGCGCAGCTCAAGGCGTTCCGCGCGGGCGCGCGCGCGAACGACCCGAACGGCATGATGCGCGGCGTGGTCGCGCGCATGACGGACAAGGAAATCCAGGCGGTCTCCGAGTACGTCGCCGGCCTGCGCTGACCCGGGCAGCGGAATAAAGGCTCCCTGCGGCTGTTAGGAGGGGATGCATGCAAGCAGGGGAGGCGCACGTCAAGGTCTGGGATCTGCCGGTGCGGCTGTTTCACTGGCTGCTCGTGCTTCTGTTCGCCGTCATGTTCGCCACGGGGAAGGCCGGCAGCGAGTGGATCGCCTGGCACATGCGCTGCGGCTACGCGGTGCTCTCGCTCGTGCTGTTTCGCGTGCTGTGGGGATTCGCCGGCAGCACCCATGCGCGCTTCGCGAGCTTCCTCGCCGGCCCCTCGGCCTGCATCGCGTTCGCGAAGCAGCTGCTCGCGCGCGCGCCGGCGGCCCATGCGGGCCACAATCCGCTCGGCGGCTGGATGGTGCTCGCGCTGCTCGGCGGGCTGCTCGTGCAGGCGGGCACGGGCCTGTTCGCCAACGACGACCTGCTCAACGAAGGCCCGCTCGCGGCGCTCGTCACCAAGGCGACCTCCGACCGGCTCTCGACCGTGCACGTCTGGAACTTCAACCTGCTGCTGCTGCTTGCAGGGGTGCACATTGCCGCGGTCCTGTATCACGCGGGCTTCCTGAAAGAGAATCTTATCGGCGCGATGTTCACCGGCGTGAAGCGCATGCCGGCAGAGGCGGCCGGGAGGTCGGCGGCGCGCTTTGCCAGTCCCTGGCTCGCGCTCGCCTTGCTGTGCGTGGCGGCGCTGGCCGTCTTTCTGATCGTGAAACGACCCTTCTGAGGAGATACTGATGAGAACCATGCTGTTGGCCGCCGCAACCGCGCTTGCTGCGCTGGGCGCTTCGTTCGATGCGCTCGCGCAGACCAAGCCGGACGTACTGGTGAAGCAACGCCAGGCGGCGATGACGCTGCAAGCGAAATACCTCGGCCCGATCGGCGCCATGCTGAAGGGTGCCGCGCCCTACAACGCGGACGTGGTGGCGATCAACGCGACTTTCCTCGAGAATCTGTCGCGCATGCCCTGGGACGGCTTCGACGCGAGCACCAAGGGCGAGAAGACCAAGGCGAAGCCGGAGGTGTTCACCGACACCGCGAAATTCAAGGCTGACGCGGATCAGCTCGAGCAGGCGACTGCCAAGCTCGGCGCCGTCGCGCGCGCCAAGGACGAGGCGGGCGTGCGCGCGGCCTTCGGCGCCGTGGCCAAGGCCTGCGGCGGCTGCCACGATACGTTCCGGCAGAAGTAGCGCTAGCAAGGCGGCCTGCGAAGGCCCCGCCGCAGCCGGCGCGGGGCCTTTGCTTTTTCAGGGAATGTCAGGCCCGGGAATACGCGCGCCGCTAGACTGTTCTCAAGGATGAACGACGCCGATAGTATCGTCGAGCTGATCCCCCGCCTGCGGCGCTACGCGCGGGCGCTCGCCGGCGACCGCCTCGCGGCCGACGATCTGGTGCAGGACACGCTCGAGCGCGCATGGTCGAAGTTCCACCTCTATCGGCGCGGGACGGACTTGCGGGCCTGGTTGTTTACGGTGATGCACAACGTCTACGTGAACCAGCTGCGCGCGGCGCGGCCGAGCGCGCCGCTGGACGAGGACCTGCCGGAGCTCGCGCAGCCGGCGCGCGAGTCCGACGGGCTGGTGCTGCGCGACCTCGCCTCGGCGATCGGCCGCCTGCCGCCGGAGCAGCGCGAGGTGCTGCTGCTGGTGGCGCTGGAGGACATGAGCTACGACGAGGCGGCCGGCACGCTCGGCATTCCGATCGGCACGGTGATGTCGCGCCTAGCGCGTGCGCGCGACAAGCTGCGCGCGATGCTGTCGGGACTGCCGCCCGGGGGCGGCAAGCAGCTCAAGATCGTGAAATAGAAGATGGACAAGGACAACGCAACGCAGGAGGACGCTGAATTGAAAGCGCTGCAGCAGGCGCTGCACCAGCTCTACGACCCAGTGCTGGAGGAATCCGTGCCCGAGCGCCTGCGGCCGCGCCCCGCGCGCTGGCGGCCTGCGGCGATGGCCGCCGCCTGGGTGGCGATCGGCCTTGCTGCCGGCGCGGTTGCCGGATGGCAGCTGCACGCCTGGCGCACGCATGTGCCGCTGCAGGCCGAGGTGCCCGCCTTCGTGAAGCGTGCCGCGGTCGCGCACGCCGTGTATTCGCCGGAAGTGCGCCATCCGGTCGAGGTGGCCGCCGACCAGGAGCAGCATCTGATCGCCTGGCTTTCCAAGCGCCTGGGCGTCAAGGTGTACGCCCCCAAGCTCGAGGAGGCCGGAATGGCGCTCGTGGGCGGACGCCTGCTTCCGGGGGACAACGGGCCGGTCGCCCAGTTCATGTACCAGGGACAGAACGGACGGCGGCTCACGCTGTACGTGCGCGCCGACTCGTCGCACCAGCGCGAGACCGCGTTCCGGTACGCGCGCGACCACAGCGTGGGCGTGTTCTACTGGATCGACCGCGATTGCAGCTACGCGCTCGCCTCCGGCGACCTCGGCAAGGACGAGATGCTGCGCATCGCCAACATCGTATACAAGCAGTTGGAGCAGTAACCGCAATCCTCTGGTTCAAGTCCGCCCCGGTTGGGTGCGGCATTGACAATGTGTCGCACTACAAGCGTGCAAGTCGAGCC
>Ga0335082_10002537_pt1 | contig 19674 bp, 13 predicted proteins | sample Lox_Sample_41_FD_206718 | JGI IMG/M metagenome (GOLD analysis project Ga0335082, IMG submission 206718) | Soil microbial communities from Loxahatchee National Wildlife Refuge, Florida, United States - Lox_Sample_4.1 | ecosystem: Environmental > Terrestrial > Soil > Wetlands | place: USA...
CCGGCCCCCGAGAGTAAACCCCCGTCCGCACAACGCGCCCCTGCGCCAAGCACCGAATCTTGGCGGGATGCTACTGCGGGCCAATCTGACTCCGACTCCACCAAGGGACGGGATCACCAGGTGTATTCGGGCCAACACGTCTCCCTCGATTTCAAGGACGCGGACGTCCACAATGTTCTGCGACTCCTCGCTGAAGTCAGCAAACTGAACATCGTTGCAACCGACGACGTGCGCGGGAAGGTAACCCTGCGTCTGTTCGATGTCCCCTGGGACCAAGCGCTCGACATCGTCCTGCAAGTTCTGAGCTTGGAGAGCGAACAGGAAGGGAACGTCATCCGCATCTCGACGGTGAAGCGCTTGCGCGAGGAGCGCGAGGAGCTGCAGAAGGCACAGGAAGCCGCCAAGGCCATTGAACCGCTGCACGTCGAATACATTCGGGTGAACTATGCGAAGGCCATCAAGCTCTCTGAAATCATCAGCGGGGCGGCGCGGGCAAGGAGTGCGGCAGGGCAGAGCGGCGGTCGGATTCGAACCGAGGAAGAAGGCGTCTTGACCAGCCGCGGCAGCGTATTCGTCGACGAGTTCTCCAACACGCTGATCGTACGCGACATCGCACGAGGTATCGACAACGCTCGTGAGCTGGTGCGGCGCTTGGACGTCCAGATCCCGCAGGTCCTGATTGAGTCCAACATTGTCGAAGCCACGACCAACTTCGAACGCGACCTCGGCGTACAGTGGGGCTATCGCTCACTGATCGGGCCGCAAACCGGCCAGACCACCGGCGTAAACTTCCCGGGGACGATCGGATTGGGCGGATCAGGCCTCGGTACCGGTGTGAGCGGCGTCCCCTTCATCGCGGACTTTCCCGCCAATGCCGTTGCACCCGGTACGGGCAGCGCACTCAACCTCGCATTAGGCTCCATTGATGGCAGTCAGTCTCTCGATCTCCGTCTCACCGCTCTCGAAAAGGAGGGAAAAGCCCACATCGTTTCACGCCCGCGCGTGGTGACGCTCAACAATGTCGCCGCCACCATCAAGAGCCTCACGATTCTGCGCGTGAAACTGCCGTCCACCGGTACTGTCATCAACACCGGCGCCGGCGGCGCCGCGGGAACCGCCTCCACAGCAACCGAAAAGATCGAGACCGGCATCATTTTGATCGTCACCCCGCAGGTGTCGTCCGACGGCTTTGTTCTGCTGGACATCTTCGCCAAGTCCAGCCAGGCCGACTTCACGCGACAGGTCGACCAGGTGCCCACCGAAATCAGCCGAGAAGCCAACTCACACATCTTGATCAAGAACGGTCAGACCGTCGTGCTGGGTGGCATCTATCGCGACAACGTCACCGACCAACGCAACGGCATTCCCTTCTTCAAGGACATCCCAGGGCTTGGCTGGTTCTTCCGCAACGATTCCAGCATCGACGCCCGCGAGGACCTCCTGGTCTTCCTGACCCCTCGCATAATGGGCGCGATCGCCGCCGAGGCCAGCCTCCCATCGGCGCAGGAGCTTTGGCAGAACCGCCAATAGGGCATGGCGGGGTTCGTGATGACCACACCCAAATGCTCGACGTCCCAACGGCGATGAGTGTGGACATTCTTACGGGAGTCATGCGTACAAGAAAGCCCAGGGTCGGTCGGAAATTGACTGAGCCATTGCACAAACCATCCGTGGACACGGTCACCGTCGAACTGGGCGATCGGTCGTATCCCATTGCCATCGGTGTCGGGTTGCTCGACGAGGTTGGTCAACGACTGGGGCCGTTGCGCGGCAGCGGCCGCGCCACCGTCGTTACCAACGCCACGGTCGCCCAGCTGTACTTGGATAGGGTGACGACATCGCTGCGCGCCGTGGGTGTGACTCCGACCGTCATCGAGATCCCAGACGGGGAGGCGCACAAGAATCTGCAGTCGTTGGCCTTCATCTATGACCGTCTCGTCGATGCCCGTATGGAGCGTGACTCCCCACTGCTTGCGCTGGGGGGTGGCGTCATCGGCGATCTGACGGGATTCGCGGCCGCCACGTTCTTGCGCGGCGTGCCGTTCATTCAGCTCCCAACAACCTTGCTCGCGCAGGTCGATTCGAGCGTCGGCGGCAAGACCGGCATCAATCACCCCGCTGGAAAGAACCTGATTGGTGCCTTCTATCAACCACGGCTGGTGCTCATCGACATCGGCACGCTCCACAGCCTGCCCCGGCGCGAGTTCCTGGCCGGCCTGGTCGAAGTCATTAAGTACGGGGTGATCCTCGATCCGGATCTCTTCGCGCTCATCGAAGACAAGCTGGGTCGGATTCTCGACTTGGATGAAGGCCTGGTGCGACACATCGTACGCCAGAGCTGCGCGCTAAAGGCGATGGTGGTGCAACGCGATGAACGCGAGAACGATTACCGTTCGATTTTGAACTTTGGGCACACGGTCGGCCACGCCATAGAGAGCCTGACCGAATACAAGCGCTATCTCCATGGAGAAGCGGTGGCCGTGGGCATGGCGATTGCTGCCAAGCTTTCCGCCGCTCGCGGATGTTGCAGCACAGAGACGATGGAACGGATCGTAGCATTGTTGAGACGCGCCGGGCTTCCGGTTGAGGTGCCACCGGAGTTGCTGGGCTCGCCACTCGCACTGACCATCGAGGGCGATAAGAAGGTGGCAAGCGGCAAAGTGAAGTTCGTCTGCATCGAGCAGCTCGGACGAACGCGTTTCGAGTACCTGACGGGGACTGAAATCGAAGAGGTTGCGGCGCGGTAAGCTGAGGCGACGCGGCTACGGAGGGTGTGACATGCGGTGGCTGTCCAGAACGGTGACGGGGTTGGCGTTGCTGGCAACGCTTTCCAATGGATGCGGGTCGACGAGCTCGGATCGTCTCGTCTTGATCTTTGAGGGATGGGACGGCAACGGCATCACGCAAAATGACGTCGTGACGTCCGCCAGCGCCAACGTGGACGTGGTGGCGCACTGCTGCATGCTTGAACTGAACGGCTCCTGCTTGCCCCAGAACTTCGAGAGCATCACCCCAACCCTGATCAATGCCACCTTCCGCAACAACCAGGCCTCCAACATCCGCCTCGAAGGCTACACCATCCGCTTCGACAACAGCCTCAGCGGACTCTCAGACATTCAGGTGTTTCCGCAGGGCGGCATCAAAGATCTGGTCGGAGGCCGTTGCTCGAATCTTGCCGACCGCCAGTGTGCTATCGACGACGATTGCGCCCTCGCATCAGCGGTTGGTTCGTGTGAGCATTCATCTACCACAGTAAACGGCATCACCCTGATCGACCCCTCCGCAAAAGAGCACGTCAACCCGAAGGTCTTCGGTCAAACCGTACCGGTCACCGTTACCTTCTTCGCTTCGGATCCAAACCAATCCTTCAAGACCGTGGCGGGGTATTCCGTCGTCTTTGACGACTTCGACACCTGCACATCCAGCACGAGTGGCGCGTAGTGCCGGCGGGTGAAGCAACGCGAGGAGGCAGGACTATGGAACGCCCAATCAGACGACCAACCTGGGGGCTGATTGCGGGACTAGCGTTGCTGCTCAGCAGCTGCGGTGGCGGGGGCGGAGGTGGCGGCAGCGCCAGCGTGGGTGGCAGCACGACGAGCGGATCACCGGACACCCCGGTCATCACACCCAACCCGGTAGCCAACACCGCCACGCGCACTCATACTCCCGCCGCCACGGCCACACCGACACGGACACCGACATCGACTGCTACATTTACGCCCTTGCGATCCGGCGCCAGCCGGAACGAACGAACCGAAGCGTCCGATGTGGGATCCATCACTCTTCGACTGGCTGACATCGACATTACCGCCGACGATACAACCTTCTTCAGTGTCTTTCTGTTCGACTCGCGCGGCGTTGCCGTAGGCGGTGAGCGCATCACTGTCGACGCTTCCGGCTTGTCTCTGGTGCTCGACGGCGCGCCAGCACCGACGCCCGACGGTGGATCGAGCGGTGCGCAGAGCGCCTTCACGCAAGCCGACGGCTCAGTGAGCGGCCGCATTTCCGGCAGTCTGCTTGGCCGTTTCGGGATTACGGCGAGCACGGATTCCAGTTCACGATTCAATGGCTTGTCGGTGACGCTGACCCTCGTCGTGCATCCGTCGTTCGGTCCCTCACCGACCGCGGGCGAACCATCAGCAGGCCCAGTCGTCGCGCCAACACAGGCAGCGCTCGCCGGCGGCACAGGAATTCCGCCAAATGCGTGCAATGGTGAATCGCGAGCCTTCGTCGTAACCGGTAGCAACCCACCGTTTACCGTGGCCGCGCCCGGCGGCTGCGTCAACACGTTGACCGTGCCCACCTCCGGTGGGTCGCTGATCTACACCGCCGGCAATGTGACCGGGTCGTACCTCATCGTCGTCACCGACGCCAAAGGACTCACCGGGTTCGCCGGGGTCGACATCCAGGGACCACCCACACCGACGCCGCAGCCCACACCGACAGCGGACCCCTGTCTCGACGTCCAAACGATCCTCGTACAAACCGACAGCCCCAGCATCAGCACACAGACCGGCGGCACCGCGAAGATCACGGCGGTTGTTTTCGATTCCAACAATCTACCCGTCAGCAACCTGCGGGTGCTGTTCGACGTGCAGCCGCGCATCGGCACCTTCAGTCCGCCGGTGGGCACCACCGAAGACAGCGGCCGAACGGAGAGCCTCCTCTCGGTGCCAGCGAACTCCGTCGTCGGTCCGCTGACCGTATCCGCCAGCGCTTGCGGCACGACAGGCACCGTGAATGTCGACGTCGTTTCTGGTGTCACTACGAAGCCGGTTGCCAATGTCATCCTGGACGCCGTACCGACCAGCGTCGTCAATACGGTCGAGAGGAAAGTCACCCTCAGCGCCATCGTGCTGGACGCCGACAATGCTCCCATCAACGGGATCGACGTGCTGTTCCTCAGCAGCATCGGCACCCTGAACCCCCTGGTCAGCCGCACCCAGACCTCCGGTTCGCAGGGAGGGCTCGCCACCTCTGAGCTCACGATCCCCGCCGACTCGCTGCCACAGTTGTATACGATCAGCGCCTTGGCCGGCGGTGTGACCGGTAGTGCCACGATCAGTGTCGTCACCATCCCAACTCCGACACCCACCCCAACCCGGACACCGACACCGACGCTGACCAATGCACCCTCGCCGACTCAGACACCGGTGCCGTGCGAGAATCTCCAAACCATCATCGTCCAAACCGATACCGCCAACATCAGTAGCCAGGCCGGCGGCACCGCCCGCATCACAGCAGTCGCCTTCGACTCCAACAACCGCCCGGTGAGCAACGTCAACGTGCTGTTCGACGTCAATCCCCGCATTGGCACCTTCAATCCACTGGTCAAGGCAACCGACGAGAGTGGGCTTGTCCAGAGCGACCTCCGCATCCCAGCGAACTCTTCCTTCGGCACGCTGACCGTCTCCGCCGCAGCCTGCGGCAAGTCGGGAACGGTTCCCATCGAGGTCGTGTCGGGTGTGAGCACAAAACCGGTGGCGTCCGTCGTGCTGCAAGCCGACCCATCAACGGTTGGTGACCTCACGGGGGGCACGGTCAATCTCACCGCTCTCGTCGTCGACGCGGACAACCAACCAATCAACGGCATTGACGTGCTGTTCATTGCCGGCCTCGGGAAGGTGAATCCGCTGGTCAACCGCACCAAGCAAGCCGGCGCCCAAGGCGGCATCGCTACGGCGTCGCTCCAGGTTCCTGCCAACGCTGTGCGCCAGCCCTACGTTCTCAGCGCCCTCGCAGGTGGTGTAACCGGCTCGACAACGATCACCGTAGTCGAGGGACGAGTCGGGCCAGGGCAGATCGGCCAAGACGGCGTGGCAGCCGGCGAGCCCGCCGAAATCACGCTAGGAGCGAGCCCAACCCGCATTCAAGTCGCCGGAACCGGCGGTCAAGAGCTGGCAACGGTGATTGGGCGCGTGTTCGACAACAACGGGAACCCTTTGCCGAGTATCCGCGTGTACTACCATGTCGTCGCGGCGCAGAGCGCTCCGGGAGCGGTCATCCTGCAGCCCACCTTGCCTACGCCGACCGGAACACCGAGCACGACGCCGGCGACGCTCTGTGCGCCGGATGATCCGTTCTCGATCTCTGACGCCGCAGGGTTCGCTTCCATCCAACTGCGCGCCGGCACGCAGCCGGGGCCAGTCACCGTCGCGGCCTGCACTGACACCATCATCCACGAAGTGCCCTCCCCCATCACTGCCCAGCAAGCGGTGCTGACCGTCACGTCGGGCGCCGTGGATCGCATCGCCGTCACCATGAATGGGCGGTTCATCGACAACAATGACGGCACCTTGCTTACCACCGCCAGTGCCATCGTCACCGACGCGCAGGGCAACACCGTCGAGGACGGCACCCCGGTGTATTTCGAGATTCTGACGAGCGACCCGAATGATCCATCACGCAACGTAGTGATCTCGAGCAATTCCACCACCAATGGATTGCCACCGTGCGACGTATCGCAATTCATTGTGCAGACCGGCTTCCCGATCTCGGCGCAACCCGGCAACGCCATCACGTGCGTCAAGTACCCCGGCGTGCAGCAAGCGACCGAGATCGTCATTCGCGCCTCGGTCGCCGGGAAGACCAACGGCGCCAACGGTCAACGGCTCACTCTTCCCGGCACGCTCGGTGATCTCGCCGTGAGCTTCAACCCCACGACGGTCACCGTGACCGATGACAGCGACGGTCTGGCCCTCGTCCACGCCTCGGCGTTGGATGGCACCCTCGCCGGGGTCGAGAACGTTCGCGTCCGCTTCACCACGACGGTGGGAACCATCGATCGCTCTGTACTCACGGACGGGGACGGCGATGCCACCGCTACATTGACAATCCCCGCCGGCACGGCGTCCGGTACCGCTATACTGCGAGCTGCCGCCGGCGGTCTCCAGGTGCAGAACATCTCCGTGCCGATCGTGAATCGTGGTGGTGGCACCACCCCAACACCGGGCGGGACATCGCAGCCCGGCGCCATTCAGTTCATCGGCGCGCAGCCCACGACCATCGGCGTGCGCGGCTCCGGGTTGCCCGAGCAGTCAACGCTGACCTTCCAAGTAACCGATACCACGGGGGCTCCCGTTTCCGGGGTTCTCGTTCACTTCTCGCTGGCGCGCATTGCCGACGAGAGTATCACCCCATCGCAAGACGTGACCGACGAGAACGGCAACGCACAGGTCACCCTCACCAGCGGTAAGCGCGCGCTGAGCGTCCAGATCACCGCGCAGGTTGATACGGTGTCGCCTACGCTGACGGCGCGTTCCACTGCTGTAAATATTTTGGGTGGACCTCCCTCGCAACCGAATTTCAGCCTCTCGCAGCAGTTCCACAACATTTCCGGACGGGTCTTCTTTGGACTGACGAGCGAGATCAGGGCCTACGTTGCGGACCGATTCGGCAACCCGGTACCGCCGGGCACCGCGGTCAACTTCACCACAAAGGGCGGCGCGATCGGCAACCTCACCGTAAGCGGCAGTCTCGGGCAGGCTACGGGCACCCTCGTGTCGCAGGAGCCGGTGCCGGACAACGGTATCGTGGCAACCTTGGCGACTACGCACGGTGAACGTCCCTTCCTCGACTCGAATGGCAATGGTGTATGTGACGCGCAGGACGAGTTACTGCCGGTTTCCGAGCCGTTCTATGATACGAACTGCAACCGCGTGCATGATCCGGGCGAAGACTTCATCGATCTAAATGACGACGGCGTGTTCAACGAGGACCAGGGCTCCGGCGTGCCACAGTGCAACGATCAGATCACCGTCTTCGATTCGATCTGCTCGACGTTCTCCGGCCCCACTAACGTCTTGCTTCTGAGCTCCGAGACCGGGCCGATTCCGGCCGGCGGAGGGCGCGACTACACGCTGATCGTCAGCGACAACCCGAATCCGATCCTGAATCCAGGCGTCGGCAATCCCATCGTTGGGGGCTCTCGTCTCACGGTCTCCATTGACGGAAACCGTGGTCGGGTCGTCGGCCTCAACTCTCTAACCTTGCCGGACGCGTCGACCAACGATCGTATTATAGACGGTATCAACCGCTTCCAGTTCTCGGTGATCGACAAAGCGCCGGATTCCACGACCTTTGAAACCGACGGCGTCGTGGTCACCATTACCTCAGATGTGGACTCGCTGCCGGCAGGCGGCAACGGCTCGGTCACGGTGACCGATTTGATCACCTTCCTGGCCGTACCTACACCCACGCCGACAAACACACTGATCCCAACATCTACTCCGAGCTTCACACCAACCCCGATTCCACCGGCCATCTTCCCGCTGCAGACGACGCTCTCCGGCGGATCGGGTGCACCGCCCAACGCCTGCAATGGTGGCTCGCAAGCGTTCGTCGTCACCGGCGGCAGTCCACCGTTCACGATCTTCGCTGGCGGTGGCTGTGTCAGCACGCTCACGATCCCGAACTCCGGTGGGTCGTTCATCTTCACCGGCGGCAATGCGATCGGCCAGTACACGATCGTGATCACCGATGCGATCGGCCGCACCGTCTCTGCCGGTGTGGACGTTCAGGGACCACCGACACCGACGCCGACCAACACCGTCCCACCAACCAACACGCCGCGGCCAAGTCCGACCGGCCAGGCGACCCCGAGCGCTTCGTTCATCACCTTGGGGCTCGTTGGCGGCCAGTTCAGCCTCAATGGCAATGGCTCGGCGACGAGCATCCTGGTCGCGTCGGTGACCAATGACACCGGCGTCGTCGTGGGTGACGGCGTGCCGGTCGAGTTCAGTCTCGTCAACCCAGTGCCGGGTGTGTCCGTCACCAGCCCCGGCTTCACCAATGACCCACCGTCATGCACCGTCAGCTTCCCGGTGATCGCGCAACATGGCGATGCCCTCTCCTGCCTCAAGTACGTCTTGGCGCTGCAAGGAACGACCGTGCAGATCCGGGCGCGCGTACAGACGGGGGATGGTGGTTTCATCGAAGACGTGCAGACCATCGTGTTGCCGGATACTCGGCCGTCGCCGACACCCACCGCGACCGCATCTCCGACCTCCACCGAGACTCCAACCGCAACCCCGACACCGACCCCGGTCCTGCCGGCAATCAGTCCGCTGCAGACCCGTCTGTTTGCCGGCGTATCCGCGGCGCCATTCTGCAACGGTCAGACACAGACCTTCGTCATCACCGGCGGCGCACCACCATTCGCGCTCAGCGCGAGCGGTGGCTGCTTGAGCCTCAACACCGTGGCGACATCCGGCGACTCCGTCACGTTCACCGCCGGCGACTCCGCCGGAACCTTCCCGATCACGGTCACCGACGCGCTCGGTCGGACTGCCACGGCGAACGCCATCGTGCAGAACCCGAGCTCGGCATTCATCCGCGTCGACTTGACCCTCAACGTCCGCACCATCAACGGCGACGGATCGTTCACCAGCGTGCTGAGCGCACTGGTCACGGATGGTACCGGCGCCACCGTCTCCGACGGCGTGCCGGTTGAGTTCAGCCTGGTCGATCCGGTCGCCGGATTGTCGGTCACCAGCCCCGGCTTCACCGGCGCCGTGCAGCCCTGCACTGTCGACTTTGGCGTCTTCGCGCAACACGGCGATGCCTTGTCCTGCATCAAGTACGTGCAAAGCCAGCAGGGGCAGCAGACGATGATCCGCGCGCGTGTGAAGAGCGCCAATGGTGGCATCATCGAAGACGTTCGCGCCGTCACCCTGCCCGGCATCCCAGTCAATCCACCAGCCAACATCCGGGTCGACCTCTTCGCCAGTGTCAGAACGGACAATGGTGACGGCACATTCACGAGCGTCTTGAGCGCATCCGTTGCGGACGCCTCGGGAACCGCGGTCGGCACCGATGTCCCGGTTCAGTTCAGCCTGGTGCCCCCAGTGGCCGGGGTATCCGTCACCGAGACAGGTTTCACCGGTGAGGATCAGCCCTGCTTCGTCGACTTCGCAATCAGCCGACAACCGGGCAGCGCCAAGTCGTGCATCCGATACGCGCAAAGCCTGCAAGGCACCACGGTCACGGTGAAGGCTCGCGTACAGACTCTCACGGGCTTCATCGAGGACATTCGGGACATCACGCTGCCCGACACCCGGCCCACGCCGACCCCGGTCGTCGTGCCGGCGTTCATCGACCTGGATCTCCTCTTGAGCCCGCGAAACGATAACCTCGATGGAAGCTTCACCAATGTCCTGACCGCACTAGTCACCGACGCGACCGGAGCCGTGGTCCGCGACAACCTGGCGGTGGAGTTCAGTCTGGTAACGCCAGTTGCCGGAGTGTCGATCACCAGCCCGGGCCTCACCGGTCAACAACCGCCGTGCATCATCGACTTCTCGTTCCGGCCGCAGCCTGGCGATGCGCCCGCCTGCCTCAAATACCTGTCGTCGCAACAGGGCACCCAAGTGACGATCCGGGCACGGGTCCAAACCGGCGCCAACAGCTTCATCGAGGCGGTTCGCGCGTTCACAATTCCCGACAACCGTGCGACGCCGACGCCGTCGCGCGATCCCGCATTCGTCCACGTCGACGTCGAGCCCGGTCAGCGCTTCGACAACCTAGACGGTTCGTTCTCGAGTCCGGTCAGCGCCATTGTCACCGACGCAACGGGTGCGAACGTGGCCGACAACGTGACGGTGGATTTCAGCCTGGACAACCCGGTGTCCGGCATCTCGATCACCACACCGGCTTTCACCAACCAGCTGGTGCTCTGTGGCGGATTCAGCTTCACCGGAGAGCCGGGGAAGGCTGTGGCCTGTCTCAAGTATGGCCAGCTGCTGCAAGGCTCCGTCATCTCGATCCGGGCCCACGTCCAGAAACCTGCCGGCGGCTTCATCGAAGGCCTCACCACGATTATGCTGCCCGGCACGCCACCAACCCCAACGCCGACACCATGACGAAAGCTCTCGCGGGCACGCGCCGAACGGCGCGTGCCCGCATCACGGTCATTCATGGGCCGAACCTGAACCTCCTGGGCACACGCGAGCCCGACGTGTACGGACGCACCACCCTCAAGGAGATCAACCGCAAGCTGACAACTCTCGCCAAGGAACTGGGAGTTGCGCTCGCAACGTTTCAGTCGAACAGCGAGGGAGCGCTCGTCGACCGCATCCAAGCCGCACGAGAATCAGCCGACGCCATCGTCATCAACGCTGGCGCCTACACCCATACCAGCGTCGCCATCCGCGATGCCCTCGTGGCCACGCAGCTACCGGTGGTAGAGGTGCACTTGTCCAATACCTACAAGCGCGAGGCCTTCCGCCACCGCTCGCTGATCGCGGATGTCGCAGCGGGACAAGTCGTCGGCTTCGGCGTCGACAGCTATCTCCTTGGCCTGCGTGCGGCCGTCGGGCTCGTCACCCAACGACAGCGGCGCTGAGCACCCACCAATCGGCTCAGGAACCGTAGGTTCTCTTGAGACGACTGCGCTGCGCGTGACGCTGCAGCGCCAAATCGATCAGCCGGCTGATCAGGTCGCGGTAGGACAAGCCCGAGGCTTCCCACATCTTCGGATACATGCTGACCGTGGTGAACCCGGGGATCGTGTTGATCTCGTTCGCGTACAACCGATCAGTGCCGCGCTCCAGAAAGAAGTCGACTCGCGCCATGCCGGCGCATTCGAGCACGCGGAAGATCTGAACGGCGAGGGCACGCACCGTGGCTGTCTGCGCCTCCGTCAGGTCGGCGGGAATCTGCAACACGGCACCGTGCTCATCCAAGTACTTCGCCGCATAGGAGTAGAACTCGGCGCGGGGACAGATCTCCCCGGGAACGGATGCCTGCGGCTCGTCGTTGCCCAGCACCGCGCACTCGATCTCGCGGCCATCGATCCCTTTCTCGATGAGGATCTTGGTGTCGTACTCCAGCGCCGTGCGCACCGCCGCCTCTAGCTCTTCGATCGCGTTCACCTTCGTGATCCCCACCGACGAGCCAAGGTTCGCCGGCTTGACGAACAGTGGAACACCCAATGCGGCTGCACGCGCCAGGACGTCCGCGGCGTCGCCGTCCCATGCGCTGCCGGTCACCGCAACGAACGGCACCACCGGGATCCCGGCCGCCTGTAGCAACCGCTTCTGAACGTCCTTGTCCATCCCGACCGCGGACCCAAGCACGCCGGCGCCAACGTACGGGAGGTCCGCCAGGTCAAGCAGTCCCTGAACTGTTCCGTCTTCACCGTACGTGCCGTGCAAGACGGGAAAGACCACATCGAGACGATCCACCGGCGCTGTCGGGTGCTGCGGCTCAACGAGCTGCCCAAGCGCGGGGGTCGGTAACAGCGTCACCTCACCACCCAGCTCGCCGACCACCGGCAGCGCCGTATCGGTCAGGCGCCGGAAGGTCGGCTCGTCGAGCCGGTGCCAGTGGCCGCGCTGGTCGATGCCGATCAGGCTGACCGTGTACTTGTCCCGATCGATCGCATCGACGACGCACCGCGCCGAGCGTAGGGAGATCTCGTGCTCGCCCGAACGACCGCCGAAGATGATCCCAACGTGCAGCTTCTGTCCCTCGCTCCCCATGGTCGCCAGGCGGACCCTAACACAGTTCGCGAGCGGGCTCACTCCACGAGCGTGAAATCACAATGCTTGCATCCCGCACGAAGCTGTGGCTAAATGCCGCTCACCGAACGAAGAAGACTGGCGAGCGATGAAGGACACACAGCACATCATGACCGGGCAACACTCGCGACGCGACGCGCGCGCACGGGTGCGTGGCTGGGCCGGCGTGGTGGCGGCGTCCTTTACGGTCGTCGTGCCGATGCTGGGTACGCTCACTGCCAAGATTAACCCGTCGTGGGTACCCGGTGGCCTTCCAAGGGAGGGAACTTCGTAAGACGTAACAGTAAACCCTCTGAAGTGAAGAAGGCCACCGGGCGAAAGCTCGGTGGCCTTTTTTTTGGCTCGGTCTCCGCCCGGAGCGGAGACGGACGGTTCATGGATGGGCCATGGCCGTCGAGAGGCGATCCGGAGAGGAGGTAACGGGAAATGGGTCGGATCGATGCACAACTGGTAGCGCAGCGGCTGCGCGAGGTCGTTGCCGATGAGCCGAAGGCGTTCGCCTACGAGATCGGCGTGAGCCTGTCGGCGCTCTACAACTACCTCAATGGACGGATTCCCTCGACCGAGGTGCTGTTCCGCATTGCACGCTACACCGGTCGACCGATGGAATGGTTCCTCGGCCCGATCGGGCCGAGCAGCGTGGATCTGATGGTCGAGGCGGGTCGAAACGGCAGCGCCACCAGCGTTGCGGTGACCCACTAAACCCTATGCCGGTGCACCCGCTGGTGTCCTTTCTCGCGGAAGGACGGGCGCCATAGAGCACTCCCCACACGCACGATGCCGTGCGCGAGCGGCGGAGTGCGTGAAGGAGGTGAGTTATGGAGTGGTTCGCGTTCTTGGCTCCCGTGCCCGAGGGCACGGTCGAGTTCACAGTAGGAAATGGCGCCGCTACCTTGGCGGCGTTGCTCGTCGCGCTGGCACCGGCGGTCCTGGTCGTGCGGCGGGCGCTGGGCTTCGAGCCAGTGGTGCCCGCGGCTCCCAGCCTCTACGTCATCGAGGGCGGCAAGGAACCCAAGCGGCAAGCCGCGTGAGCCCCACAACCGGGGGAGGGCATCTTCACCGCCCTCCCCCGCAATCGGACCGGCGTAGGCTCAGGCTTCCATCCGATACTTGAAGGCGCGACCACGGCGACTGGAACCGTGCAGTTCAATGAAGAGCAACCCCCGCATCACCATGGCGAAGTAGATCAGCAGCCCGACGACCGCGCGCTGGCCGTACGCCGCAAGACCACCGACCGGAACCGACTCCACGCCGTAGAGGACCACCGCCACGAGCAGGTTCGCCGGGAACCATTCGATCCAGTTGGCGGCGATGAATGCGTAGCTCTCCGACAACAGCGCCACCGATGAATGATGCCCAAGGTAGATCAACTCCGGGACGGCGTTGAACAACACGAAGCCGGTGATCTGAATGCACAGCAGGATGACGAACCCTTGCGGCAGCTGCAGAATCGCCGGCGTCGCCAGCGTGAAGAAAATCCAGAACAGGAAGGTGATCCCGACCACGTCCCACACATACACCGTGAAACTGCGCCGAAAGTCGTCGAGCGTCACCTTCGAGGTGCGCACCATCATTTCGACCAGATAGAGGAAGGACCCAACACAGGCTGCCCACACCAGGCTGATCACGAACCCACCAATGATGCCGAGCAGCATCGCGAACTGCAGGGTCACCGCCATGATGGCGGAATAGGCGAAGAGCGTCCCCAGGACCGGCCAGTTACGCATCGCCAAGGTCGCCGCACGTGCGAAGACCTTCTGATAGATGTTGATAGTAACGTTGAACCATTCCACCACAGCACCGCCAGGAAGGCGGCACTCTATCGGAGAGCCGTAGGAACGGTCAACCAACCGGGCGCGCAGAGATCACTTCGCGCCGCCGCTCGATGTCACGTAGCCGACGGCCGAGGGCAGTCCATTCCTCTCGCAGGGCGCGCGGTACGGGCTCCTTGAGGGTCTGTGCCCACGCCGGGCCGTCACTCGGTCCTTCGACGATGGCTTGCAGGGCCGCCGCTGCTCGCTCAAATGACACTCGCGGCCCGAGCCGTCGCAGCCGCGGCTCCACATGCAGCATCCGCACGTGCGCCATGATCTCGCCCAGCCGTTGCCGGATCTGCATCTCCTCGGTCAGCTCGCTCCAGTTGATCGGCGGCGCTTCACCCGTCAACGGCCACAAGTACTCGTCAATCGTCTCTTCCCAACAGTCACCGCTTCGTCGCATCGTCTCCTCGCGGGCGCATTCTCTACCGGCGCTTGCGCTGCAGTGTACGGAGCCGGGCTCCGAAGCGATAGGAGCAACCTGTGCCGTTCGGCACAGCGCGGAACGATTTGGTGTGCTGGAAGATACTCGCGGGCGGCGCGCGGAGCTCACGCAATGCTGCGGCGCGGCGAACGCAGCAAGTCCCCCCGCAACACCTGCGTCACCGGCCCGTTGTATCGCGCATCGAAGAAGCGTGCCGTCAGCACGACCTTCCGCCCATCCTTGCTCACCAGGCCGTCGCGCTCGAAGCGCTTCATCACGCGCGCCACGTTGGCTCGCGACGCCAGCGCAAACTCAGCAAGATCGGCGTGCGTCAGCGGCAGATCGATGCGCACGCCCGCGTCGACGTCATCCCCGAAGTCACGCGCCAGCACGGCGAGCTCGTGGATCAATCGTTCCTCGAGTCGCAGCCCAAGGAGCGAGCACTTCTCGTAGAGCAAGCGGCTCAACACTCGCCAACTGAACGACACGATCTGCAGGACCCCCGGCGTCGGCGACGCGGCCACCAACTCCGCCATCATCTCGTTGGTGATGATCGCCACGGTCGCGTCGGTGAAGGCGCTGGCGGAAAACAAGCGCGGCTGCCCCTTGTCCGCATACCAATTCAGACCGAAGAACTGCCCCGGCCGAATCAGCTGCACACAGACGGTCCCCGCACCTGATGGACAACTGACCTTGACTACACCGGCGACCAGGAAATTGACGAAGTCCGCGGTGTCCTCCGGGCTGAAGATGCGCTGCCCCTTGCTCCAGCGGGCCAGCTGCGCGCTACGCACCAGCTGATCGACGGCCGCGGCCGTCAATCCCATGCGCCGACCCACATCACTCAGCAACACACGCAATCGTTCTTTCGGCATCGTGAGGACCACGGATCAACTCCTGGTGTCGCAGGGCTCTCGAAGGTCGCGTCGGCGACGACAAGCTCGCGGCCTTGGGACCGCCAGCTGTGCGTTTGAGGTTCCATGGATCGCCGGACGAGTCAAGTTGCCCCGCCCGACCGCAAGCGCGCCAACCGCCGTGCCGACACCCGGCGCGGACGCTGCTTGCCAGCAGCCTGCACGACCTCCGGACCACCGCCGGTTTCCGCGGCAATCACGACGATGCCCGCCACCACGACGCTGCTGCCGAGGAGCAAACGCGCCGTGAGCGGCTCGCCAAGGAAGCCGCACGCAAAGACCAGGGAGAAGATCGGAATCGACGACAGCAGCACCGCCAGCACGCTCAAGTCGATGAGCTGCTGGGCACGCGCGTAGATCCAGTAGACGAGACCGGTACCCAGGACGATGAGCACCAGCAGCATCACGGTCGGCGTCAGTCCCCCGGACCAAGCCCATGCCGCTCGGCGCAGCAGCATCGGCAACGTCGTCAGCGCCGCTACGGAGAAAATCGGAGCCAGACCGGTGAACAGATTCGGGCCGGGACGCGCACGCCGCTGCGCCACGGCAAAGAGCGACCACGACACGCCGGCCGCCATGACCAACAGGTTGCCGGCGAGACGCCGACGATCCGTGATGTCCGACAGACTGAAGCCGTCGACGCTCACCAGCAGCACACCACCCAGCGTGATGGCCGACCCGACCACCCGGTGAAGGCTCAGCCGCTCGCCCAACAGCCACACCGCGAAGGCGATGGTGGAGATCATCTCGACGTTGATCACCAGGCCGGCGACGCTCGCCGTGGTGTACCGGATCCCGTAGTTGTACAGGATGAAGTCGAGGCCGAGCGCCGCGCCCGCCAGCCAGGCCCACGGATCGGCGACGAACCAACGCGCCCCCTCGCCGCTCACCAAGCGGAACAGCAGCGCCGCCACCGCCAAGCGGAGAAACCCGATGAGCTCGGGGCTGAACCCGGCCAACGCCGCCTTGGTGGCGACCGGGGCCAGGCCCCACAACGCCGCCGCCAGCAGGGTCAGCAGCAACCCCGCCCACGACCAGCGGGTATGTCTTGCCCGAGCCGCCGCCATCACGAACCTCTTGAATCACATCGCCCACGCTGCGGCCAGCGCCATTCCATCGCTGTGAAAACGGACACGACCAGGCGGTTGCACGGAAACCGCTCTCCCAGTACGTTGACCCCATCATGAGCGTGGAGCAGCGTGATCTCGAGGGCGGGGTGCGCATCCTCACCCTGCACAACCCACCGGCCAACGTATTCAACCAGGCCCTACGCGAGGACCTGCGCACCGCGTGTGAGGCCGCCGCAGCCGATAACCAAGTGCGCGCCGTCATCGTCACCGGCTCGGGGAGGTTCTTCAGCGGTGGCCTCGACCTCAACGCCGTCGGCGCCGGATCGCCGGACGGCGTCTTCGGCATGGACTTCGGCCGCAATGATGGCGCCTTTGCGCTGTGGACGTTGCCGAAGCCGACAATCGCCATGGTCAACGGCCACGCCGTCGCCGGCGGCGGCATCGTCTGTCTGGCGTGTGATCTGCGCATCGCGGCGCGCACACAGCTCAAGATCGGTCTCAACGAAGTCGCCATCGGCCTGTCGTTCCCGACCGGCGCGTACGAAATTGCCGCTGCCGCACTCGGCGTCCCGGCCCTGCGGCGGGTCTTGCTGGAAGCCGCTCTGTACGACGTCGATACGGCGCAGCGGCTCGGCATGATCGATGAGGTCGTCGAGCCGGCAGACCTCGAACGCGTGTGCCTCGCACGTGCCCGTCTCCTCGGCTCGTACCGGCCAGCCGCCTACGCGCACACCAAACGCACCCTGCAGGGTACCGCAGTGGATCGCGTCCGGCACGAAAGCGCCGAGCAACGCGCCATCACCAAGGACATCTGGGCATCTCCAGAGGCCATGGAGATCATCAAGTCACAGCTGACCCGGTTGTCGAAATCGGCATGACGACGCACGTTGCCCCCGCGTGGGAGATCGACACCGGCGATCGTGACTTCGAGACCGCCGTCATTCAGCGTTCCAAGCAGATCCCGGTGGTCGTCGATTTCTGGGCCCCCTGGTGCGGCCCGTGCCGCACCCTCGGTCCGCTGCTCGAGCGTCTCGCCGACGAGCACCGCGGCGCATTCATCCTCGCCAAGGTGAACGTCGATGAGAATCCCGGTCTGTCGGCGGCGCTGAACGTGCAGAGCATCCCGATGGTACTCGGCTTCCGCGACGGTCAGATCGTCTCCGAGTTCGTCGGCGCCCTGCCGGAGGCCGGCGTGCGTCAGTTCCTCACCAAGGTGCTGCCGAGCGAGGCCGATGGTCTCGCCACCACCGGCATGCAACAGCTCGCCGAAGGCAAGACCGCGGATGCCGAAGCCAGCCTGCAGCGGGCGCTCGAGATCGATCCGCGGTGCGAGCGCGCCTTGCTCGCCATGGCCACGATCCGCACCAATCGTGACCAGCATCAGGACGCGATGGCGCTGCTCGATCGCATTCCGCCCGGCGCGTTGCGGCAAGACGCCGATCGGCTCGCCGCGGAGATCCGCATCCGCCAAGCCGGCGGCGGCGATGAACAGAGCTTGCGGGCCAAGGTGGCGGCCGATCCGACAGACCTGGAAACGCGCTTGCTGCTCGGACAAGTCCTCGCCGCCGCATCGAAGTATGAAGACGCGTTGCGCGAATACCTCGAGATTGTCCGCCGCGACCGCAATTTTCAGGAGGCCGCAGCCCGCAAGGCGATGCTCGACATCTTCGACCTGCTAGGGTCGGAGCACGAGCTCACCAACCGCTACCGCTCGGAGCTCGCAAAGGTCCTGTTCAGCTAGCGCTCCGCCGCCGCCCTCAGGCCGGCGGTGCGGCCGCGTCGCCATACGATCCCGGTGGCAGCGACGGCAGGCCGGTATCGTTGCGGCTCTCAGCATACAACCGCCGCAACAGGGGGATTCCCGGCTGCAGCGCGCGGCGCGCGATGGCGTGGATCATCGCGACGAGGCGCGCGTTCAGCGGCGTCGGGACACCGTGCTGCTCGCCGCGCGAAACGACCTCGCCGTTGAGGAAATCCACCGCCGGCTCGCGGCCGCGCTCGATCGCGATGAGCATGGAGGAGCGCAGGCGGCGGAACTTGGCGCCCACCGCCAGCAGCAGGGCGTGCTTGGCCATCAGCGACGGCGATCCCGACAGCTGCCGCTCGGCGTCGCTGAGCGCCACCCAATCGAGGTCGATCGTCCCCGCCACCTTCTCGAGCCGCACGCCGCGTGCCCGCGCCACCGCCACCACCTCGGTCATGACCTCGAGGCCGAGGCGCCGCACGAAGCGATACCGCAGCAAGGCGCCGAGACGGTCGCCGCCGATCGTGCCCAGCGAGCTGATGGCGCAATTGATCGCCAGCTTGCTCCAGCGCGCGCCCCGCAAGTTCGTCGTCACATCGACGAGCCCGACGGCATCGAGCGCGGCGCGCACGCGGTCGAGCCGCTGGTCGGCCGCTCCATCGAGACGGCCGATGACGAAGCCGCCCTCGGAGGTGCGCTCGTACACCCCCGGCGCCAACATCGACCCACCCCAGGCGACGATGGCGCCGATGGTACGATCGGCGCCCGCTATGGCGGCGACCCGCCGTTCGCAGAGGCCGTTCTGCAGGCACACGATGGCGCCCGCCGCCGTGAGGTGCGGCAACGCGCTGCGTGCCGCCGCCTCGACTTGCGGCGGTTGGGTGGCCAGCAGGACGACATCGAAGACGCCGGCATCGTTCGGCAGGGCCACCGTGGCGCGCCCCGGCACGACCTGCTCGCGATCCTCGTCACGCACGACGAAGCCCCGCGTATTGATCGCATCGGCGATCGATGGGTTGTGGGTCACCACCGAGGGAGCCGTGCCGCGAGCGGTCAGCGCCGCCGCGATGATGCCGCCGATACCGCCGCACCCCATGAGAAGAATTCTCGGTTCCGTCATGCCCTTGCCTCGCTTCTGCCCGCGCCCCGAACTATGCTCCACGGTGGCGCGCGCCGCAACCCATCCC
>Ga0335082_10002539_pt1 | contig 19669 bp, 18 predicted proteins | sample Lox_Sample_41_FD_206718 | JGI IMG/M metagenome (GOLD analysis project Ga0335082, IMG submission 206718) | Soil microbial communities from Loxahatchee National Wildlife Refuge, Florida, United States - Lox_Sample_4.1 | ecosystem: Environmental > Terrestrial > Soil > Wetlands | place: USA...
GCCAACGCCGGGCGGCCGTCGGCTCGTGAGCGCCCAGCCCCAGCCGGTCACCCGGGACCGGCCCAGCGAGACGATCGCCGGTCTCCTCGCCGCGCTGGCGCTGTTCATGAGCTGCATCGGCGTCGCCTATCGGCCCGTGCGAGTGATCCCGTTCGCGCTCGCCCTCGCGCTCATCGCCACCGCCATGGGCGGGCGGCACGCCCGCCTCGCTGCTGCCGCGCTCGTGGTGGGGGGCATTTGCTTCGTCGTCGGGATGGCGATCGCGGTCGCCACCGACAACCCGGTCTTTTAGGGCCTCTTCGAGAGGGAACCGCGCTGGTACAACAAACACCGTGAGCATGCAGGACGTCGACGGCCTCAACGCGGGCTACGCGCGGGCTCTGCTCGAGCAGTACCTGGAGAACCCCGAGGGCGTTCCCTCGGAGTGGCGCTCGCTGTTCGAGAGCGGCTCGAGCGAGCTTGTCGCGACCCATCCCGGCCTCGTTCGCCTCCTCCAGCAGCTGCGCGAGGAGGGCAACGGCCACGTCGCTCCTGCACCTCTTCCGACTCCCGAGCCGGCCCCGCCGCCAACTCCCGCACCGGCGGTCTCACCGCCGGCCCCGGCGCTCGACGACGAGGTGCTGGCCGGTGTCGCCGCCGCCGTCGCGGTCGTCCAGGCGATCCGCACGCACGGCCACCTGGCCGCCCAGCTCGACCCGCTCGGCTCGGAACCGATCGGCGACCCCGCGCTGGAGCCGGAGCGGCTCGAGCCCACGCTGACCCCCGAGCTCCAGGCTCGCATCCCAGCCTCACTGCTCGGCGTCCACGTTCCCGGCGAGACAGCGGCCGACGTGCTGCCGCGCCTGCGCGAGATCTACAGCGGCACGAGCGCGTACGAGATCGAGCACATCGCCGACCACGAGCAGCGCGTCTGGCTGCGCGCCGTGATCGAGTCGGGCCGCTACCGGCAGCCGCTCTCGCCCGAGGAGAAGCGGCGCCTGCTCGAGCGCCTCACCCAGGTCGAGGGCTTCGAGCACTACCTCCGGCGCGCGTTCCTCGGCCAGAAGCAGTTTTCGATCGAGGGCCTCGACGCGATGGTGCCGATGCTCGACGCGGCGATCGCGCTCGCGGCCGAGGAGGGCGCCCACGAGGTGGTGTTCGGGATGGCACACCGCGGCCGGCTGAACGTGCTCGCGCACGTTCTCGGCCGCCCGTACGAGTCGATCCTGCGCGAGTTCGAAGGCGAGCGGACACTGGAGGCCGTCGTCGCCGACCCAGAGGGCGGCACCGGCGACGTCAAGTACCACCTCGGCGCTGAGGGGCTAGCCCAGACACCGTCCGGGGAGATCACTCTCACCCTTGCCTCCAACCCGAGCCACCTCGAGGCGGTCGACCCGGTGGTCGAAGGCCGCACGCGGGCGGAGCAGACCGACCGCTCGTCGCGCGCCGGCTACCACGACTCGGCCGTCGCGATGCCGATCCTGATCCACGGCGACGCCTCGTTCCCGGCACAGGGCATCGTCGCCGAGACGCTGAATCTGGCCGACCTCACCGGCTACTCGACAGGCGGCACGCTGCACCTGATCGCGAACAACCAGATCGGCTTCACGACCGACCCGGTGGACGGGCGCTCGACGCGCTACTCGAGCGACCTCGCCAAGGGCTTCGACATTCCGATCGTTCACGTCAACGCGGACGATGCCGAGGCGGCACTCGCTGCCGTCCGCCTGGCGATGGCGTTCCGTCGCCGGTTCTCGACCGACATCGTCATCGACCTCGTCGGCTACCGCCGCTACGGGCACAACGAGCAGGACGAGGCCGCCTACACGCAACCCCTGATGGCGGCGCGGATCGACCGCCAGGCGAGCGTGCGCGCGCAGTACGCCGAGTCGCTCATCGACGAAGGCGTCGTCACGAAGGAAGGAGCCGACGGCTTCGTCGAGCACGTCGAGGCCGGGCTTAAGGAGGCCCACGAACGGCTCAAGGCGACGTTCGGCGAGGCGATGCCCGCGGTCGCGTACGAGGGCCGCATCCCCGCCTCGCCCGACGGCGAGATCGTGACGGCGGTCGCGGAGAACCGGCTGCGCGCGCTCAACGAGGAGATGCTCGCCGCCCCGGATGGCTTCACCGTCCATCCGAAGCTCGCGAGGCAGCTCGAGCGGCGGCGGACCGCGCTCGACGACGCCGGGATCGACTGGGGCCAGGCCGAGGGGCTCGCGTTCGCCAGCCTGCTCGTCGAGGGCATCCCGGTGCGCCTGACCGGGCAGGACACCGAGCGCGGCACGTTCTCGCACCGCCACCTCGTCCTGCACGACGCGGAGAACGGGGAGTTCTACACGCCGGTCCAGAACCTCCGCGAGGCGACCGCCTCCTTCGAGGTGCACAACTCGCCGCTCTCCGAGGCGGCGTGCGTCGCCTTCGAGTACGGCTACTCGGTCGCGGCGCCCGAGACGCTCGTCTGCTGGGAGGCCCAGTTCGGCGACTTCGTCAACGGGGCGCAGATCGCGATCGACCAGTTCATCGTGTCGGGCCTCTCGAAGTGGGGCCAGACCTCGCGCCTGACCCTCCTTCTGCCGCACGGGTACGAGGGCAACGGCCCGGAGCACTCGAGCGCGCGGCTCGAGCGGTTCCTGCAGCTCGCCGCCCAGGAGAACATCCGCCTCGCCAACTGCACGACCGCCGCGCAGTACTTCCACCTGCTCCGCCGCCAGGCGCTCGAGGCGAGCGCTCGCCCGCTGATCGTGATGACGCCGAAGGGGCTGCTGCGGCTGAAGGACGCGTCGTCGGCCCTGGCCGACCTGGCCGAGCGCTCCTTCCAGCCGGTGCTGCCCGATCCCGAGGCGTCACCCGAGCGCGTGCGGCGGCTGATCCTCTGCTCGGGGAAGATCTACTTCGACCTCGTCGGGCACGAGCTGCGCCCCGAGGCCGACTCGGTCGCGATCGGGCGGATCGAGCAGCTCTACCCGTTCCCGGTCGCCGCGGCCGCGGAGCTCACGCGCTCGTACCCCGGGCTCGACGAGGTCGTGTGGGCGCAGGAGGAGCCGCAGAACATGGGCGCGTGGCGGGCGATCCGGCACCGGCTCGAGGAGGCGCTCCCGACCGGCGCCAGCCTCGGCTTCGTCGGACGGCCGTGGCGGGCGAGCCCGAGTGAGGGCTACCCCACTGCGCACGTGCGCGAGCAGGACCGGATCCTGCGCGAGGCGCTGACGGTCTGAGCTAGCTCGGCCGGCGCTTCGCCCGCACCTGGGCCGCGACCTTCGAGCCGATCTGCGCGGCCTGCTTCAGCAGGGCGTTGCGTTGCTGCGGGGGAATGCGCCACCAGAGCTCCCAGGCGGTGAGAGCAATGCCGATCGCACCCGGGCGGCGGAAACGACGGTAGATCGCCACGAGGGGAGCCTAACGTCTCGGGCGCTTGCCGCCGCCGGAGTCGTGACCGCCGTGATCACGGTCACCGCCACGGTCGTGCCCGCCGCTCCAGCCGTTGTGGCTGCCACTGCCCTGGCTACCGCCCTGCTGGCCCTGGCTACCGCCCTGCTGGCCCTGGCTACCGCCCTGCTGGCCCTGGCTACCGCCCTGCTGGCCCTGGCCCTGGCTGCTGTGCTGCTGCCCGCCACGCTGGCCGTGGCTGTTGCTGCCCTGGCCGTGTTCGCTCCCGCCGCCGTGCTGCTTGCTCCCGCACCGGTTCCGGTCACGGTGCTGGTGCTCGTGCGGCTTCTTCCCGCCACCGTCCTGGTAGGGCGGGGGCTGGGGTGGGTGCGGGAACCCGGTTGGCGGTGGAGGCGGTGGAGGCGGTGGAGGCGGCGGAGGAGGCGGAGGCGGCGGAGGCGGAGGCGGCGGAGGCGGAGGCGGCGGAGGCGGAGGCGGCGGCGGAGGCGGAGGTGGCGGTGGCGGTGGCGGAGGTGGAGGGGTCGCGGGACTCGTCACGCCGCTCGTCGGGCTCACGGTCTTCAGGCCGGGGAGGAACGACTCGGCGTGGCCGAGGAAGGTGGCGACGGGCCCCGCAGGAGCGACGCCGAGCAGTGGCGACAGGCGGGCCTTCGCCCCGCGCGCGGCCTTGGAGGCAAGCGGTGGCAGGGCAGCGGCGTGGACGACCGTGCGCTTGCCGGCCGCCGGGAGAGAAAGCGCGGCTGGAGGCGCACCCGTCTCGTTGCTGACCACTACCCCGGGCAGGACGACGGCAGCGGCTAGTGCCGATCCGACCAAGAGCGTGATCGCAAGAACGGCAAGAATTCGACTCAAAAACGTCCCTCCCAAGGCCGATTCACTCTAGCGTGGGTATCGGTCACTCCTCCGTACAACCTAAATTGTGGGCAATGAGCTTCCGGGTCAAGCTCGTCGCGTATTTCTTGCTCGTCTCGCTGCTGCCGCTGAGCGCCGCCGGATGGGGCCTCCACGTGATCGCCGGCCGGAGCGAAACCAGGCGTGTGGACGTGCGCCTCGAGTCTTTTATGCGTGCGGTCGTCGCCACTTATCGGGACGAGTACTTGGCCGCCGGCAGCCGCGCCTCTGCGCTCGCCGCGAGCCCCAGCTTCCACCGCGCGCTCGCAGCTCGCGACGTTCCTGCGCTCAAGCGCCTCCTGGCCGGATCGCCGCCGCTGAGGCTCGAGTCTCCGAAAGTGACGCTCGGCCCGGTGCGCATGATCGGCAAGCCAGCCGAGGTCGCCGTGGTCAGCAGCAAGGGCGTCATCGCGACACTGAGGGCGGGCGTTCCGCTCGACCGGCGATCGATTGCGAGCCTTCGCGCCCGCTCGGGGCTCGGCGACGATGACTCGCTCGTCGTCATCGAGAACGGCCGCCTCGTGGCGGGCCGTTCTGCGGTCCGTGGGAAGCCGGTCACGATTCCTTCGAACGCAGCGACGCTGCGCATCGGCGACCTGCGCTACCGCGCGTTGGCGGCGAGCCCTGAGCCGCCCTCGCAGAAGACGGCCCTCGCTCTGCTGACGCCGCAGTCCGCGATCGACCAAGCGGTCGCGACGGCCGACCGCCGACTGCTCATCGGACTGCTCGGGTCACTCGCCCTGATCGCCTTCGTCGCCTACGTCGTCGGCGGCTCGATCGTCGGCTCGCTCGCGCGGCTCGCCGAAGCCGCGAACGCGATCGCCCGGGGCCGGCTCGACCAGCGCGTCGAGGTCCACGGCGGCGACGAGTTCGCGCGTCTGGGGATGGCGTTCAACGAGATGGCCGACCAGCTCGAGGCCCGCGCGGAGGAGCTCGGCGCGGAGCGAGCCCGGGTGCGCGACACGACCGTCCGCTTCGGTGAGGCGCTCGCCGCCACCCACGACGTCGACCAGCTCCTGCGGGTGATCGTCGAGACTGCGGTCGAGGCGACCGGCGCCACGGGCGGGCTCATCGTCGGCCTCGGCGGAGAGGTCGTCCAGGTCGGCACTCTCTCCGGCCGGGGGGAGCGCTTCGAGCTGCCGCTGACGGCGGGGCGCCAGAGCTTCGGCACCCTGACGCTCGCGGGCCGTGACTTCACGGTCGACCAGCGGCGAACGGCAGGGACACTCGTCGCCCACGCGGCGATCGCGCTCGACAACGCGCGCCTGCATCGGATCGTCACCCGCCAGGCGCTCGTCGACATGCTCACCGGCCTCGCCAACCGACGCCATTGTGAGGAGGTGCTCGCGAGCGAGCTGAGGCGGGCCGAGCGCTTCGGAGGCTCCGTCTCGTTCGCCCTGGCCGACCTCGACAGCTTCAAGTCCGTCAACGACCGCTATGGACATCCGGTCGGCGACAGCGTGCTGATCGAGTTCGCCGAGACACTGCGCGAGTGCGTGCGCGAGATCGACGTCGCCGCGCGCTGGGGCGGCGAGGAGTTCGCGATCGTCCTCCCCGGGACCGATCTCGAGGGCGCGGCCCATCTTGCGGAGCGCGCGCGCTCCGCGTTCGAGTCCCGCACGATCCTGGCGCCCGACGGCAGCCGCATCTACGTGACCGTCAGCCTGGGCGTGGCAGCGTTTCCCGAGGCGTCCGACTCCGAGAACCTCGTCGCGGCAGCCGACGGCGCGCTGTACGAGGCCAAGCGGTCGGGCAAGAACCGCGTCGTCACGGCGCGGCCCCACGCGCACCAGGGCTGATCTCCCTCCGGCGCAAGTCGCTAGAATCGGCCGCCGTTGAACGAGAGGGAGGATGCACCCGGTGGAAACGCCGTCGTTGTTTACCCAAGTGATCCAGGACCATCTCGAGCTGAAGGAGCGCAACTCCCGGCTCGAGGACGAGAAGCCGCTCGAGAAGTACAAGAGCGAGGACCCGTTCGAGAACCATCCGCTGTTCAAGACCGAGGAGCAGGCGCGGCTCGAGGAGACGATGGACGGCGAGGAGCCGGCGATCGTCGAGGACGAGGTCCAGATGCCCGACACGTGGCCGACCGAGGAGAACGTGGCGCAGGAAGAGGGGCTCTGGACGAAGTCGCGCGATTTCGACTGGGGCGACTGACGTGGGGCTGATCCGTCGGATCCGCCTCGTCGCTCTCGGCGCAGCGCTGGCCTACTTCCTCGACCCCGAGAACGGGAGGCAGCGCCGCAAGGCCGCGCTCGAGAAGCTCGCGGCCGCCGCCGACCGGATCGGGGAGAAGGTCTCCCGCGTGAAGCCCGAGGACGAGCTGCTCGCCTACAAGGTCAAGGCCGAGCTCTTCGGCGACGCCGAGCCGGCGAAGGACCGGATCGACGTCAGCGCTGAAAGCGGCGTGATCGTCCTCAGCGGCGAGGCCGACTCGCCCGAGATGATCGACGAGCTCGTCGCGAGGGCGCGGGAGGTCGAGGGCGTCAGCGAGGTCGAGAGCCAGCTGCACGCGCCGAGCGAGCCGGCCTCAGCCTCCGAGTAGCCGTCAACCCGACCGGCTAGAGTCGCGCTCCTGGACGGGAAGCGCGAGAGCGAGCGGTGCCTCCGCTGCGGTGCGGCGATGGAGTGGCGGCACCAGACCTGGCAGTGCCCGCGCTGCGCGTTCAAGCTCGGCTGCTGCGAGGGCGAGCCGCAGTCGTGTTCGCCCTCGGCCGCGGACAGGGGATAATCGCGGGCGCGCGTGTCTGTGCAGGAGAGAACCTCGGCGGAGCAGCCTCTCGACGACTCCATGTCCTCGGCGGCGGCGGTGCAGCTCGTCGGCCTGCGGAAGTCGTACGGCGAGGTCGTGGCCGTGGACGGCGTCGACCTCGAGATCCCGGCCGGCGAGTTCTTCACGATGCTCGGCCCGTCGGGCTCCGGCAAGACGACGACGCTGCGCCTGATCGCGGGCTTCGAGCAGCCTGACGACGGGCGGGTCGAGCTCGGCGGGGCGGACGTCACCGCCCGGCCTCCGTACGCGCGTGACGTGAACACCGTCTTCCAGGACTACGCGCTCTTCCCCCACATGACGATCGCCGAGAACGTGGCGTACGGCCTGCGCGTGAAGGGGATCGGCAAGGCCGAGCGGCGGGAGCGCGTCGACGAGATGCTCGAGCGGATGCGGCTGCCCGACCTGGGCGGGCGCAAGCCGAGCCAGCTCTCGGGCGGACAGCGACAGCGTGTCGCGCTCGCGCGGGCGCTCGTCAACCGGCCCGAGGTGCTGCTGCTGGACGAGCCGCTCGGCGCGCTCGACCTGAAGCTGCGGCAGGAGATGCAGCTGTTCCTCAAGAGCCTGCAGCAGGACCTCGGGATCACCTTCATCTACGTCACCCACGACCAGGACGAGGCGCTGACGATGAGCGACCGCCTCGCCGTCTTCGACCAGGGCCGCATCGAGCAGATCGGCTCGCCGGCCGAGGTGTACGAGCACCCGGCGAACGCGTTCGTCGCCGGCTTCGTCGGCGTCTCGAACGTGATCGAGCGCGACGGCAAGCGCTTCGCCGTCCGCCCGGAGAAGATTCGGATGACCGACGCCGGCGGGGCCTCCGCCCCCGGCCAGCACGCGGAGTCCGGGCACATTCGCGAGGTCGTCTACGCCGGCATGGTCACGCGCTACCTCGTCGCGCTGGATCGCGGCGGCGAGCTCCAGGTCGTGAGGCAGAACCTCGAGACCTCGTCGACCGAGGCGCTCGATACGAAAGGGAGGGCGGTCCTCCTGGAGTGGAGCCCCGAGCACACCCTCGAGATCGACACGGAACCGGAGGAGAAGGAAGGAGAGAGATGACCAAGCGTCACAGGCACGTCCTCGGCTGGAGCGCGATGCTGCTCCTGACCGGGTTGCTGGCAGTCGTGGCCGCAGGTTGCGGCGGGGGCGGAAGCAGCGCCTCCTCGACCGCGACGACGACCTCGGGCCAGGCCTCGATCGGCAAGGGCGAGGGCAAGCTGAACCTGATCGAGTGGCCGTACTACTCGGACCCGTCGTTCGCGAAGAAGTTCGAGCAGCAGACCGGCTGCATCATCCACCGCAAGGACGCGGGCTCGTCGAACGAGATGGTCTCGCTCATGCGCCAGGGCGGCGGGGGTGGCGGCGGGCAGTGGGATCTCGTCTCCGCATCCGGCGACGCGAGCCTCCGGCTGATCAAGGGCGGCGACGTCAAGGCGGTGAACGTCAACCTGATCCCGAACTGGAAGAACTTCATCCCGATCTTCAAGTCGCCGGCCCACAACACGGTCGACGGCGTCCACTACGGCGTCTCCCTCCAGTGGGGCCCGAACGTCCTGCTCTACAACAACCAGAAGGTCAAGCCGGGCCCGACCGACTGGAACGCCCTCTACGACGCGAAGTACAAGGGCCAGATCACGATCCCGAACAACCCGATTCAGATCGCCGACGCGGCGTTCTACCTGATGCACTCGAACGCGAGCCTCGGGATCACGGATCCGTACGAGCTGAACAAGAAGCAGTTCGACGCGACGATCAACGTGCTCAAACAGCAGAAGAAGCTCGTCAAGCTCTACTGGAACTACGACACCGACGGCCGGGCCGCGTTCGCGAACGGCGACGTCTCGCTCGGCGCGATCTGGCCGGTGGACACGCTCGCCCTCCAGGCGAAGAAGATCCCGGTGACCGAGGTCATCCCCTCGGAGGGGGCGACCGGCTGGGCCGACACCTGGATGCTCGCCAAGAAGGCGCCGCATCCGAACTGTGCCTACAAGTGGATGGCGTACGTGACCACTCCTCAGGTGCAGGCACAGCAGGCGCTCGTGTTCGGCGAGACCCCGGTCAACCCGAAGGCCTGTCCTTTCATGAACAAGATCCAGGCCGGCTCGTGCGCGAAGTACCACCTGAACGAGCCGCTGAGCTACTACAACAAGATCAAGTTCTGGAAGACGCCGATCGCCGACTGCGGCAACGGCAAGAACGACTGCATGGACTACAACGCCTGGCAGACGGCGTGGACGCAGATAACCGGGTGACCTGCAGCCGCTCCGATGTCTGAGGTCGCCGAGGCGGGCCCCTCTTCCCTGAGGGGGGCCCGCCTCCGCGTCTCCGCCGCCCTCTGGCGGCGGCCCTGGCTGAAGGTGGCGGCGCTGCTCGCGCTGCCCGTCGCCGCGTTCGCAGTCGTCTACCTCGGTGCGCTCTTCTCGCTCTTCATCTCGTCGCTCTGGCAGGTGGACTCGTTCACGGGGAAGGTCGTCCACACGTGGAGCCTCGACAACTTCAGCACCCTGATCCACGACCCCATCTACCGGAGGATCGCGCTGCGCACGATCGGGATCGCCGCGCTCGTCACGGTGACCGACGCGATCCTTGCCTTCCCGCTCGCCTACTTCATGGCCCGGTTCGCCCCGCCGCGGTGGCGTGCGTTCCTGTTCGTGCTCGTCCTGCTGCCGCTCTGGTCGAGCTACCTCGTCCGGATCTACGCCTGGCGGCTCATCCTCGCCAAGGACGGCGCGCTCAACTGGGCGCTGAACGGGATCGGTCTCCCGGACGCGAACCTCGCGTACACGAACAAGGCGATGTGGATCGTCTTCTCGTACGTGTGGCTCCCGTTCATGGTGCTGCCGGTCTACGCCGCCCTCGAGCGGATCCCGCAGAGCTACCTCGAGGCCTCGCAGGACCTCGGGGCCCGTGGCTGGCGGACGTTCCGGACGGTGATCTTGCCGCTCTCTCTGCCAGGCCTCGTCGCCGGCTCGATCTTCACGTTCTCCCTGACGCTCGGCGACTTCATCACACCGGCCCTCGTCGGCGGAACCGACTCGCAGTTCATCGGGAACGTCGTGCACAACTTCGTCGGAATCAGCGGCAACGTCCCGTTCGCCGCGGCCTTCGCAACGGTGCCCGTGATCGTGATGGCGATCTACCTGATCATTGCCAAACGGCTCGGGGCCTTCGAGGCGCTCTGATGGATACCCGGGCGGCTCGCATCGGCTTCGGGATCGCGACCGCGCTCGTGATCGCGTTCCTCTGGATCCCGATCCTGATCATCATGGCCTACGCGTTCAACGGCTCGGTCCTGCAGACGTGGCCGATCCAGAACCTGACGCTCCACTGGTTCCATGAGGCATGGATCGACGAGGAGGCCCGCGCCGCGCTCTGGCTCTCGGTCAAGGTGGGGCTGTTCGCCACGGCAGTTGCCCTCGTGCTCGGCACGGCGGCGTCCTTCGCGATCAGCCGCTTCCGGTTCTTCGGGCGCGAGGGCATCTCGTTCCTGCTGCTCCTGCCGCTAGCCCTCCCCGGGATCATCACCGGGATGGCGCTGAGCTCCTTCGACACCTGGGCGGGGATCCGCCTCTCGGTCCTGACGATCGTGATCGGGCACGCGACGTTCTGCGTGGTCGTCGTCTACAACAACGTCCTTGCCCGGCTGCGGCGAACCTCGCCCTCGATCGTCGAGGCCTCGATGGACCTCGGCGCGGACGGCTGGCAGACGTTCCGGTTCGTGATCTGGCCGGTGATCTCCACGGCGCTCGTCGCGGGCGGCCTGCTCGCGTTCGCGTTGTCGTTCGACGAGGTGATCGTGACGACGTTCACCGCGGGTGCGCAGATCACGCTTCCGATCTGGATCCTCGACAACATCGAGCGCGGCCAGCAGCTCCCGATCGTGAACGCGGTCGTCTTCGTCGTGATCCTGCTGACGGTGATCCCCGTCGTGATCGCGCAGCGCTTGACCCGGGATTCGGGCGTGCTCACCGGCCGCTAGCGCGATAGGCTGATTTCCAGACGCGAACGGGAGGTCATTCATGAGCGTGACGGTTTCCCAGCACAAGAACTTCGTCGGGGGCAGGTGGGTGGACGCTGCCGACGGGGGGACGATGGAAGTCCTGAACCCGTCGACCGGCGAGACGATCGCGGAGGTGCCGCGCGGAACGCAGGCGGATGTCGACCGCGCGGTCGAGGCCGCGAAGACCGCGCTGCCGGAGTGGCTCGAGACGACGCCGGGCGAGCGGGCGGAGGCGCTGCTCGAGATCGCCGACGCGCTCGACGAGCACGGCGACGAGCTCGCGCAGATCGAGTCCGAGAACGTGGGCAAGCCACTCTCGTACGCGAAGGACGAGATTCCGGTCTGCAGCGACAACATCCGCTTCTTCGCGGGCGCGGCGCGCCTGCTCGAGGGCAAGTCCACCGGCGAGTACATGCGCGGCTACACGTCGATGATCCGGCGCGAGCCGCTCGGGATCGTCGGCGGGATCGCGCCCTGGAACTACCCGCTGATGATGGCGGTCTGGAAGGTCGCGCCGGCGCTGGCGGCAGGCAACGTCCAGGTGCTGAAGCCCTCCGAGCAGACGCCGCTGACCACGCTGCGGTTCGCCGAGCTGATCGAGGACATCCTGCCCCCGGGCGTGCTCAACGTGATCACCGGCGACGGCGAGCCCGTCGGCGCGGGGATCGTCCGGCACCCGGACGTGCGCCTGGTCTCGCTGACCGGCGACGTCGCCACGGGCAAGGAGGTCGCGCGCGCCGCGGCCGACACGCTCAAGCGCGTCCACCTCGAGCTCGGCGGCAAGGCGCCGGTGATCGTGTTCGACGACGCCGACCCCGCGGCCGCCGCGGAGGCGGTCAAGATCGCCGGCTATTGGAACTCGGGCCAGGACTGCACGGCCGCCTCGCGCGTGGTCGCCGGGCCCAAGGTCTACGACAAGCTGATCGAGGAGCTCGTCCCGATGGTCGAGTCGCTGCACGTCGGCGACCCCGCCGAGGGCGACGAGATCGAGATGGGCCCGGTGATCTCGAAGGCCCAGCAGGATCGCGTGCTCGGCTTCCTCGACCGCGCGAAGGGCGCCACGGTGCTGACGGGCGGCGGCACGAACGGCGACCGCGGCTTCTTCGTCAAGCCGACCGTGATCACGGACGTCGCGCAGGACGACGAGATCATCCAGCGCGAGGTGTTCGGTCCCGTCGTGACCGTCCAGCGCTTCGCCGACGACAACGAGGCGATCGCGTGGGCGAACGACGTGAACTACGGCCTCGCCGCGTCGGTCTGGACACGTGACGTGGGGCGGGCGCTGAACGCGGCCCGGAAGCTCCAGTTCGGGACGGTGTGGATCAACGACCACATCCCGCTGGTCTCGGAGATGCCGCACGGCGGCTACAAGCAGTCCGGCTACGGCAAGGACCTGTCCGCCTACTCGCTCGAGGACTACACGCAGATCAAGCACGTGATGGCGAAGATCGACTGATCCGCCTTTCCGCTCTCTGCCTGCTGCTCGCGCTCGTCTGTAGCGCGTGCGGCGGGCAGCGGAGCGGCCCGCAGGCGGAGATCGTCCTCCAAGCGCAGGGCCCTGCGACTCGACAGGGCCTCGAGGATGCGTCGAGCGCGGTGAGAATCGTTCTGGGGACGCTCCACATCGCGCCGGCGAGCGTGAAGGAGCGCGGCGACGATCAACTCGTCGTCACGCTGCCGCGCCGCTTCGCCCCTCCGCTCGCCGCGGGGACCCGCGGAGGGCCGTTCTCGGTTTACGACCTTGAGCGCGACGTCACCGGCCCCTCCAGCGACGGAAAGGGCGGTGTCGTCGCGGAGGCGAGCCTCTACCACCTGCTCGGCCAGGTGCAGCCCGACGCCAGGCGCGGCACCCCGGTGGGCTACTACCTCTTCGACGGAAAGCGGAGGCTCGAGCGCGGCCCCTTGGATACGCGCGAGGAGCTCCCGAGAGGCGGCCGCGTGCTGGCAGTGCCCGAGGGCGTGACCGTGGTCAGCTGCCAGGCCGCGACGGGCTGCCCCGGGACACGGCAGGGACAGGCAGGCGCGCCAACTTTCTACTACCTCTTCAAGCACGGACCCGAGCTCGACGGCGGCGACGTGAGGCTCTCGGACATCAGGGCCGGAACCGGTTCGGCGGGCGAGGGCAACGTCGTCCATCTCGGGTTCACGAGCGAGGGCAACAAGGCGTTCCACGACATCACCCACGCCGAGGCGCTCCGTGGACAGGCCACGGCCGACGCGGCCGGGAAGGGCGGCTCGAGCGACATGAGCACGGTCACGAGGTATGCGCAGCACTTCGCGATCGTGCTCGACGGCGGGATGCAGTCGACCCCGTACATCGACTACAAGCGCAATCCCGACGGAATCGACCTCGGCGGATCCGGTGCCGAGATCTCGAGCATCCGTAGTCCCGCCCAGGCGAAGTACGTCGCCCTCGTGCTCGCGGCGGGCGCGCTGCCCGCTCACCTCGTCCGCGTGCGCTGACCCCGTCGCTCTTGACGCAATGCGCGGCACGGTGTAGAAACGCCGTCGCATTGCGTACCGATCAGGCCTGACGAGCCGCGCGTTGCGCGAGACGGAGGAGGTGAGCCGGTGCCGGGTGAAGCCGTAGTCGACGCCTACGCGAGCCGCGGGGAGAACGAGGCCCCTGGCGAGAAGGGGCTCAAGGCAAACGCGCTCGGATTCGTCTCGAGCGTCGTCATCGGCGTCGCGTCGACGGCTCCTGCGTACAGCCTGGCGGCCACGCTCGGCTTCGTGACGGCGATCGTCGGGATCGGCTACCAGGCGCCGGTCGTAATGGTGATCGCGTTCATCCCGATGTTCCTGATCGCGCTCTCGTTCAAGTACCTGAACCAGGCCGACCCCGACTGCGGGACGACGTTCTCGTGGTGCACGAGAGCCTTCGGGCCGGTCACCGGCTGGCTCGGTGGCTGGGGCGTCATCTACGCGGACGTGCTCGTGATGGCGAGCCTGTCGCAGATCGCCGGCTCGTACACGTTCCTGCTCTTCGGCGCCGACAGCCTCGCGGCGAGCACGTTCTGGGTCGGCGTCGCCGGCGTGATCTGGATCCTGCTGATGAGCCTCATCTGCTACGTCGGCGTCGAGGCCTCCGCGAAGACGCAGTGGTTCCTGCTCGCCATGGAGATCTGCGCGCTGACGCTGTTCTCGGTCGTCGCGATCGCGCGCGTCTACACGCAGGACCCGGTCGGGAGCGTCCATCCGTCCCTGAGCTGGCTGAACCCGTTCGACATCCAGTCGTTCGGTGCGCTCACCGACGGCCTCCTCCTCGCGATCTTCATCTACTGGGGCTGGGACACGGCCGTCTCGGTCAACGAGGAGACGGAGGACGCGACCCGGACGCCCGGGAAGGCGGCCGTGGTCAGCACGTTCCTCCTGCTCGGCATCTACGTGATCGTCTCGTACGCGGCCCAGGCCTACCACGGCGTCGACTTCCTCAACAAGAACCAGGACGACGTGCTCAGCGCGCTCGGCAGCTCCGTTCTGCCCTGGGGCCTCGACAAGATCCTGATCATCGCGGTGCTCACGTCGGCCTCGGCCTCGACGCAGACGACGATCCTGCCGACCACCCGCGCGAGCCTGTCCATGGCCGCGCACGGGGCGATCCCCAAGCACTTCGGCCGGATCCACCCTCGCTTCCTGACCCCGAGCGCCTCGACGATCTGGATGTGCATCCTCTCGATCATCTGCTTCGTGACGCTGAACGCGCTCAGCAGCTCGATCCTCGAGGACTCGGTCACCGCGACCGGCTTCGGGATCGCGTTCTACTACGGGCTCACCGGCCTCGCGTGCACCTGGTTCTTCCGCAAGGAGCTCCGGAACAGCGCGTACAACTTCTTCTACGTCGGGCTGCTGCCGCTGATCGGCGGGATCATCCTCTTCGCGATCCTGGGCTACAGCGTCTACCTGCAGACGAACTCGGAGAACTACAACAGCTCGACGTTCGGCATCTCGACCGCCCTCGCGATCGCGATCTTCTCGCTGGTCCTCGGGATCGTGATCCTCATCCTGCAGCGGATCTTCGCGCCCGACCCGTTCTTCCGGCGCAAGTCGGAGGTCGCGCAGCCTGGCGTACTGGAAGAGGCGCGACAGGAGGCGCCTGCCGGTGCCTAGGCCGATCGTCGTCGGCTACGTTGCGCAGCCGGGCGCGCAGGCTGCGCTGATGGAGGCCGTCGAGCTCGCGAAGCTCTCGGGCGCGAAGGTCGTGATCGTGTTCGCGTACGAGATCCCGGCCGCCTACGGCGGCGGCGAGACAGGCGACTACCGCCGCGCGCTCAAGGAGGTTGCGGAGCAGGCGACCGACGACGCGGTCGAGCGGATCCGCGACACCGGCGTCGAGTACGAGGTCATGCTCGTCCCCAAGCGGCCGGTCGACGCGCTGCTCGAGGTCGCGGCCGAGAAGGACGCGCAGATGATCGCCGTCGGGACGCAGGGTGAGCATCCGCTCACCGGCGCGATCCTGGGCTCGGTCCCGCACAAGCTGCTCCACCTCTCCACGATCCCGCTGCTGATCGTCCCCGGGAAGAAGACGGGCTGAGTCGCGTGGGGCCGCGGATTCCGAGCGGTCGACCGGTGCCCGTTGACGAGATGCGCGGCTGCGTGGTAGGAATCGCCTCGCATTGCGAGGCAGCGTGATCGAGCGCATGCGGCGGGGCCCGGTATCGCGAGACCGGAGCGTCGACGAGGTCGACCGAGCCATCATCGAGGCGTTGCAGAAGAACGGCCGTGAGTCGTTCCGCCGGATCGCCCGGCGAATCGGGGTCTCGGAGGCGACTGTTCGCTCGCGCTACGCGCGGCTCTGCGAGGACAACATCCTCCAGGTCACCGGGGTGACGAACCCGCTCGGCCTGGGCTTCGAGGCGATGGCGATGGTGGGGATCCGGACGACCGGGGCCCCCGAGCCGGTCTCGGACGAGATCGCGAGGTGGGACGAGGCCGACTACGTCGTCGTCACCGCGGGGCAGTTCGACATCCTCGTCGAGGTCGTCTGCTCCGACCGGCGGCACCTGCTCGACGTGACGAATCGCATCCGCGCGCTGGAGGGCGTCGTCTCGACCGAGACGTTCCTCTACCTGGAGATGTGGAAGCAGCTGTACGACTGGGGGACCGGCGAAGCGGCCCTCTCTCCGGTGAGGGCGGGTTGATGGCGGTCGAGAGCACGGTCGACGAGCAGCAGGAGCGGCCGGTCGCCACGACCTCGGACAACATCGATGTCCGGCTCGACCACGTCGTCAAGCAGTTCGACGACGTCACGGCCGTCGACGACATCTCGCTGGAGATCGAGCGCGGCAGCTTCTTCGCGCTGCTCGGCCCGTCCGGGTGCGGCAAGACGACGACGCTGCGCATGATCGGCGGCTTCGAGGAGCCGACCGGCGGGACCATCTACCTCGGCAACGAGCCGGTCACGGGGAAGCCGCCCTACAAGCGAGACGTCAACACAGTTTTCCAGTCGTATGCCCTCTTCCCGCACCTGACCATCTTCGAGAACGTCGCGTTCGGCCTGCGCCGCCGGGGGGTCGGCAAGCAGGACGTACGCGGCCGGGCGCAGGAGATCCTGCGCCTCGTCGGCCTCGAGGGCTTCGAGGGGCGCAAGCCCCGACAGCTCTCGGGCGGCCAGCAGCAGCGGGTGGCGCTCGCACGCGCGCTCGTCAACAAGCCCCGCGTGCTGCTGCTCGACGAGCCGCTCGGCGCCCTCGACCTCAAGCTTCGCAAGCAGATGCAGCTCGAGCTGAAGGCGATCCAGCACGACGTCGGCATCACGTTCGTCCACGTCACGCACGACCAGGAAGAGGCGATGACGATGGCGGACGGGATCGCCGTCATGAACGGCGGGCGCATCGAGCAGCTCGGGCCCCCGGCGGAGCTCTACGAGCGGCCGGCAACGTCGTTTGTGGCCGGCTTCCTCGGCGCCTCGAACCTGCTGCCGGGAGTCGTCGAGGGCCCAGACGCGGTCCGGCTCGCGGACGGGACCCTCGTTCGGGCGCAGGTCAACGGAAAGAAGGGGCCCGTGGCAGCGGGTGTCCGGCCCGAGAAGCTCAGCATCGGTCGCGGAGGCGGCGTGAACGAGCTTGCGGGGAAGGTCGTCGAGACGGCGTACATCGGGGTCGCGACGCAGCTCGTCATCGACACACCGGCGGGCATCGTCCAGGTCTTTGCGCAAAACATCGACTCGGGCGGGCGTGCCCCCGCAACCGGGTCGAACGTCATCCTAAGCTGGAGTCCCGAGTCGACCTTCGTCGTCGACCAAGCAGAGGAGGAGAACGAAGGATGAACCAGGCGATGACCCGCGATCAGCTCCTGCGCCGCGGCGCGGCAGGGCTGACGGTGCTGTCGCTGCCGAGCCTGCTCGCGGCCTGTGGAGGTGGCGGTGGCGGTGGCGGTACGAGCAGCAAGCCGAACGACGTCCTCAACTTCGCGAACTGGCCGTACTACATCGACACGCCGGCGACGCTCAAGAAGGCCGGCATCGACAGGCCGACGACGCTCAAGCAGTTCGAGGCGAAGACCGGGATCAAGGTCAACTACTACGTAGAGATCAACGACAACCCCGGGTACTTCGCGAAGGTGGAGGGGCGCCTCTCCCAGGGAGACGGGATCGGACGCGACATCATCGTCTCAACCGACAACGACAAGTTCCTCGGCGAGTACATCGCCAACAAGTGGGTGCAGAAGCTCGACAAGAGCCTCATCCCGAACATCAAGAACCTCATCCCGGCGCAGCAGCATCCCCCGTTCGACCCCAACCGGGACTATTCCCTCCCGTGGGCCTCCGGCATGGACGGCATCGCCTGGAACGAGAAGGTCAGCGACCCCGTGACCTCCGTCAAGCAGCTGCTCGAGGACCCGAAGCTGAAGGGCAGGGTCGGTGTCTGGAACACGATGGGCGACACGCTCGGGCTCGTCCTACTCGAGAACGGGGACGATCCCGCGAAGGTGACCGACGCGTCGTTCAACCGCGCCCTCGCCCGAATCAAGAAGGCCGTCGACTCGGGGCAGATTCTCAAGTTCTACGGGAACGACTATGCCCCGGTTCTTGCGAAAGGCGACCTGGCGGCGACCATGGCGTGGTCCGGCGACATTGCCAATCTCGCCGACCCGCACCTCCATTGGGTCGTCCCCGACCAGGGCGGGATCATCTGGACCGACAACATGATCATCCCGCTCGGGGGGAGCGTGCCGACCGCATCCACGTACATGAACTTCATGTACGGCCCCGAGATCTCCGCACAGTGGGCTCTCGGCGCGAACTACATCTCGTCGGTGACAGGCGTCAAGCAAGCGGCAGAGAACCTGGATCCGAAGGCGGCGTCGAACACGCTGACGTTTCCGACTAGCCAGACGCTCTCGCAGATGCATCAGAACGATCCGGCGATGCTGACCAGCAAGAAGTACGAGAAGGAGTGGCTGGCGGTCCAGGGGCAGTGAGCCACTGACTTGGGCAGCTTCTTCCATCGTCACCGGGGCCTCACGCCCTACCTGCTTCTCGTGCCGGGGATGCTGTGGCTCGCGATCTTCTTCCTCGTCCCAATGGGCTTCCTCGGCTACCAGTCGCTCCAGTCGGGGGACTTCCCCCATTTCCACTTCACCTGGGAGTTCTCGAACTACTGGAACGTGCTTCATTCGAATCATGACGGTGGCTACCGGGAGCAGTACATCCGCTCGTTCGTCTATGCGGGGATCGCGACGGCCGCATGCCTCGTGCTCGCGTACCCACTCGTCTACTGGATCGCCTTCCGGGCGGGGCCGTGGCGCAACCTGTTCCTCCTCTTTATCGTCGCCCCGTTCTTCGTCACGTACCTCGTGCGGACGCTCGCGTGGCTCAACATCCTGGCCAACGAAGGCCCGGTCGTCCGCATCCTGCGGGACGTCCACGTGCTCGGGCCCAACGGCCGGCTCCTCGCGACGACGTTCGCGGTCGTCTCGGGGATTACCTACAACTTCTTCCCCTTCATGGCGCTCCCGATTTACGTCTCGCTCGAACAGATCGACGCTCGGCTCCTCGAGGCCGCCAAGGATCTGTACGCGAGTCCGACGCGCGCGTTCTTTCGAGTGACGCTCCCGCTCTCCGCGCCGGGCATCGTGGCGGGAACGTTGCTCACCTTTATCCCGGCGGCGGGCGACTTCATCAACGCCTACTTCCTGGGTACGCCGAACCAGCAGATGATCGGAAACGTCATCCAGGCGAAGTTCCTGCAGTCGCTCGACTATCCGACCGCGGCGGCGCTCTCGTTCATCCTCATGGGGACGATCATGGTCATGCTGCTCGTCTATGCCCGGATCGTCGGGACGGAGAAGCTGACGGGATGAACACGGCCGCCGAGACGCTCGCCCCTCCCATCCGGCTCGGAATCGGGACTCGCGCCTGGCGATTCGTCAAGCGTCACGCCCTGACCGTGTACGCGGTGCTCATGGTCGGGTACCTGATGCTCCCGATCGCGGTCGTGATCCTCTTTTCCTTCAACCACCCTACGGGTACCTTCAACTACGTCTGGAACAGGTTCACCCTGGACAACTGGATCCACTGGAACGCACCGCTCGGGATCCAGAGCGCCATCGAGACGTCGCTCGAACTGGCCGCGCTCGCGACGCTCGTCGCGACGGCGCTCGGAACGCTCATCGCGATGGCGATCGTGCGGCACCACTTCGTG
>Ga0335082_10002540_pt1 | contig 19656 bp, 12 predicted proteins | sample Lox_Sample_41_FD_206718 | JGI IMG/M metagenome (GOLD analysis project Ga0335082, IMG submission 206718) | Soil microbial communities from Loxahatchee National Wildlife Refuge, Florida, United States - Lox_Sample_4.1 | ecosystem: Environmental > Terrestrial > Soil > Wetlands | place: USA...
TTGCGACGGCGTTCCTGTACGACAACAAGGTCATCATCGAGCAAGGCATCAACGCGCGCGAGATCGAGTGCGCTGTCCTGGGGAATGATGCGCCCGAAGCGTCGGTACCCGGTGAGATCTGCCCGCATGCGGAATTCTATTCGTACGAGGCCAAGTACGTCGACGGCGCTGGCGCCACGTTGCGCATCCCGGCGCCGCTGACGCCCACACAGACCGCGGCGGTGCGAGACTTGGCCGTGCAGGTGTTCCTGTTGTTGGACTGCGCCGGAATGGCGCGCGTCGATTTCTTCCTCGACCGTGAAACGGACACGCTGTACGTGAACGAGCTCAACACCATCCCCGGGTTTACAACCATCAGCATGTATCCGAAACTGTGGGAGGCATCGGGCGTACCGTACACGGAACTGATTCACCGCCTGATCGATCTAGCGCTGCAGCGCCACGCACAGCGCAGCCGGCTCAAGAGAACGTACGCACCCGGCGACCGCGGCGGGCGTTAGCGGGTTCCGCGCAGCAGTACGCCGGCGGCGGCCCGCAAACCGAGCAAATAACTGTCCGCGCCGAAGCCGACCACTTGGCCCACCGCAACGTCGGCGATCAGCGAGTGGTGTCTGAACGCCTCACGCTTGTACGTGTTGGAGAGGTGAACCTCGACGACCGGTAGGTCCACGGCCAGCAACGCATCGCGAATGGCAACGCTGGTGTGTGTGTATGCGCCGGCATTGATGACGATGGCCGCGGCGGACCCGCGCGCCGCCTGGATCCGGTCGACGAGCGCGCCTTCGCTGTTCGACTGGAACGTTTCCACCGTCACCCCTAACTCCGTGGCGAGCTGCTGCAGCTGGGCGTCGATGCGCGCCAAGGTGGCGTGTCCGTAGATTGCCGGCTCGCGCGTGCCGACCAGATTCAGGTTCGGGCCGTGCACGACGAGGATACGCCGGCTGCGCTGCGCCGTACGACGCTTGCCTCTGGGCTGTACAGCCATGGCGACGCGTCTACCAGATGTGGGGGGGAAGACGCCAGCGGGGAGGACGGGCACGATCGGCGTGCAACCGATCGTGCCCGTGGTTGGCAGGCTACTGAACCGTACCGCTTGCGATGATTGCCGTGCGGTTGCCGTTCGCTGAAGTCACCGTGACCACCACGGTCGCCGGAGTCGGCGGGTTCGCAACCGTGGTTGCATCCGAGTCGGACAGCACGAACGTGAACAGCGTCAGGCCGGGGATCAGCTGATTGAAGGATTCGCCATCGGGAACGGTGATCGAGCCGCCGCTGATGGAGCCGGCGCCGGAGGTGACTGAGATCGTCGAGCCACCGACAATGGGGTTCAGCAGATCGTCGTGGACCTCGATCGTAAAGCTCTTGGATCCACCGTTCGGGATGCTGAATCCGTCACATGGTGGACTGGAACAGGTGAACACCGTCGGTTGCTGCGTCGGGCCCGAGAACGTGACCGGGATGGTCCCGAACACGAAGATGCCATTGTCCCACATGCCGTGACTGCCTTGGCCAAGTGTGCTGGGCGGGGGTGTGCCGCTGTCCCAGACCAAGTTGCTGTTGGTATCGACGAAGCGCTCGAACGTCGTCCCTGGGTCGAAGCGACCGTTGCAGAATCGGCTGGGTGCCGGGATGCTGCACGCGGCGTCTGCTGGCGGCAGCGGGCGGAAGTCGATGAACGGTTCTGGCAGGTCGTCGGTCAATATACTGTCGCCGGCGTCGAACACTCCGTTGCCATTGTTGTCGAGGAACGATTCCTCGCCTCTGGTGTACGCCATGACCGTGACGATACCGCTCGGCGGCACTGCGCCCTCCGTGAGCAGCGTAGCCGTTGCTACGCCGAACGTATCCGTGGCGGTTGGGTTCACCACGCTTGCCGCGTTGGTAACGAACGACACCGCTGTCCCCGGTGGGACTGCGTTGCCGAAGCGGTCGTTGACGTACGCGGAGATCTGGTCCTGCAAGCCGAATGTCACTCGGCCCGGGACGTTGAACCTCGCCGCCGCCACGCTGAAGTGGTTCACGGCTGGTGGCGCACCGACGATGCTCACGGCCGTCGACTGCGCCGAAATACTCGGGTTGCTGACGAGCGCGGCAGTGACGCGGATGGTTGTTGCCTGGACGCCGCTGGTGAGCGCCGTTTGGACCAATCCGTCCTCATCGCTGATCGCGGTGAGCGGATTCAGGCTTTCAGAACCGGTTCCGACGAGCGCGAACTGGACGGCCACGCCAGGAATCGGATCCCCCTGGGTGCTGTTCACGCGGAAGGTCAGTACCGACTGCTCGGGCAGCCCCGACCCGTGGACGCCGATTGCGGACGGGGTGGCGCTGACGAACTGCATCGCCCCGGGCACCACGGGTACCTTTGGCGTTGCTGTGGCCGTCGCCAGTGGGGTTGCTGTGGGCGTGTTGGCCAGGATCTTACCGGTCACAATGTTGAAACTGGCTGTGCCATTGGGTGAGGTCACATTCATGCTGATCGTAAACGGCTCTCCCACGAATGCGCTCGTCCCCGGCACCGAGGCGACAAAACTGAAGCGCGTCAGCCCGTCCACGAGCTGATTGAACGAGTGACCATCGGGAATGGTAATCGGCGAGCCCGAGATCGTCACGAAGCCGACGTCGCTGGACAGCGGACTGTCCGACTTGATGAGCAGGGTCGACCCACCCGCGAGCGGATTCAACAGGTCATCATGGACCTCGACCGTCACCACGGCTTGGTCACCCGGGGCGAGGAAGAGAGTGTTCGGCGAGGCCACCGGAGGAACCAGAGGTCCGGAGAAGGTAACGAACGTGGAGTCGAACACGAAGATGTCATTGTCCCACGCGCCGCTCTTGCCCTGTTTCCCCCAGATGCCGTCGAGTGGCGGCGTGTCGATGAAGAACTCGAAGGGGGTTGCCGGATTGAAGACGCCGTTGCACAGGCCACTGGGAGGCAAGATCGTGCATGCTGAATCGTTCGCCTGGCCGGGTTGCGCCAGTGACGGCGGAAGCGGACGGAAGTCGACGAAGGGTTCGGGGATGTCGTCCGTGAGCAACGTGTCGCCGGCGTCGAACTTGCCGTTGCCGTTGTTATCCAGGAAGCTCTCCTCACCCAGCGTGAAGGCCATGACGCTGACGATCCCGGTGGGCGGAACGACTTGTTCGCTCAGCAGCGTCGCTTGCGCAACGCCGTTGACGTCGGTCGTCGAAGGATTCACGACGCTGGACGCGTTGGTCACAAAGGAGACGGCCGTTCCTGCCGGCACGGCGTTGCCGAAGCGGTCGTTCACGAACGACGACATCAGATCGGTCACACCGGTGCGGACGCGACCTGGAACGTTCTTCAGCGCCGGGGCAATGCTGAACCGGTTCTTCGCCGGTGGGCCGCCGAGGATGCTCAGACCTGCGGACTGCGCAAAGATGTCGGGCACTCCGTCGCCATTCGTGTCGCCACCGGCGGTCACGCGTATGGTGGATGCACGCGTCCCGCTGGTGATGGTTGTGACGACGGTCCCGTCGTCTGCGGTGATGGCGGACATCGGATTGAGTGACTCGGTACCCGATCCGGTCAGCTGGAACGTCACCAGCACACCAGCGATCGGTACGTTGAGGGTATTCTTGACGCGATAGGTCAGTATGGACTGCTCCGGACGGCCGGAGCCCCGCACGCCGATGGTTGTCGGGTTGGCACCGAGGAATTCAATGGAGCCCAGGGGTGGCGTCGGCGAGAGCGTCGCCGTCGGCGTCGGTGTGAACGTCGCGACGCCGCTCGGGAACGGCGTGACCGTCGGGCTGATCGTCGGGGTACTCGACGGAGGAGGCGTTGGTGTGATGGTTACAGTCGGCGTGGGACGCGTGTCGGGCAGGGTGATCGTCTGCTGTGCAGCGATGATCCCGCCGTCGGCTGTGGTCACGCGTGCGCGGACGGTCACTGTGCTGCCCTGGCGACTGGAGACATACTTGATGCACGCCAGCGCATCACCAGGTTGCGGTACCGCGGTGAGGCCGTTCAGCTGACAGTTTGGCGCGTCATTGGTGAAGCCGGGGCTGGTGATCGACACGCCGGCGACCGGATCCACGAGGCTGAATTCCACCGGTACACCGTCCGGTACCGTCGTGCCCGACGAGTCGGTGAGCAGTGCGGTCAGGACGCTGGTGAACGACCCGTCGCCGTTGTCGGCGCGCCGATCGGCGAAGAGGTCGACGGAGATGAATGACGCCGGCGCTCCCCGCTGGGCGACGTTGGTGGTGGCAATGCGTCCGATCGAGTCGGTCGCGGTGATCACGAAGTTGCCCACTTCGTTCCCTGAGGTGAACGTGAATGAGCCGCCCGAAGCTTCGACGGTGGCGGCGTTCAAGCATCCCACTCCGCCGGCGGACAGGGTGAACGGTGGTGCGCCACCCGTCACCACGAAGCTGCGCGTGATGCCATTGCAGTTCGGCGGCGTACCGGTGCCGGCGAAAAGCGTCGTGCTTGCGGGCAGGATCGCCGGCGGCGCAACCGTCGGTGTTGCGGTCGGGGGAGCGGTTGGCGTCACGCTTGGCGTGGCCGGTCCGAGCACACTCACACCCGCCGATGCGGTGCGGCCGATCGCATCGGTGATGGTGACGGAGAAGTCGCCCAACGTGTTGCCGGCGGTGAAGATGAACGAGCCGCCCGACGTCGGGATGCTGCTGGTGCTGACGCAGCCGCCGCCTGCGAAGACGGTGAACGGTGGGCTGCCGCCGGTGACGACGAAGGTCTGCGTGCTGCCATTGCAGGCGTTCGGCGGCGCACCGGTGCCTCCGGCCAGCGAACCCTGGGTCGGCGCAATTGCTGGCGGTGCCGGTGTCGGTGTCGGGGTTGGGGTGATGGTCGCGGTCAGCGACGGTGTCAAGGTCGGTGTTGGCGCCGCCAGGAACGTCAGCGGACTCAGCAGGGTGACCGATCCATTGCCGCCACCAGGCAAGGACCCCGGGGCGGAGCTGATCGTCACGACAACGGAGCCCGCAGTGGAAGCAGGGGCGGTTGGCTGGTTGTCGCTCACCGAGAACTGGAACCGGTTGATGCCGTCGATGATGCGGTTGTTGGTCTGGGCATCGGGGATGGTAAAGCTGGAGAGTCCCAACACCTGGCCTCTGCCGCCTTGGAGCGTGATGCTCACGGCAGAGCCTCCGACGATCGGATTGCCCACGCCCGGGTTGAGGATCGGATCGGCATTGTCGCTGATGATCAGGGTGAAGTCGCGCGAGTCACCAGCATCGACCGTCGAGGAACCCGAATTGATGAGCAGCCCGGTGGTGGCAGCGGAGAAGGTCGTGCAGATGGACCGGGAGAGAACGAGCTGATCCGTGCACGTCGGCTGTCCCGAGGTATCGGGGATCTGGTTGTTGTCGAAGTGTCCGTTGTTGTTCACGTCGACGAAGGCTTCGCCGCTGTCGTACGCCGCGTTGCAGTTGGCGTCGTAGAATGGTTCGCTCACCGGCAAGAGAGTGTCCTGACTGTCGCAGACGCCATTGCCGTTGGTGTCGATGAACGGGCGTTCGCCATTGGTCGTTGCCAGCGTCGGGACGATGCCGGTGTCGGCGATGGGTGCTTGGGAGATCAGGGTCGCAGTTGCCTGTCCGAGTGTGTTGGTCGCGCTCGGGTCGCCAATCGCACCGCCTTTGGTGGTGAAGTTGACGGCGGTGCCCGGAGCGACAGGGTTGCCAAACCGATCGGCGATGAAGGCGGTGATCTGGTCCTCGATGCCGAAGGTGACCTGCCCGGAGATGTTGTGCAGCTGGTGCGTCAAGCTGAAGTTGGGCTGCGAGGGTGGACCGCCGAGGATGTTGACCGGATTGGAGCGTGCGACCAGCGTCGTAGCAACCGTCGTCACCTGCGCTGTCACTTGCTCACTGAGGGCGCGCTCGCCGCTGGTCAGTGTCACCTGTACCTTGCCAACCAGATCGGTCGTCGCTTGGTTGGGCGTGATCGACTCGTCGGCGATCCGTGCGATGGAGAACATTACCTTCGCGCCGGGGCGTGGCGCGCCAGTGGCATCGGTGACCAGGAACGTGAGCGTCGACTGCTCCGGCAGGCCGGAGCCGCGCACCCCGATAACCGAAGGCTCAGCGCTAACGAACTGAATCGCCGCGGGCTGATCACCGGGGCGCGGAGTTGGTGTCCCAAGGGAGTTGACGATCGGTACGGAGATGTTGGTGATCTGCAGACCACCGCCGGTGACGCGCAAGGTTGCCGTGCCGGAGGGTGTTCCGGCTGGAATCGCCAGAGTTGCGTCTGCATCGCCGTTCGCGTCGGTCAGCACGGACCGACTGATTGATCCGACCGTTGTGGCAAAGCGCACGCGCACGTTCTCAATGCCGTCGCCAAGCTTGTTGGACACGGTGGCGCGGACGACCGCCAGGCCCTCTGCGCCGTCGCTGACAGAGACCGTCGGCGGGTTCACCGTCACATCGAGATTGCCGACGCTGCCGGGCAGGGTAAGTGGCCCGCTCAGACTACTGACCACACCGCCGACTGTGGCACGCACGACAACTTCGCTTCCCCCCTGCAGGGCAGGGTACTTGACGCAGGTGATGGCGTCGCCCGGCTGCGGCGAAATTGGAAGGCCGGTCTGCGAAGCGAACTGGGTGATGTCGCACGGGGGGGGGCCGTCGGTCGTGGCGTTGCTGGAGATGGCGACGTTCCGCGACGGATCCGTGTCGTCTTCAACGCAGGTACCGCCGCCGCACACCGCGTTGTTGGCGCACGACTGACCGTCGTTGCTGCCGCCGGAACACACGCGGCGCAGGAGGATTTCGAAGAAGACCGGCGTGCCGTCTTCAACCGTGTTGCCTTGTGCGTCCGTTACCACCGCACTGGCGGTGGTCAAGAGACTCCCGTCATTGTTGTCGATGAAGGCCGAATTGATCGTCAGCCCAATGCGCGCTACGGGCCCCGAGGTCACGGTGACCACCGCTTGCTGTTCGATCAGTGGGGCAGGAACACCGTTGACCGTGGTGTCTGCACACGCCGCGACCGCGACCGGACCCGGCTGGGTTCCGCTGCGCACCTGGATGACGGCGAACCCCGCCGTGTCCGACACGGCGCTGGGATCGTCGGGCGAGCACAGCGTCGTGGGCACTGGGATCGGTGTTTCGCCCGCTGTTGGTGTCGTCACCGGCAGGATCACTGCACCAGGGGCGCTCTGGGCTGAGACGACGTGGTAGTGGACGCGCACGCCACTCAGCGGGTTCCCGTTGTTGTCGAACACACGCCCGACGACGGCGGCGAGATCGGTGCCGCCCGTGCCGGACACCTGAATACGTGTGGGGCTGGCGCCGAGCGTGATGGATGCCGGCTCACCTGGCGGAACGCCTGGATTGATCGTGCCGGGCCCGCCGCGGCCGGGGACGACGCTGATTCTGGTTGTACCGTTGATTCCACCCGCCAGCGCACTGATGGTGTACTCTTGTTCGACCGCGTTGCTCGGGATCTGCAACACCGAGGTCGCGACGCCGCCTTGGGCCCCGCTCACCTTGGTGCGGTCCACGAGCGGATTCACCTTGCCGACCGCCGTGATGAACAAGACATCAATCCCGTTGATCGGCTTGTTGTCTGCATCGAACACCGCGGCGGTGAGGTTGATCGTGCCACCCGCGAGGCTGCCAACGGTCGACGGGTCGGCCTGCAGCACGACGGAGCTGACCGGTTTCGTGCTCACGCCGGAGACGATGTTGATCTCAACACTGCCGGTCTTGCCGCACGCCGAGGCGGTTACGTTGAGTGTGCCGAACGACGAGTTCGGTGGGATCGTCAGTGTGCTCGTGGTCTGTCCCACTGGTTGCGTGTCGCCGCCCGTCATGTTGACGAGCGGGTTGAACGTGCCGATGCGCGGCTGTACGTCGAACAGCACGTTGATGTTCGACACCGGCTGGTTATTGGAGTCGAACACGACCGCTGTAATCAGCGGCCTGCCGCCAGCTTGGCTGCTGACGTTGAGGATGTCGGTTTGCACGATGATGGTCTGGACATCCGTGCAAGGCAGCGGCGTGGGAGTGGCGGTCTGCGTCACGGTGCCGGTTGGTACGCCGATGGTTGGAGTGGTTGTTCCGACTTGGCCACCGACGACGATGAGGGTCAGCGTGGCGGAGAGCCCTTTGAACGGACTGTCGGCATCCGTCCTGGCGGTAAGCGCGCCACCGAAGAGGCCCAGTACGGAGCCGTTGAGCGAGCCGTCGTCGCGCGTTTCATCGCCGTCCGGCAGCGAGACCAGCAAGCCCGAACCGCTTTCGAAGCTGATGTGTTGGTGCGGAGCTGGGCTCCCATTCGGGTAGGTCAGCACCACGGTGAAGAGGGTGGAGGTGCCCTGCGCGATCACGACGTCCTGGACGCGCAGCGTGATGGAGCCGTCATCAGACGACTGCGTGACTTCGTTGCGGCTCGAACCCGAACGCAGCGGTTTCGGTGTGACTGTCGGGGTTGGTTGGCCTCCGCCTGATTGTGGTGACTGCGATGTGCCACCCCCGCCGCCACCTCCGCACCCAACAGAGGTCAGCGCCACACCCGCGACGAGCCCCAAAACCAACAGCCTGAACCGGCGTTCCATGCTTCTGCCTCCTCGCCGAGCCGCGACCGATCTCACAATGCACCCCCGCCGCCACCCGTTGACGTCGTGCAGTTGTCGAAATCGCCGAATGTCACCGAGTAGTTGGCCGAGATCTGAAACGAGCGGTTCGGGTCCGAGCCCGAGAATGTAACCTTCAGCGGCGTGACTTGTCCGAGAACTTCGGGATGGTCGATGCTGACCGTCTGGATGAATGCCTTGCCCAGGAAATCGAAGAGTACAATGCCCGAGACGGTCGTCTGCGTGGGCATGCAGGACCCTACGACCCCCAGTGCGCAGTCGCTGTCGATGAAGCATGGCGCTCCGGTGCCAGCGCAAGTCTTCCCGGGGAGGCTGGTGCTGAGGGCGCCGTTGGTGATGTTGGCCTGGGAGAGGCGCGGATCGCCGATCTGGGTCGAGTAGCTCTGCAGGAGAATGTTCGACCCCTCGTTGTTCTGGAAGATGGCATTGATCACCGTTTGCGTGAATGGTTCGGCAGTGGGCGTGTCGCCTGAGATGCAGATGTCCTGCACCACGTCGACATCGGCGCTCGACTCACTTACAGAGTCTGCTTGTGTGAGGCCGGTGTTGTCCCATTGAATGAATTGCAACACGAGGGCGTCATCCCCTCCGGCCCCACCGGTCGAACCGCACCCGCCCGCGAGCAGCGCCAGTATGGCTACACCTGTCATCAACCTGCTCAGCCGCCTCATGCAACCCTCCTCGTTCCTATGCTTTAGTGGCTACGAACGCCGCGATTTCTTGTCCGCTCAGATGCGCAAACCGCGTTCGTCCCAAGTCTTCGAGGCACACGAACTTCACCTTGCCGGCAGCCACCTTCTTGTCGCTCTCGACTGCCAATCCCAGATTCGCCGTGACCAGCTCCGTCGGAACGTCGACCGGAAGGCCAGCGCGCTTCAGCAACTCCACGATGCGGCCCACCGTCTCCTCCTTGCAGTACCCACGCGCGTGTGAGAGACGGGCGGCGAAGGCCATGCCGATGGCGACCGCTTCCCCGTGCAGGTAGCGCTTGTACTCGGTCACGCTTTCGATCGCGTGGCCGAGCGTGTGGCCGAAGTTTAAAATCGAACGGTAATCGGATTCGCGTTCGTCGCGCTGCACGACCTGCGCCTTGAGCTCGCAGCACCGGCGGACGATGTGTCGCAGCAACTCGGCGTCCAGCGCGAGGATGCGATCGAGGTTCGCTTCGATCAGCACGAACAGCTCCGCATCGAGAATCGCGCCGTACTTGATGACCTCGACCAGCCCCGCGAGCAGTTCGCGCCGCGGCAGGGTATGCAGCGTGTCGAGATCGATGAGTACCAACTGCGGTTGATAGAACGTGCCAATGAGATTTTTTCCGGACGGATGGTTGACGCCGGTCTTGCCGCCAACGCTGGAATCCACCTGGGCGAGGAGAGTGGTCGGCAACTGGACGAACGGCACGCCGCGCAGGAAGGTCGCTGCGGCAAAGCCGGCAAGGTCACCGATGACCCCGCCACCCAACGCCAGCACCGCCGAGCCCCGGTCGTGACGCGCATCGAGCAGGCGATCGTAGATGAATGTCAGCCAGGCGAGGTTCTTATGTTCCTCGCCGTCTGGGATCTCGACGCTGGTCGTACGGAACCCAGCGGCATGCAACGAGCCAACGACGCGATTCGAATACAGCTTGCCAACCGTCGGATTGCTGATGACGGCTGCCTGACGACTGCTCAGCAGGCCGCCAAGGCGCGGACCGATTTCGTTGAGCACTCGCGTTCCAATGACAATCGGGTAGGACCGTTCACCCAACTCTACAGTGACCGTGTCCAGCGGCGATGCGCCTGTGCTCTGGGCGCCAGGCGTCGCTGCGAACTCCGGTGTTGTGCGGCGCGGCTGGTGTTGGAGGAAGGCCAGGATGTCTTCGAGGACAGCGTCGATGGAGCGGTGCGACGTGTCGATCGTCACGTCGGCTTGGGCGTATGCCGCGGCGCGCTGGCTGAGGAGCTGACTGATGCGCGCCCTGGGTTCGGTATCGCCCAGCAGCGGGCGACTCTCATCTGCGCCGGTGCGTCGGAGGATCTCCTCAACATCCGCCGTGAGGCAGACGATCGGTCCAGCCGCTCGCATGCGCTCGAGGTTCGCGCTGTCAGCAATCGCCCCGCCGCCGGTGGCGACCACGGCGTCCATTTGCACCGCCTGCGCCACCACCCGCCGCTCAACGGCGCGGAAATAGGCCTCGCCGTCGGCGGCAAAAATGGCGGCGACGGAGCGCCCCTCGAGTTCTTCGATCTGCTGGTCGGTATCGACGAACTGCTTCCCGAGGGTCTGCGCCAACCGCCGCCCGACGGTGGTCTTGCCGGTGCCCATAAAGCCGGTCAGGATAACGCTCATTTTCGACTCAGCACCTGCATGCCCATCGGCACCACAGCACGTGGCTGGCTAATTCTCTTTCACCGTGTCGCGGTTCTTCCAGAGATCTTCCGCCGACGGCAGATCCGTACGCGCGCCGCCCATGATCCGCGGCGTCAAAAAGACGAGCAAGTCTTCCCGCGCGTCGATTTTGCTGAGGCTCTGGAACAGCCACCGCAGTCCTGGGATGTCTCTCAGGAACGGGATGCCGACCTGCTGGACAGTGAGGTTGTCGCGATAGATGCCGCCGAGCACGACGGTCTGACCATTCTTGATCAGGATATGCGAGTTCGCCTCGCGGCTGATCTCGGTGGGGATCTGGTCCACCTGACGGGTGAAATCGGCCTGGCTGGATTTCGCGAACATATCCAGCAAGACGAAGCCGTCGGCCGACACTTGCGGTGTTACGACGAGAATGATGCCGGTCTCGATCTTCTCCGTGGCGGTTGAGGCAGTGCCGGCGGCCCCGCCAGCGCCAGTATTGATGACGGTGCCCGTCGAGGGCAACTTCACGCGCAGAATCGTCAGACTCTTGATGGTCGCGGGCACGTTGTTGAGGGTCACGACGCGCGGCCGCGAGATGATGCGTGCCTTGCCTTCCTTTTCGAGGGCGGTCAGCCGGACATCCAGCGTTTGCGCACCATTGATGGAGCCGAGCGCCAGGTCGATTGCTCCGCCGCCGGCGGTTCCTCCCACCGGAGCTGGAAAGTCCGCAAGGAACGGGACGCCGTTGGCACCCGTGGTCAATCCAGATCCGCCGAGCCCGACGTTGCCGGGGAAGTTGAGGCCGGTTGGATTGCCGGTTGCCGGACCCGCGAGATAGCGATAACCCCACTGAATGCCGAGGTCGCGCTCGAAATTGGTGGTTGCTTCTACAATATTCGACTCGATCAGCACTTGGGCGGCTTGCACGTCGAGTCGCCGCACCAGCTCGCGCGCGTTGTCGATGCCCTTTTGAATGTCGCGCACGATCAAGGTGTTGGAATACTCGTCGACAAAGACGCTGCCGCGATTGGTGAGCACGCCGGTCTCCACCGCGCCGCCGGTGCGGGCGCGAACCGCGTTGAGCCCTGCACCGCTGATGATTTCAGCCAGCTTGGCCGCCTTGGCATAGTTCACCTTGATGTATTCGACGTGCAACGGCTCCACCGCGCGCTGCGCGTCCTGCGCTCTACGCAGCTCCTCGCGTTCTTCGCGCAGTCGTTTCACTGTCGAGATGCGCAGCACGTTCGCCTCTTGTGTGCTTTCGAGACTCAGCACCTGGAGCACGATGTCGAGCGCTTGGTCCCATGGGACATCGAACAGCCGCAGCGTTACCTTCCCGCGCACATCGTCGGTCGCGACGATGTTGAGCTTGCTGACCTCGGCGAGCAATCGGAGGACGTTGTGGATGTCTGCATCCTTGAAGTCGAGTGAGACGTGCTGTCCGTAGTAACCCTTATGGCTGGCTGGAGTTTCGGCGGCGGTGCCGGTCTCGGTGACCGTGAGGCGCTCGGTCCCGCTGGATGCCGGAGCGGGTGGGGCAGGGCGAGACGTCCGGGCGCTGGCGGCGGGACGCTTCTCGGGCGCGGGGGGCACTTCTCGCTGTGCCGTTTCGACGGCGCGTCGCGTGAAGACCACTTGCTCGCGGACCGGCTGGTTGGCGCTGGTCGGCTCGCCCAGGAAGGCAACCACCGTGTCATTCAGATCATTGACGGTGTAGGTGGGAGCAGTCTGGCTGCGGAGCGCCACCGTCAGACGGATCTTGCCGTCGGCACGCGCCACGCCGACCTCGGAGATCACCGGGTTCTCCACAGCATACTTCTGTGCGCCGGCGTCAGCGCCGACCCCTTCGATGCCGGTGATGTCGATCACCAGACGGGTCGGTTGCACCAGCACGTAGTGTGTGATCGCGGCCGGAGGTGCACTGAGTTTGACGAACAGGCCCTGCTGCCCATTGTCCTCTATGACCTTGATCTCCCGAATGTCGAGGGTGCCTGCCGCCGGCGCCGTTGTGCCGGCCGGCAGGGTGGTTTCGGTGAGTTCTTGATTTGCTGGCTGCACCGGCGAGGATGCCGAATCCGCCGGCTCCTGGGAGACCACCACAGGCCGTGCACACGCGCCACACGCGACCGCACTCAGCAAAACAAGACCGCACCGAACCGCGCCCGAACCGCTCCATCGCATCATTGAGTCACTCCCGTTCGACTAGTTGGTGCTCTCTTTCGGTGTTTCCATAACCACGCGGTTGATCTGTTCCTTGCCATAGAAATCGAGGACGCGTTCCTCCACGACGATTCGTTGTGGTTCGATCGCCGTGACTACGCCACCGTTGCGCCCGATCGGGGTGCCAACGGTCACGATGAATCCCATACCAACGCTATCCTCGACCATGCCTCGCGGCGGGTTGAGATCCCACACCGTGCCGACGACGACGAGCTGGCCCAACTCGTAACGTTGCAGGGGAGTCAACTGCGTGCGGGCCTCCGGACGGATGTCGAGCGTGAATGGACGAAACGGGTCGCGTCGCCCAGCCGGGTTGTATGCTGGCGATCCCGGTTGACCGTCCGTCGCCGGCGCTGCATCTGGGGCGGGCGGCGACGGCGCGTCCTCCGCCCGCGCTGGCGCGATAGCAGCCAGCAGCAGTGCGGTGCACAGCCAGTGAGCGGCCTTCACGGTTTCCCTCCCTTTTCTTTCTCTTTCTGCTTGGCGATGCGTTCGCGCTCCGCTTCGTCAAGAAAACGGAAGGTGGTGGCCACACATGCAGTGTCCAGCTCGATGGCCTCGGCCTCGATCTTCGTAGGGCTCTTGGTGTTGACGTTGTTGACGTTGACGATACGCGCCATGCGCCCCACCTTGTCGAAGAACGCCGCGACCTGGTGGTAGGTCCCCCTCACCAAGATGTCGACCGGGACCTCCGCGTAGAACTCCTCAAACTTCTCCGGGCGCTGCCGGAATTGGATGATCTCCAGACCGGATTCACGCCCCAGCGAGGAGATATTGCTGAGCAAGTCCGGGATTTCCTTGGTGTCCGGCAGCTGCGCGACCGCCTTGCGGAGATCTCCGTCGAGCTGTGCGACTTCCTGGCGGGTGCGCTCGAGATTGGCCACCATGACCTTCTTTCGGTCACGATCGAGTGTCAGCTCGGTTTTGCGCTGCTCCTTTTCGTCGATCTGCGCGCTGCGTGGCCAGTACAAGAAGTAGGCGTACACGAAGAACAGCAGGGCAACCCCCCCCACGAGCAACAGCACTCGCTGCCGTGGCGGTAAATCAAGGATGCGCTCGAGCAGATCGTTCATCACACGGCCTCTCACGTCCCGGTCTTGCCAGCTGCGGGGGTTGGGCCTGCGGTGGGCTGCGCCTTGCCGCCCTTGCCGAGATAGTCGAGCTGGGCTTTCACAATGAACTTCTTGAAGATCATGCCGGTGTCGCTTCCCAGGGCTCCACGGACCGGTTCGCTCTGGGAGGTCTCCACGAGATCAACGTCGAAAAAGTACGGCGAGCCCTGCAGCGCCCGCATGAATGCGGCGATGGTCTGGTTATCCAGGGCCATTCCTGTGATCGTTGCTTGACCATTCGCTTCGTTGAAATTGACGAGCCACAGCTTTTGCGGGGTTGCGCTGCCCAGGTCCTCGAGCATGCGTACCGGTCCCACGCGCTTCTGTTTGAGGTCCTCGATGACCTTGAGCTTCGCCTGCAGTTCTGTGCGCTTCTTCTCGAGGTCGTGGACTTCTCGTGTTTGTGCGTTGTAGCGTTCGATCTCAGACCTCAGTTGTGCGACCTCCCGATCCAGTTGGGCCATCCTCCGCCCTTGCAGGACATACGGGATCACCATGACGAGCAAGGCGACGCAGATGCTCAGTAGCGCCACCGACAGTTGCTGGCGGCGCCCGATGGCGCGCTGCGCCTCCTTGACTGGCAGTAGATTGACGCGGATCATTTGTCGTCCGGCCGCCGAATGGCCAGTCCCATAGCAACCGCAAACTCCGCCGCCTGCTGGCGCAGTTGGGGAGTATCGATCGCTCGATCGAGGGTCACATGCGCGAACGCATTGGCGATCTCGACTGGGGCTTGTACCCGTTCGCTGAGCTGCTCCGCCAGTCCCGGCATGCGTGCCACGCCACCGCTCAGATACAGGGCATCGATGGTTTCGTCGGTGGCAGCGGTCCAGAAGAAGCTGAGCGCGTGGTGAATCTCTTCGATGAGGGCGCCAGCGGCCGAACCGCTGACGGCGGTCGCCTGCTCGGCCGAGACGTTCGCGATGCCCGTCCCGGTCTTCAAGACTTCCGCGTCCTCCGCGCTGACGCTCAGATCACGCATCAGGGCCTCGCTGATGTCGCGCCCGCCCACAGGCACGTCGCCCGTGAACGTCGATCGGCCGCCCTTCAAGATGTTGATTGACGAATAGCGCGCGCCGATATTGACCAGTGCAATCACGCGGTCTGGCGCGGGCTCGTAGTTCGTCTCGAACATGTTCTCCAGTGCGAAATAGTCAACGTCGATGACCACGGGCGTGAGACCGGCCGCGCGCACCGTCTCCGCATAACTGGCGACGATGTCCTTCTTGGCGGCCACCAGCAGCACCTCCATGCGTTTGCCATCGTCGAGGTAATCGGTGACCTGGTAGTCCAGGTTTACGTTCTCGAGGTCCTCGGGGATGAAGTTGCCGGCCTCGAAGAGGATCGTGTTCTCGAGTTCCCGCGGACTCTGCGCAGGCAAGGTCACCCGCTTGATGATCACCGCCGGGCCGGGCACAGCCGTAATCACCTTGCGGGCGCGGATGCCATGGCTCTCAGTCAATGCTCGGGTGACCTCGGCGACTGCGGTGGTCTCGTACACCATGTTGTTCTGGATGGCTGACGCAGGCGTGGGCAGCACGGCGGCGTTGGTAACCCGCAACTCGCCGGGTCGCCCCCGCATTTCCAGAACCTTGATGCTGCTCGAACCGATGTCGACGCTGAGGTACGGCTCGTCCCGTCTCACCGGAAGGAGATCCGACAATGACGCGGTGAACAAGCGACTGACGCGCTTGGCCCAATCCCCCCCTATGGCCATCTACCACCCGCTCCCACGGCCACCACCCCTCGCGCCACCCTACGGCAACGATGTAGGGTACCTTGGCTTTGCGAGAGTATGATGCCCGTACTAGATGATGTCAACAATTTCACTCCTCTTCCGGCGTAGCCTCGCCGCGTGCCGCGACCGACGAGCGAATTCCAGGCCAACGGCCGACTTCTATGCCGTGCGTTGTCGCTTAAAAGTACGATTCCGACAGCGGCGGCAAAGTTATGCCGTCGAAATACTTTTGCACGGCCGAGGATTCGACGCCTCTACACAAATAGAGGGCGGAGTGGCGCCATATCGATGGCGCGAGGGCGGTGTTTGGCAGTGTCTGGCGGTTGTCGCTTATTACGGGGTGGCGATGCCGTGCGCTACGTTCTTGACGCTTGCTGCGCGTCGGCGGAAACCAATGGCCACCGCATACATCTCCGCCGACCCCTTGCGCGTGGCGTCGGGCCGAGTGAGGCGAACGTCTCTGAACATGCTGCGCAGGCGCTTTGTGTATTGCTGCAGCTCGGTCCCCATGAACAACTTGACGACCAACGTGCCGTTTGGTTTCAGGACGCACTCAACCCACTCCAAGACGCAGTCCGCCAGCGCCTGTGCCTGAGCCGCATCGCGGGCGCGTATACCGCTCAGCTTTGGCGCGAGATCCGACAGCAACACGTCCGCCTTTCCATCGCAGGCTTGCATGACCCGCTCCCGCGTGTGTGCATCAGTGATGTCTCCCACCACGGTGATCACATTGGTTTCGGGAAGTGGCGCGATGGCTCGCACGTCCACGCCGATGACTCTTCCCTGCGGACCGACGTCGGCAGCGACGACCTGCAACCAACCACCAGGCCACGCGCCGAGCTCGACGACGCAGTCGCCGCGCTGCAGCAGTCGCCCACGCTGCCCCAACTGTTGCAGCTTGAACGCGGCGCGCGAGCGCCAGCCGGCCGCCTTGGCCCGCGCGTAAAAGGTGTCTTTCCGTTGATACACCAAGGATGACGCTAACATTCGAGACTGACGCCCTCAAGATTGCGTCTCCCTGACTTCACTTCGTTTGGTGCGCTCGCTACAGTGGCTGGCTCGATGAGTCTTGACCTTAGTCATCTGAATCCGCAACAGCGTGAGGCGGTGTTGCATACCGAGGGACCGCTGTTGGTGCTGGCCGGAGCGGGCAGCGGCAAGACCCGTGTGTTGACGCATCGGGTCGCCCACCTGGTGCGCCAGTGTGCCGTGCCGCCGGAGCGGATTTGCGCTGTGACGTTCACCAACAAGGCCGCACGCGAGATGCGCGAGCGCACCGTGCGCCTGGTCGGGGCTGGGAGCCAGGTGTGGCTGACTACGTTCCACTCCCTGTGCGCACGAATCCTCCGCCGGCACGCGACGCACATCGGTCGTGGCAATGACTTTGCCATTTTTGACGAGGCCGACCAGCGCGCCGTCATCGCCAAGATCGCCGCCGAGTTGCACCTCAGCGACGAGCAGTATCCGCCGGGTCGCCTGCTCGCCGCCATCGATCGTGCCAAGAATGACGGACTACTGCCGAGTGATCTCCACGCCGATGCCGGAGAGCCGGTCGCGCGCATTCTCGCCGCGGTGTACGAACGTTACCAAGCTGGGCTCGCGGCCAACAACGCGCTCGACTTTGGCGATCTGCTGCTCTGTGTCGTGCACTTGTTCCGCCATCAGCCTGCCGTGCTGGGGTTCTACCAGGAGCAGTTCCAGTACCTGATGGTGGATGAGTATCAGGACACCAACCGCGTGCAGTATCAGCTCATGCGCCTGATCGCTTCGGCGCGGCGCAACGTGTGTGTCGTCGGCGACGACGACCAGAGCATCTATCGCTGGCGCGGTGCTGATCTGCGCAACATCCTTGACTTCGAGAGCGACTTCCCGGGCGCCCGCGTGCTACGGCTCGAACAGAACTACCGCTCGACCAAGAACATCCTGGCCGCTGCCGGCGCCGTCATCCAGCACAACCTCGGGCGCAAGGGCAAGGCGTTGTGGACGGAGAACAGCACTGGCGAGCCTGTGGTTCTCTCTACGGCGCTCGACGAGCGGGCCGAGGCACGCTACGTCGTGCGTGAGATTGAGCAGCTGATGCGCGCCGGCTATTCCGCCGGCGACGTCGCGGTATTCTATCGCACCAACGCGCAGTCGCGTGCCCTGGAAGAGGAACTGGTGCGCACCCGCCTGGCGTACACTATCGTTGGCTCGACACGCTTCTACGATCGCAAAGAGATAAAGGACCTGCTGGCGTACCTGCGGTTCATCGCCAATCCGCAGGACAGTGTCAGCCTCGTCCGCATCATCAACGTGCCACCGCGCGGCATCGGGAAAACCACCGTCGATGCACTCGAACGAGCCGCGGCGGAGCGGGAACTGCCGCTCGCGTCTCTCCTGTCTGATGCCAAGTCGCTGGGCCTCACACCCAGTGTCCGCGAACGCCTCACCGCCTTCCACAATCTCGGCGCGCGGCTGCGCACCGCCGCCAGCACGTCCGTCACCACCGCCCTGCGCGCCGTGCTGACCGAGACCGGCTACCTCGAGCGCCTGCAGGCCGAGTCGACGCCCGAGGCCGAAGCCCGTATCGACAACGTCAACGAACTGCTGTCCGTGTGCGAGGAGTTCGACGCGACCGCCGAGGAGGCTTCGATGACTGCCTTCCTCGAGCAGACCGCGTTGATTGCCGATGTCGATTCGTACGCCGCCACCCAGGAGCGCGTGACCCTCATGACCTTGCACAACTCGAAGGGTCTGGAGTTCCCAGTAGCCTTCATCATCGGGATGGAGGAAGGTCTGTTCCCGCACGAACGTTCATTGGACCAACCGGACGGCATCGAGGAAGAGCGGCGCCTGTGTTATGTCGGCTTCACGCGGGCCCGGCAGCGTCTCTACCTTGTCCACGCTTTGCATCGCCATTTGTTCGGTCGCATGCAGCAGAATCTGCCATCGCGGTTCCTGGCCGAGATTCCGGAAACGCTCTTGCGTCGCGAAGGCACCACCGGATCACTAGCGACGGATGAGCCAACGGTGGATTACTCGTATTCGCAGCTTGCCGAGATGCCCCGCGTGGTGCGCCGTCAACGGCCGGTGCTGGGAAAGAACCACGACTCCGGCTTCGCCGTGGGCCAGCGCGTGGTGCACGCCGAGTTTGGTCCCGGGGTCGTCCGAGCCGTGGAAGGCAACGGAGAGCGCACCAAGCTCACCGTCCGCTTCGAACGATCCGGCATCAAGAAGCTGATTGCCAGCTTCGCTGCGTTGGAGCGCGTCGATCAGCGATAGCCGCCGATGTCTTCGTGCGGCCGATGACCGAAGACCGGCTCGAGAGCTGGACGTGAGACGAGGTAGTGGAAGGGCCGGAAGATCAGCCACTCGCATGCATAGCCCACGGGGTAGATGAGGTAGGCCGCCACCCGCAAGGGGTGCGACTGCGTTTCATCGTAGTCGTCAGGTACAGCTGCGGCCGGGCCGGCTGTCCAGGTGAGAACCATTGCAAACAAAGCGGCTAGTGCGAATCGTTTCATGGCCAGGCCTCCTGCCGGACAGGGTAACAGACCAAAGGCTCCTTTCCAAGCGAGACTTTGCTACGCACGCCAGCCGATGAAGCTCCACTGCCGCCCGGTCGGTCCCGTCGCGGCGCGGTGGGAGAAATACGCCGAGGCCGCACAACGTGTACAGGGCCCCA
>Ga0335082_10002541_pt1 | contig 19656 bp, 20 predicted proteins | sample Lox_Sample_41_FD_206718 | JGI IMG/M metagenome (GOLD analysis project Ga0335082, IMG submission 206718) | Soil microbial communities from Loxahatchee National Wildlife Refuge, Florida, United States - Lox_Sample_4.1 | ecosystem: Environmental > Terrestrial > Soil > Wetlands | place: USA...
CCTATCGAAGGAGATGCTCTACCCCGGCAGCCGGTTCCGGATGGCCGAGGAGATCCACGAGACCTACATCCGCCAATTGATGGAGAGCCACGCTCGGGCCCCGGAGGTCGTCGTTGCCTGGCAGGGCGGCGAGCCCACGATGATGGGCCTGGACTTCTTCCGCCGTTCGATCGAGCTCGAGCAGCGCCACGCGAAACCGGGTCAACGCATCCTCAACACGATGCAGACCAACGGGACCCTGCTGGACGACGAGTGGGGGGCGTTCCTGAAGGAGCACGACTTCCTGGTGGGGATCTCGATCGACGGCCCCCGGAAGATGCACGACGCCTATCGCGTGGACAAGGGCGGCAAGGGCAGCTTCGACCGGGTGATGAAGGGCCTCGACGTCCTGAAGCGCCACGAGGTCGACTGGAACGTGCTCACGACGATCCACGCGGTCAACGGCGACCACGGCCGTGAGGTCTACACGTTCTTCCGCGACGAGCTCGGCGCCACCTTCATCCAGTTCATCCCGATCATCGAGCGGGCCACCGAGGAGAACTTCGCGGTCTCGGATGCCGGCTGGGGCGACGGCGTCAAGGGCCGCCCGCTCTACAAGCAGGAGGGATCGCTCGTGACCCACCGCTCGGTGGGGCCGGAGCAGTACGGACGGTTCATGATCGACGTGTTCGAGGAGTGGGTGCGCCGCGACATCGGAACCGTCTACGTCCAGATGTTCGACACGGCCCTGGCCAACTTCTACGGCGAGCCGGGTGGGATGTGCGTGCACGCCGAGACCTGCGGGCTGCAGCTCGCTCTCGAGCACACCGGCGATCTGTACTCCTGCGATCATTTCGTCGAGCCCGACTACCTGCTGGGCAACATCAAGGACAAGCACATGCTCGAGCTCATCGTGTCGCCGCAGCAGCGGAAGTTCGGGCTGGACAAGCGGGACACGCTCACCCGGTTCTGCCTCGATTGCGACGTCCGGTTCGCCTGCAACGGTGGGTGTCCGAAGGACCGGTTCGGGACGTCCCCCTACGGCGAGCCCGGCCAGCACTACCTGTGTCCGAGTTACAAGGCGTTCTTCCACCACGTGCAACGACCGATGGAGATCATGAGCGGCCTCCTGCGCGAGGGCCGGCCGCCATCCGAGCTGATGGCGATGACGGCGGCCGAGGACGCGAAGCGCGGGCGCAACGACCCGTGCCCGTGCGGCAGCGGCGCCAAATGGAAGCGGTGCCACGGCAGCCCGGCGCGCTCGAGCGACGTCCCGGTTCACGCGACCAACGCCTGAGCTCCTTCGGGGCCGCCATCCCCGTGTGGCGCTCCCCATCTCTCCGGCTCGGTCCGCTCGTTCACCCGGGTGAAACCGGGTCTCAACCGTTGCCGGCTCACCCAGCTGGAAGCGAGCGTCTGTAGTAGAGCCATGGAGAAGACGTCGGGTCGCTGCTACCGCATCACGTTACGAGGGGAACTCGGCGACCAGTTCCAGGGCCGGTTCGGAGACATGGCGTTGGAGCGGAAGAACGGGTTGACGGTGCTGACCGGGACGGTGATCGACCAGGCGCAGCTCTTGGGCTTCGTCGAGCGAGGCCAGGAGCTCGGCGTCGAGCTCGTGTCGGTCGAGCCACTCGACGCCCCCGAAGACGAGGAGGGTCCATGACGGGGTAGGCGACCGACGTGGAGAGATCCCATGTCGGTGCGCGGGGGTGAAGGCAGGAGTGCGACTGAAGGGGGAAGTCAGATGAGCGAGAAGGACACGTTGGTCGTCCTGGGAGCTTCGTACGACAGCGTCTCGGACGCGCAGGTCGACTACGAAGCCGTGAAGGATCTGTACGCCGCCGCAGGCGTCGGACACGACTTCGACGCGGCGATCGTCGAGCGCGGAGGCGACGGCAAGGTCAAGGTCGCCAAGAAGCACGAGGCCTCGACGCGCCACGGTGCGTGGGAGGGTCTGGCGATCGGGGCCTGCGCCGCGATCCTGCCGGGCATCGGCCTGGGTGTGGGCGCCGCAGCCGGCGCGGGCATCGGGGCCATCGCAGGCCATGTCAAGGGCGGCATGAAGGACAGCGACCTGAAGCAGCTGGGCGCGGTGCTGGACAAGAACGAGGCCGGCCTGATCGTGATCTACGCGACGAACATGGCCGACCAAGTGGCCGCGAGCCTCAAGGCCGAGGATCGCTACGTCTCCGAGGCGATGAACGTCGACGCCGACGCACTGGCCAAGCAGATCAAGGAGGCGGAGAAGTGATGGCCTGGGCATACCAGGAGAGCGTGGGGGAGCCGGAAGGAGGATCCTGATGCTTGCGTATACCTACCCGATCCTGAGCTTCATCTGGATGATGTTCGTCTTCTTCTTCTTGGCGGCGGTGTTCTTCGCCGTGATCTGGGCGTTCATCGACAACTTCCGGCGGCGTGATCACTCCGGTTGGGCGAAAGCCGGCTGGGCGTTGGTCATCCTCTGCCTGCCGTTGCTCGGCACCCTGATCTACCTGATCGCGCGCCCGGCCACGGTCGATCTCGAGGTTGTGTAACCGGCGGCGTGCAAAGGGGAAGGAGGAAGGAGGGAGACACGATGGACCAAGAGGCGATCGATGAGCTCGAGGCCGAGGAGTCGATGTTCGTGCAGACGGCACACGGCATCTCGAGCGACGGGGCGACCCTCGTGTTGGATGGGGTCACGCCGTCGACGCTCTACTTCTCCGACCGGCCGCAGCGCGTCGTCGGTCAGATGGCGACCGCCGACTTCGTGGATCTGTGGGGGAAGGGCGACAACAGCTTCGAGACCGATCCGCCCAACGCGGTCCTGTCGTTCCTCGAGCCCGGCGGTGACGTGCCCGAGGACGCGGTCGTCGTGATCCAAGATCCGCGTCTCGACGACGGTCGGCTGTCGTACGCCATCGAGGTACTGGAAGGAGTCATACCCGAGGAGGCCGGACCCGTGACGCTCTTCGTTGATCCGTTCGGGCGTCCGTTGTCACCGGTCTCCGTGTGTGGAGTTCGCAGGCGCGAGCGGCGCCGGACGCGACGCCGCATCTGAAGCTTCGAAGGAGGACGTCATGGCTAAGCCATTCGAAGGCACCATCAACATCGACATCAAGGACTCGAAGCCGGACTGGACGCCGTACGCACAACCGAACCCCCCCGTGGGCTCACCGAGCGTCATGTACGTCGTGCTCGACGACGTCGGCTTCTCGGCGCTGGAGGCGTACGGCGGTTCGATCAAGACGCCGAACATCGATCGGATCGTGAAACGCGGTCTTCAGTACACGAACTTCCACACGACGGCCTTGTGCTCGCCGACGCGTTCGTGTCTCCTGACCGGCCGGAACCACACGACCAATGGGATGGCCTGCATCTCTGAGGCGTCGTCCGGCTTCCCGAACGCCAACGGGCACATCCCCATGGAGACCGCCATGGCCCCTGAGGTCCTGGGAGAGCTCGGCTGGAGCACGTTCATGGTGGGCAAATGGCACCTGTGCGCCGAGGACGAAGAGAACCTGGCTTCGAGGCGGCAAGGCTGGCCGTCGGGCCGCGGTTTCGACCGCTGGTATGGGTTCCTGGGTGCAGAGACGAACCAGTGGTATCCCGACCTCGTCTACGACAACCACCCGGTCGACCCGCCGGCGACGCCGGAGGAGGGGTATCACCTCTCCGTCGACATCACCGACAAGGCGATGTCGTTCATCCGTGACATGAAGGCGGTCGCGCCCGACAAGCCGTGGTTCCTTTACTACGCGTTCGGTGCCGGCCACGCCCCGCACCACGTGCCGAAGGAATGGGCCGACAAGTACAAGGGCCAGTTCGACATGGGCTACGAGGCCTACCGGGAGACGGTGTTCGAGAAGCAGAAGAAGCTCGGCATCATCCCGGAGAACGCCGAACTCTCGCCGATCAACCCGTACACGGACCTGAAGGGTCCCGAGGGGCAGGATTGGCCGGCGCTCGACGTCGTACGTCCGTGGGCTTCGCTCGACGATGACGAGAAGAAGCTGTTCTCGCGGATGGCGGAGGTGTATGCCGGCTTCGTGAGTCACGCCGACCATCAGCTGGGCCGGATGCTTGACTACCTCGAGGAGTCCGGGCAGCTCGACAACACGCTCATCATCCTGGTGTCTGATAACGGCGCCTCTGGTGAGGGCGGCCCCAACGGATCGGTCAACGAGAACAAGTTCTTCAATGCCATCGACGACACGATCAAGGACAACCTCAAGTACCTCGACGTGCTGGGCAGCACGAAGACCTACAACCACTACCCGACCGGTTGGGCCTGGGCCTTCAACACACCGTTCAAGATGTGGAAGCGCTACGCCAACTACCAGGGTGGTACGGCCGACCCGATGATCATCTCGTGGCCCGCGCGGATCAAGAAGACCGGCATCCGCCGTCAGTATCAGCACGCGATCGACATCGTGCCGACCATCTACGACTGCCTCGGCGTCGAGCTGCCCGAGACCTACCGGGGAGCCACGCAGATCCCGCTCGAAGGCGCAAGCTTCAAGGCCACCTTCGACGACGAGAAGGCACCGGGCAGGGAAACGCAGTTCTATTCGATGCTCAGCACCCGCGCGATCTACCACGACGGTTGGAAGGCCGCCTCGGTAACTCCGGCTACACCGGATGGGTGGGCCGAGTTCGCCACGCAGCGCTGGGAGCTGTTCGACACCGAGAACGACCCGAGCGAGTGCCATGATCTGGCCGACAAGCACCCAGACAAGCTCCAGGAGCTCGTTGCGCTGTGGTGGGCTCAGGCAGGCATGTACAACGCGCTGCCGCTCGAGTCTCGAACCGCGATCGCGATCCTGAACACGGAGCGGCCGCAACTCGCGAAGCCGCGTGACCAGTACGTCTACTACCCGGGGTGCGAAGAGGTGCCCGAGTCGGTCGCGGTCAACGTCCGCAACCGCTCCTACAGCATCACGGCCGATGTCACGATCGACTCGAAGGACGCCGGCGGCGTGCTGTTCGCGCACGGGTGCCGCTTCGGCGGCCACGCGCTCTACGTCAAGGAGGGAAAGCTGAAGTACGACTACAACTATGTCGGCGAGGAGGACCAGTTCGTCGAGTCGGACAAGCCCGTTCCGACCGGCGACTGCCGCCTCTCGGCGTCGTTCGAGAAGTCGGGCACCGGCACGCCGACCGAAGGCCTGCTCACCCTCTACATCAACAAGGAGAAGGTGGGAGAGGCCAAGATCAAGACCCAACCCGGCAAGTTCTCGCTCGCGGGCGAGGGCCTCAACGTCGGGATGGACCGGGGCGAGCCGGTCACCAGCGACTACCCCGGCGACGCGCCGTGGGCGTTCACCGGCGGCACGATCCACAAGGTGATCGTGAACGTCTCCGGTGATCCATGGGTAGACCGCGAGAAGGAAGTCAAGGCCGCGTTCGCGCGGGACTGACGACCGGGGGTGGGGGCGCGGGCGAGAGCCCGCGCCCCCGGCCCGATCGCACGCACTAACGGGGGGCGGCCGTGTGCGCCGCTCCCTCGTCCGGTGGAAGGAGGCTGCCGTGAACATCCCGATCGATGCGAAGGTGGAATGTACGGACGGCGCGTGCGGCACGTCGACCACCGTCATCGTCAATCCGGTCAACCGCGCCGTCACCCACGTGGCCATCGAGGACAAGAGCCTGCCGGACAACCCGACACGGCTCATCCCGGTGCGCAACGTGGCCGAGGTCGACGACGACGCCATCAAGCTGAACTGCACGAGGGCGGACGTGGCGAAGCTGGGCCCGTTCGTCGTCGCGGACTTCATCCAGGAGTCGCCTTCCGGTGAGGCGTTCGGCTCGGGTGCGGGCTACACCGCGCAGTACGTCGTCGACGACACCGCGTACGACGAGGTCCAGGAACAACAGATCCCGGAGGGGGAGCTCGGCCTCTACAGCGGTATGCACGTGGAGGCCTCCGACGGGAAGGTCGGCAAGGTCGACGAGCTCGTGCTCGACGCGAAGAGCGGCGTGATCACCGGGCTCATGATGCGCACAGGGCATCTGTGGGGCTCGAGGAACGTCACCGTCCCCGTCGATCAGATCAGGTTCGTCGGCGGCGACACGGTGTACCTGAAGCTCGACAAGGCGGCGGTCGGGGAGCTGCCGGCGATGAAGGTCCGGCAAGGCTAGAGGGTCACGATGCGAGCGCCGGCGCTCTTCACGTCGCTGTCCCACTACGAGCGACGGTGGCTGCGTGGCGACGTCATCGCAGGCTTGACGGTCTGGGCGGTGCTCGTCCCGGAGGCGTTGGCCTATGCGTCGATCGCCGGTGTCTCGCCCGTCGTCGGCCTGTACGCGGCGCCGGGCGCGCTGCTCTTCTACGCGGCGTTCGGCAGCTCGCGACAGCTCGTGACCGGGCCGGGAGCGGCGACGGCGGCGCTGTCCGCCGCGGCGGTAGGCGAGGTCGCCGCCGGCAACGCGGGCGCGTTCGTGCAGCTCACGATCACGCTCGCCCTCACGGTGGGGATCATCGCGATCGTCGCCGGCATCCTGCGGTTCGGATTCCTGGCGAATTTCATCTCGGCGCCGGTGATGAAGGGCTTCATCATCGGGCTGTCCCTCACGATCATCGTCGGGCAGATCCCGAAGCTGCTCGGCATCCCGAAGGGCGAGGGCAACTTCTTCCAGCAGCTGTGGCATGTCCTGACGAACCTCAACGACACGAGCGGGATCACCCTGCTCGTCGGGGCCCTCTCGCTTGCGCTCGTGCTCGGCCTGAAGCGGTGGGTGCCGGCCGTCCCCGCGTCGCTCATCACCGTGTTGCTCGGTATCGCCGCGGTCCACGTGTTCGATCTCGCTCAGCACGGGGTCGCGATCATCGGGCACATCCAGGGGGGCCTTCCCTCGTTCGGCCTGCCGGATGTGCCAGCCCGCAGCTACCTCGACCTGGCTCCCGCGGCGTTCGGGGTGATGCTCGTCGGCTTCGCGGAGGCCCTCGGCGCGGCCCAGACCTACGCGCAGAAGGAGCACTACGAGATCGATCCGAACCGGGAGCTGATCGGCCTGGGCGCCGCGAACATCGGCGCCGGGCTCTCCAGCGGGATGGTCGTCGAGGGCAGCCTCTCGAAGACGGCGGTGAACGGTTCGGCGGGGGGAAGGACGCAGGTCTCCGGATTGGTCGTCGCCGCGCTCACCGTCGTGACGCTGCTGTTCCTCACCGGCCTGTTCGAGGATCTTCCCGAAGCCACGCTCGCCGCGGTCGTCATCGCGGCACTGATCGACCTCGTCGACATACCTTCGCTCGCCCGCCTGTACCGGCTCCATACCGCGGGACTCAGCCGGATCTACGGGTTCGCCGCCCGCCCGGACTTCATCTCCGCGCTCGCTGCGCTCTTCGGCGTCCTCATCTTCGACACGCTCCCGGGCCTGTTCATCGGCATCGCGATCTCGATCACGCTGCTTCTCTACCGCGCTTCGCGGCCCAACATCGCCGTGCTCGGGAAGGTGCCCGGATCGACCGCCGACTTCGCGGACGTCAAGCGCAACCCGCACAACGAACCGGTCGCGGGCGTCCCCGTCCTCCGCGTGGAGAGCGGGCTCTTCTTCGCCAACGCCGATGCGATCCGCAAGGAGATCCTGGGGCACGCCGTCGCGGGAACGAAGGCGATCGTGCTGGACGGGCAGACGGTCCCCTTCATCGACGTGACAGCAGCGCGGATGCTCGAGGAGCTCGACGAGGATCTCGAACGCGACGGGATCCGGCTCCTCCTCGCGCGTGACGTCGGCCAGGTGCGCGACATCTTGCAGCGTCAGGAGGCAGACCATCCGGTCGAGATCCACACCTATCCAACCGTCCAAGACGCCGTCACCGCGGCGCTGCACCCGACGACCGACGGGGGGTGAACCGATGACCTGGGCGACCCGTTTCCGGACCCGCGAGTATCTCCGCGAGAGTCTCTGGGTCGTGCCCTCGGTGGGAGCGGTCATCGGGATCCTCCTTGCCGCCGGCCTCATCGCGATCGACTCGCACGTGAAGATGCCATCGAACTGGACGTACTCACCGTCCACGGCGAGCACGGTCCTGTCGGCGATCGTCGGTGCGGTCGCCGCGCTGACGGGCTTCGTCGTGACCGTCACGGTGCTCGTGGTGCAGATGGCGAGCGGTTCCTTTTCGCCGCGGTCGATGCGGCTCTGGTACCGCGACCCGGCACTGAAGGGCTCGCTCGCGCTGTTGATCGGCACGCTCGCGTACTCGTTCTCACTGTTGCGTCGCATCGAGGACACGTTCGTTCCGGACCTCGGCGTCACCTTGGCGGGACTGCTGCTCGTCGTCGGACTCGTGATCTTCGTGCTGTTCCTCAGTCGATTCGTGCATCTGCTGCGGCCTGCGGCCGTCGCCGCGGTCATGGCGAAGGGCTTCCGCGAGAGCGTGGACGACGACATCGACGCTATGCGAGGGGTGGGCGACGTCTTCAGGGGGCCACGCGAGGGCGGCGGCGAGGCGGCGGCGCTCGAGGTTCGCTCCGATCGCCCGGGGGCGGTGCAAGCCGTCGATGTTCGGGGCGTAGCGACATGGGCCCGTCAGCACGGCTGTCTCGTCGTGATGCGGCACTCCGTCGGCGAGTTCGTCGAGACCGGCGACGTGCTGTTCGAGGTGTACGGCACCCCCGGTCGAGCCGACGCGGCCGAGCCAGCCTTGCGGGGACTCGTGGCGCTGGGGCTCGAGCGGACGATCGAGCAGGACCCCGCGTTCGCGCTCCGCGTCATGGTGGACGTGGCCAACAAGGCGCTCTCCCCTGCGGTCAACGACCCCACGACGGCGGTGCAGATGCTCGATTACCTGGGCGACAGCCTGCGGATGTTGGGGGTGACGGACCCGTCGTGGCTCGCTCCGCACACCGGAGCGGATCAGCGAGGCGTCGTCGTGCCGGTCCGCCGTTGGGAGGACTACCTCGCCTTGGGCCTCACCGAGATCCGCGAGTTCGGCAGCACCTCGATCCAGGTCATGCGCCGGATGCGCGCCGTCCTCGAGATGCTCCGCCGGGAGGTTCGTCCGGAGAATCGACCGGCCGTCGAGGCCGAGATGGGACGGCTCGATCAGACCCTCGCTTCGGCGTTCTCGGGTTCGGTCGATCGCGATCGGGCGGGCATCGCCGACCCCCAAGGCTTGGGGGGGCCAGACCGCTCGGTCGGCGCGGATCCGGCGACGGGGCAACCCCGCGCGCAACTGGATCGGCCATGAGTCACGAACAGCGATCTCCGTTCCGACCCTCTCGGCAGGAGCCGGCGCTCACGCGCGCGATCCCGGTCTCTGCCGAACTGCCCCACTACCGCGTCCCGACCGCGCGACGCGACGCCCTCGCGGGCGTCACCGTGGCGGCCCTGGCGATCCCCTCGGCGATGGCGTTCGCCGAGCTCGCCGGCCTCTCGCCGGTGAACGGCCTCTATGCGCTGCTGCTTCCCTCGGTGGCCTACGCGTTCCTCGGCTCGTCGAGGCAGCTCGTCGTCGGTCCTGAAGGCTCGGTCGCCACGCTCGTGGCTGCGGCTATCCTCCCGATGGCGGTCGCCGGCTCGGCCAACGCTGCCGAGCTGGCGGCCATGCTCGGGATACTCGTGGCGGTCTGCTTCACCGCCGCCTGGCTCCTGCGCCTGGGCTGGGTCGCCGACTACTTCTCACGTCCGGTCTTGATCGGCTACATCCATGGCGTCGCGGTCGTGCTGATCATCAGCCAGCTCGGGAAGCTCCTGGGCCTCACGATCGAGGCGATGGATCCGCTCCCGCAGCTCTGGGAGGTCATCACGGGACTCGCGCAGGCGAGTGCCGCGACGATCGCCGTCAGCGTGGTGTCGCTGGCGGCGCTGTTCGGCCTCCGCCGTCTGATGCCGAAGCTGCCGGCCGCGCTCATCGTCGTCGTCGCGTCGATCGGGCTCTCGTGGGCCTTCGACTTCGCCGCCCACGGCATCGCGATCGTGGGGTCGATCCCCGCCGGACTGCCGAGCTTCGAGGTACCGACCCCTGGGTTCGCCGATATCGTTCGATTGCTGCCGGCGGCGGTCGGCATCTTCCTCGTCTCCTTCGCCGACGAGATCCTCACGGCGCGTTCCTTCGCCGGCAAGCACAACCAGAGCGTCCGGGCGTCGCAGGAGCTCCTCGCGCTGGGTGTCGCCGACGCGGCCGCCGGATTCACACAGGGATTCCCGATCGGGGCCAGTGGCTCGCGCACCGCGGTCAACGACGACATGGGCGCGCGCAGTCAGATCGCGGGTGTCTTCGCGGCCGTGACCGTGGCGTTGATCCTGATCTTCCTCACGGAGCCGGTCCAGTACCTCCCGAAGGCGGTGCTGGGGGCGGTCATCGTCTTCGCCGCCGTCGGGCTCATCGACCCCCAAGCCTGGCGCGCGCTCGCCGCGATCGATCCGGTCGAGGTCGCGATCGCGGCCGTGACGACCGCCTGTGTGATCTTCTTCGGCGTGCTCGCGGCTCTCGTCGTTGCGGTGGGCCTCTCGATGATCGACACGGTGCGACGCAGCGCGCATCCTCACGATGCGGTCTTGGGGTGGGACGAGACGCTCGGGCGCTACGCCGACGTGTCCTTGCACCGTTCGGCACGAGTCACCCCGGGTGTCGTCGTCTATCGACTCGATGACCGGCTCTTCTTCGCCAACGTGCGCTACTTCAAGGGCCGGGTCCGCGAGGCGATCCGCGCCGCGGCGTCGCCCACGCGCTGGCTCGTCCTCGACGCCGATGCCATCACGCACGCCGATTCCACCGGCCTGGACACCCTCCTGGACGTGACGCACGACCTGCGCCGCGATGAGATCACCCTCGTCGTGGCGCGGCTCCGCACGCGCATGGAAGCGGAGTGGGAGGATGCGGGCGTCGTGGAGGCGATCGGCCGCGACCACTTCTACTCGACGGTTCGCGCGGCGGTCGACGCGTGCGCGGCGACCGGAGATCGGGAGCCGACATCGAAAGGAGACCACGATGGATCCACGTGAACCATTGCCCAGCTGGAACGACGGGGCCGCCAAGACGGCGATCGTCGGGTTCGTCGAACGAACGGTGGCCGACGGCGTGCCGGTCGAGGAGCGTGTCGCGACGTTCGATGCCGACGGCACGCTCTGGTGCGAGCAGCCGATCCCCGTCCAGGTCGACTTCATCCTGCGGCGGCTGGCGGAGATGGCCAAGGCCGATCCCAAGCTTCAGGATCGTCAACCCTGGAAGGCCGCGTACGAGCACGACAACGACTGGCTCGGCAAGGCCATCACCGAGCACTACGCCGGTGACGACACCAAGGCGAAGACGCTCCTGGAAGGCGTCGGCGCCGCATTCGAGGGGATCGGCGTCGAAGACCTCGAGGCTCGGTCTGGCGCGTTCCTCCGGAGCGCACAGCACCCGACCCTCGGCCGCGGGTATCTCGAGACCGCGTACGTGCCGATGGTCGAGCTGCTGGGCTACCTGGAGGCGAACGGGTTCTCGAGCCACATCGTCTCGGGGAGCGGCGGCGACTTCATGCGCGCGATCAGCCAGGAGGTGTTCGGCATCCCGCCCGAGCGCGTGGTCGGCAGCGCTACGGCGCTCGAGTACAAGGGCGGCACGATCACGCACAAGGCGGCGCTCGCCTTCCTCGACGACGGGCCCGAGAAGCCGATCCAGATCTGGACCCACGTCGGTCGTCGGCCGCTCCTTGCCGGCGGGAACTCGAACGGCGATCTCCCGATGCTCGACTTCGCGCAGCATCGGGACAGGCCGTCCCTTCGCCTGCTCGTCCTGCACGACGACGGGGAGCGCGAGTTCGCGTACACGAGCGGCGCCGAAGAGGTGCTGAAGACGGCAGACACCAGCGGCGTGACCATCGTCAGCATGAAGGACGACTTCGCGACCGTGTTCGCGGACACCGAGGGTTCACCGAACGGAGAGGAGTAGCGCGTGCCGAGTTTCCTGACCGTCTTGCCGATGGCGATCGTGATGGTCGCCGGTCCACAGATCATCTCGGCCATCTTCCTGGCGACGAGTGAGAAGTGGAAGAAGAACTCAGCTGCCTTCCTCGCCGGCGTGTTCGTCACGGTCACGCTCTTCGTCACGGTCGCCTACGTGCTCGTCAGGCTCCTGTTCGACGCCGCGGGCACGTCGAACGAGTCCTCGACTCGCGTCTGGCTCGACTCGTTCCTCTTGCTCCTGCTGGTGGTGGCCGGCATCCACAAGTACCTCACGCGGAAGAGCTCGAAGCCTCCGACGTGGATGGGCAAGCTCGAGGAATCGACGCCGAAGAGTTCGTTCCGGCTCGGCTTCCTGTTGCTCGGTCTGTTCCCCACGGACATCATCACGAACGTCGTCGTCGGCTCGAGCCTTGCGCGCAACGACGACCCCTGGTGGTACTTCCTGCCGTTCGTGCTGCTCACCTTGTTGTTCGAAGCGCTACCGGTGCTGTTCGTCCTTCTGTTGGGCAAGCGGGCGACGGTGATCCTTCCGAAGGTGCGCGACTGGATGAACACGAACTCTTGGATCGTGAGCGAGGTGGTGATCGTGTTCTTCATCATCCTGGAGATCAACAACCTGGTCGGTGCGTAGATGGTCGCAATGACGGGTCGCAGAGGCGGGGGGGAGGCACATGATCGCGTACACCGCCGTCTACCGTGACGGCAAGAAACTCACGGTCGACGCCCAGCCCGATGATCTCGACGCCATCCGCAAGGCGGCGGGAGCCGGACCCTCGGGTGGATTCGTGTCCATCGGTCTGCACGAGCCGGACGAGGCCGAGATGGCTCGCGTCGCGAAGATCTTCGGGTTGCACCGGCTGGCGGTCGAGGACTCGCTGCATCCCGTGCAACGGCCGAAGCTCGAGAAGTACGGCGACATGGTGTTCCTCGTCCTCAAGCCCCTCTGGTACGTCAAAGAGTCAGACAGCATCCAGGGCGGCCAGATCGCGCTGTTCATGGGACCCGACTACGTCGTCACCGTGCGACAAGGAGAGCAGTTCGAGCTCGAAAGCGTGCGTCACGAGCTGGAGCAGCACGCCGATGTGCTCGAACAGGGTCCGTGCGCGATCGTCTACGCCATCTCGGACCGAGTCGTCGACGTGTACGAGGACGTCGTCTCGGACCTGCAGGCCGACGTCGACGGCGTGGAGAGCTCGGTGTTCTCGGGGTCGCACGCGCATGCCTCCAAGCGGATCTACGACCTCGATCAAGAGCTGATGACGATGCGCCGGGCGTTCGAGCCGCTGCAGGGCCCGATGGAGCTGTTCGCGCGTCCGGAGATCACGGGTGTGTCCGATGCCGCGGCTGCGTTCTTCCGCGACGTTGCCGACCACCTCTCGCGGGTCGGCGACGCGGTGGGCGCGCTCGACAACCAACTGTCCAGCGCGTTCGATGCGAACCTGTCCCGGATCGGCGTGCAGCAGAACGACGACATGCGCAAGATGTCGGCGTGGGCGGCGATCTTCGCGGTCGTCACCGTGCTCGCGGGGATCTACGGGATGAACTTCGTCAACATGCCCGAGCTCCGATGGTCGTTCGGGTACCCGGCTGTCGTGGTGGTGATGGTCGGCCTGTCGCTCTGGCTGTACCGCAAGTTCAAGAAGGCGGGGTGGCTGTAGGCATGTGGTCGTCCTTCGCCTGGGGAACGCTGGCGGCGTCGTCGCTCGTGATCGGGGCGCTCATCGCGATCGCCTTCCGGATCAGCATCCGCTCGATCGGGTTGATCATGGGTTTCGGCGCGGGCGTCATGATCAGCGCGGTCGCGTTCGATCTCGTCGAGGAAGCCTACGGCTTGTCTAAGGGAGGCGGCGGTCTCGTCATCGGGATGCTCGTGGGCTGCGTCGTGTACTTCGTCGGCGACCGTCTCATCGATCGCTCCGGCGGTGGCAAACGCAAGGATCCGACGGGCGGCCAGTCCGACGGCTCCGCACTCGCGATCGTGCTCGGCTCGGTGCTCGACGGGATCCCCGAGTCGATGGTGATCGGCCTGACGATCTTCTCCGGCGGGGCGATCGGTGCCTCGTACCTCGTCGCCGTGTTCATCTCCAACGTTCCGGAGTCGCTCTCGTCCACGTCGGGCCTGTTGACCGGCGGCTGGAAGAAGGCGCGGATCCTCTGGATGTGGATCGCGATCGCCGTCATCTCGGGACTCGCGTCGCTCGCCGGCTACGGTCTGTTCCAGGACGCGTCCCCGAACACCATCGCGTTCGTCGACGCGTTCGCTGCCGGCGCGATCCTCACGATGCTCGCGGACACGATGATGCCCGAGGGCTATCAGCACGGTGGCAAGCTCGTTGGGATCGTGACGACCCTCGGTTTCATCACCGCGTACCTGATCCACACGCTCGACTGAACGAAAGGACGCTGTCATGGACGAAGCAGCCGCGGAGGCGGTCAACAGCGGCACTCCGACCCCCGATGGAACCGCGTCACGCGATGCTCCAGATGACGTGATCCGACGCGGGGTTCGCTATGCGATCTTCGCGGTCCTCGTCACGCTGGCCGCGCTGTGGTTCATCGGCAAGGAACACAACCTGGTCAGCTACCTGATCCTGGCCGGCCTGCTCGCCCTCGCGCTCGAACCGGGTGTGAAGTGGATGCACGAGAAGCACGGCTGGCGCAGGGGTAGCGCGACCGGTCTGTTGCTGGTCGCCGTACTCCTTGCGTTGGTGCTGCTCCTCGTCGGGATGGTCGCGGTGCTCGCCCGAGAGACGAACCAGGTGGTGCAGCAGCTGCCGTCGTACATCGACAAGCTCAACGCGTTCACGCAGGCGCATTTCAAGACCACCGTGGTCTCCGCATCACAGCGAAGCGACGCCGCGAACGCGTCGACGCACATCACCGGCTTCCTGAAGCAACACCAGTCGGACATCCTCGGCGGCGTCGCGTCCGGTCTGAGCTCCTTCTTCTCGCTGTTCACGGTCGGCATGTTCGCGTTCTACCTGACCGCGGAAGGCCCGCAGGTCCGACGTGCGCTCTGCTCCCGGATGCGCCCGGATCGACAAGAGCGCTACCTGTTCGCGTTCGAGACGGCCCTCAAGAAGATGGGAGGGTATCTCTACTCGCGCCTCCTATTGGCGGCGATCAACGGCACGCTGATGTTCATCACGCTGAAGATCGTCGGGGTCCCGTTCGCCCTGCCGCTCGCGTTGATCTCGGGACTGATCTCGGAGTTCATCCCGATCGTCGGGACCTACATCGGCGGTGCGCTCCCGGTCCTCGTGGGCCTGGCGGAACAGGGGCCGACCGCCGCGATCATCGTGCTGGTGGAGATCCTGCTCTATCAGCAACTCGAGAACTACGTCTTGAGCCCGCGCATCAGCGCGAAGACGATCGAGCTGAACCCCGGGATCGCGTTCGGAGCGGCGATGGCGGGCGGTGCGGTCGGCGGGTTCGTCGGCGCCTTCTTCGCGCTCCCGATCGCGGCCACGATCCAGGTCTTCCTGTCCACCTACTCCAAGGGCTACGCGGTGACCGATACTGACCTGACGCATGTCGACGCGCCCCCCGCCGCGCCTCCGAAGGGCGACCGGCATGGACGGCGACACCGCGGGAAATCTGACGAAGAGCACGGAGATCCTTCGACGTAAGGAGTGCGTATGGCGTGAAGAAGATCTCGCATCCGAGCCTGGATGAGCGCCGGGCGAGGGGCAAGCAGGCGCGAACCGGAACGCCGCTGTCCGCGCACGCTGGCTGGAGGCCGGCGTCGGACCGGCCCGATCCCGTCGTGCTGCTCGAGGAGCAGAACACGACCCGTGTCCGGGAGGCCTCAGGCCACCGAGGGCATCTAAGAGCGGGCCTGCGGGTCGACCCGCGCACCTGAAGGGGAGGGGAGAGCGGATCATGAGCGTCCGAAACGAGAACGGAAGGGCTTCGAGCTCGGGAGAGCGACCGTTCGGAACGGTGGCGGCTTCAGCCGTCAACGGGTTCCGTGCTTTGGCTCGTGAGCATATCGAGCTGCTGAAACTCGAGGTGACCGAGGCTGCATCGGTTCGAGGCCAGGGCGTCGGGATGATGGGCGCGGCGGTGGTCGTGGCGATGTACGCGGTCGGCTTCGTTGCGGCCGCGGGCGCAGTTGCGCTCGCCTTGGTGATGCCGATGTGGGCGGCCATCTTGACCGTGGGCGTTCTGCTCGCGGTGGTGGCGTGGATCTTGATACTGATCGGCCGTCGCACCTTGCGGACGGCGCCGGCGCCGGCGGAGCGGACGCAGAAGGCTCTGAAGGAGGATGCCCAGTGGGCGAAGCAGCAGATCGCAAGGTGAAGGAGATCGATGAGACGCGGAGCCAACTCGCTGCTGACCTGCGAGAGCTGGAGGCCCGCATCCCGGCGCCGTTGCGATCGATGAAGAGCCTGGTGGGTTTGATCCTCACGAGTGCCGCGCTCTCGGCGCTCGTCGTTCGGAGTCTCCGGTCCAGGCGCTCGAACGGAGCTCCGTCTGCCGAGGTAGTGATCCGCATCGTTCGCGACGATGAGCCTGGCACATAGGCCCTGCTCATGAGCTCGACGCCAGATCGACGATCCCGGGCCCGCGTGGTGATGAAGGTGATGACCCAGGCATCCGTCGCCGTCGTGGTCCTTCTCGCGATCTACTACGTCGTTCCGACCTCCGGGTCGAGGATCGGTCCGGTGGTGTGTGCGATCGTGTTCCTCGGGGCCGTCTCGTTCGAGCTCCGCGCGGTCGTACGAGATCCACTGCCGGTGCCTCGAGCCGCCGTCGCGATGGCGAGGGTCCTTCCCCTGTTCATCGTGCTGTTCGCCTGGATCTACGTGGCGATGTCGACGAGCGATCCGCGCACGTTCTCAGAGCCGCTGACCAAGTCTGGGGCGCTGTACTTCATGATCACGGTCCTGTCGACGGTGGGGTTCGGCGACATCACGCCGGTCACGGACGCGGCGAGGCTCATGGTTTCCGTGCAGATGATCTGCGACCTCGTGGTGATCGGGATCCTCGTGAAGCTCATCACCGGCGTGGCCAAGCATGCCCGAGCCCAGAGGACGGGCGTCGGGGATGGGCAGGAGACAACGGGGTCCGGCTGAGCCGACATCGGCGGTCGATCCAGCGGGTCATTGCGCCCGAAGAGCCTCTCTGACCAGCTGTGGGTGCTACCCCTCTTAACCTGCCGCTGCTCCTCTTCAGGAGCCCATCCCGCGTGGTCAGGGAGTTCTGAGAACACCCGGCCCGCAAATGCGTGGTCCTACCACCTGAGGCGATATCCAGCACGAGCTGGGTGATGGCAGATCCGAGGACGCCGTCGCTGAACCCCTCCACCCGGTCTTGCTGAGCGAGCGGCGTGCACTTGGGCGCTGTTCGTTCATGCTGCAGCCTCAGCGCTCAGACGCCCTCGGCGGCCTGCAGCTTCCCGGATCGGACGGCCCCCACGAACTCCTCGTAGTCGCGTTCGTTCTGGTCGGCGTAGCGCTCCGAGAAGTCGGTGATCGAACGGTCGAACGCGTCACTCTTCCCCAGGTACGCCGCGAGCGCAACGGCGTCCCCCGAACGGGCGTGCGCGCGTGCCAGCGTCCATGCGCAGACGTTGGCGTAGGTCGTGAGATCGGTCGGGGACATCGCCTCGATGTCGGCCGATCCCTTCATGTCACGTAGCTGGCGCCAGTAGTAGTGGCGGGTGTCGGGACCCACCGTCCAGCCGAGGAAGATGTCGCTCGCGGCCTGCATCATCCGCTGGCCCCGAACGACGCGTTCGCCGTGGTGCTTGTAGCTGCTCTTGGGAAGATGGTCCTCAAGGACCGAAGCCATCGCCTCCTTGACCTGCAGGAATAGCGGGTCCTCCTGATCGTTGCCCTGGAGCAGGACGATGAACGCCCGGGTTCCGACGCTCCCGACGCCGACGACCTTGCGGGCCAGGTCGAGGAACCCGAACCGCTCGAGCAGGTCCCGTCGATCGTCCTCCAGGGTGGCCCGGTACGTGCGGAACTGCTCCCGGACGGCTCGCTCCGCCTGGCTGCGGGACAGTCCGTAGGTGGCGGCCAGGTCCCGGGCGGGCACGACGATCGGCGGCTGGCTCACGATCCGGTACTTCCCGTCGACCAGCTCGCCCAGCTTCGACAGGGCTTGCAGGCTGTCGCGGGTCCGCGCCTTCTCGAGGGTCTTCTCGGCCCGCTTCGCCGCTTTGACCTGCTTCTTGGTCTTCGCGGCGCTGCGCATCGCCGCCGTGATCTGATCGGCGGGCAGGTGGGCGTACCAGACGTTCAACGCGGTCATCTGGGCGAACCCGGCCATCGCCTCCCGATACGCCCTCACCGACGCGCGCGCGGCCGCGCGGGCGTCGGTCTTCTTGAACCCGTTGTTGCGTGCCGCGATCGTGAAGCTGGCGGCCATCCGCAGCACGTCGTATTCGAACGGGCCCGGGAGCGTCTCGTCGAAGTCGTTCACGTCGAACAGCAGTTCCCGCTCCGGCGAGGCGAACGCGCCGAAGTTCGACAGGTGGGCATCCCCGCAGAGCTGCGCGTTCAGCCCGGCCCTCGGCGTGTCCTTGAGGTCGGCGGCCATGATCTTCGCCGCGCCTCGGTAGAAGGTGAAGGGCGAGACCATCATGCGGCCGTGGCGGACCGGCACCAGGTCCTGCTCCCGGGTGGCGTCTTGCTCCACCAGCAGCGCGACCGGGTCCGGTCGGTCGGAAGCCGGTTCCCAGCCCGCGTGCGCCGACGGTGGGGTCTGCGTGCGCGCTTCTTTGCCGCGTGCTCGGCGCTCCTCGATGCTGAGGTGTGTGATCTTCTTCACGGTCTTGGTTCCGCCATCGTCATCGCATCGTGGCCCATCATCATCTCGCTGCCCTGACCGCCGAGCAAGACTCCGCGCCGGCGGCGAGGCGCGCCGAGGAGAACTGACCGGACCTCGCGGCGAAGGATACCGTCGCATGATCGACCTGTGTCCAGCGGGTCGCGCCGGCACGCCGGACGAGGTCGGGGCGCTTGGCGCGCTCCTGATGGGACCCGACGGTGCGTTCATCACCGGCAGCGACTTCCTCATCGACGGCGGCGTGACGGCCTCGTACTTCTACGGTGAACCCGCACCCAAGTGAGCGCGTCACGACGCTTCCTCGTGGTCGCCGGATACAGTGCCGTTCCGCCTGGTCAGCGACTTGCGAGACATCCCACCAACGCACGAACCAACGCTGTTTGCGCATCTCCCGGACTAGCAAACCGACTAGTCAGTTTGTATGATGGGTCATGCCTCGCCTCACTCCAGAGACGAAGACCGAGCGCCGTCAACGATTGATCGAGGCGGCCCGGCGTTGCCTCGCGCACCGGAGCTTCCGGACGCTGACCGTGGACGATGTGTGCGCCGAGGCGGGCGTCAGCAAGGGCGCCTTCTACGGGTACTTCGTGCGGAAACAGGATCTGCTGTTCGCGCTGCTCGACGACGAAGACGCCACGACGCGTGATCTCATGCAGGGGTTGGAGGCCGGACATCTAACCGGTGTCGAGCGGCTTCGGCGGTTCATCCGGGCGATGGTCAAGCGTGGTTCAGATCCCTCCGGCCTGCAGATCCAGACGGATCTGTGGGTCGAGATGGCGACCGATCCCGCTGTGCGGGCGCACTGGGCCGATGCGGTGCGGGAGCGGCGAGGAGTGCTCCGCGCCTGGGTCGAGGACGGAGTGGCCTCCGGGGAACTCACCGAGATCCCGGCGAATGCGTTCGCCGCGATCCTGCTCGCGCTCGGCGATGGCTTGCCCCTCCATGCCGGGCTTGATCCGAACGGATTCCGCTGGGCCAACGTCGGGAGGGCGCTGGACGCGCTCC